>Ga0074045_10001031_pt1 | contig 27095 bp, 23 predicted proteins | sample BogForMeECP23OM2_FD_94442 | JGI IMG/M metagenome (GOLD analysis project Ga0074045, IMG submission 94442) | Bog forest soil microbial communities from Calvert Island, British Columbia, Canada - Bog Forest MetaG ECP23OM2 | ecosystem: Environmental > Terrestrial > Soil > Wetlands ...
ATTGTCAATCGTGTCGAACGCGCGAAACTGCACCTTGGGATTGTGCTTCGCCAACACCTTGGTAATCGCCGCCGTCAACGTCGTCTTGCCGTGGTCAATGTGACCAATCGTCCCGATGTTCACGTGCGGCTTGGTGCGCTCAAATTTTTCCTTCGCCATTTGCTCTCATCCTTTGCTGCTCAAACCGCCTTGCACTGCCACGGTTTGCGCGAAACTTTGGAGCGGGGGACGGGATTTGAACCCGCAACCATCACCTTGGAAGAGTGAGACTCTACCGTTGAGTTACCCCCGCCCAACCTGGAAAAAACTCTCGCTCTCCGTTACACCTCGGCGCTTCCTTTCGGAAGCCCAGCCTATCCTGGAGCCTGGGACCGGGATTGAACCGGTGACCTCGTCCTTACCAAGGACGCGCTCTACCAACTGAGCTACCCAGGCCGAACCCGTTCCACCAATAAGCGATCTTCGCGGCGCACTATTTCTGTGCGGCTGAACTGCCGCGATCTGTACCGCTTTCGAACATCGCGTTTGCGATTTCCTGCGGTGTTGTTACTCGTTCAACGACCTCTAGTTACCGGCCCGAGATTTCTCCGGGACGTGAATCGCGGAGATCGGATGCTGGTGGACGGGGAAGGATTCGAACCTTCGTAGCCCGCAAGGAGCGGCAGATTTACAGTCTGCTGGTTTTAGCCACTCACCCACCCGTCCGCGGGAAAAATACGAGACACCAACAGCGTGCCGTTTCAATCGTGCCCGTGTTGTCTTCGGGAGCCCTGCAAGCGAAAACACAAAACGGACTCGTGTCCAGAGACACCAGCCCTTTCATGTTACCATGTCGGGATTCGCTCCGCTTCACTCCCCTGCTCGAAACTGCTGGAGCTGGCGGAGGGAATTGAACCCCCGACCCTCTGATTACAAATCAGATGCTCTACCAGCTGAGCTACGCCAGCACTGCTCAAACCGCACAAGAATAACAGATTAGGCACAAGAGATGCAAGTGGAGGGCCGGAAAATTGCCGGCAAGTGGCCGACCAAAACTGTGGATAATAGGGGCCAACCTGTGAATCCGTCACAATCCACCAAGCTGTTCATTTTCAGAAGCTTAAAACGATTCTAGGACTTCGAGACCGGCACGCTATCCACAGCCGGGCGGCTTGCGCTCGGAACAGCCAATTTCCTGCCCCTCTTTCTTGCGCCTCGCCCCCTGACAAATGCGAGAATAGCCGGCATGTGCTGCTCCTGCAATGGCAGTCCCATCGGGTCATGAAATCTCAACGAGTTCTGTGGTCCGCGCTGATGGTTTTGCTTGCGGGAGCGGCGGCACTGTTCGCCTATCACCACTGGCAGGCGCGGGATTCTTTCACGGGCCGCGCAGAGATGCTTCAGCTCATGCCCGAGGACGCGACGGCGGTGGTGTTCGTCGACCTGGCGCAATTTCGCACCTCGTCTTTTCTGGCGCAACTTTTCGATTGGGCGTCGCGGCCCGCGGTGGAAGAAGATTACACGCAATTCGTGAAGGCAACGGGATTCAATTACGAAAAAGATCTGGATCGCTTCGCCGTGGCATTTTCGCAGCCGTCGAAAGAACCCATCCGCTTCGCGATTGCAGAGGGACGATTCGATCGCAAGAGAATTGAAGAATACGCGGAACGCTCGGGGCTGCGCATCAGCCACAATGGTGTTGTGGTTTTCTCAGTCAATTGGAAGAACGCGGCGCGGCCGTCGTACTTCACTTTCTTGCGCCATGATCGCATCGCGTGGACCGACGACCCTTCCTACGCAGCTTTGTTTCAGAAACAGCGCAGCGCATCGTCCTCCGCGGAATGGGCGGAGCATTTTTCCCGGCTTGGAGGCACACCGATTTTTGCAGTGCTGCGGCAGGACGGAAGCGCCGTCGCTTCGCTGGCCGAGCAAGCGCCCGGCGGGTTTCGTTCGCCGCAGCTTGCTTCGTTGCTGGGTCAACTGCAATGGATCACCATTGCCGGAAAACCGGAAGGCGACCTGCTAAGGGTGGTGATCGACGGCGAGTGCACCAGCGAAACCACGATTCATCAGTTGAAAGACTTTTTCGGCGGGATTATGGTGCTGGCGCAAGCCGGGCTGAACACCCCGGATACGCGCAAGAAATTGGATCCACAAGTGCGCGACGCCTACCTGGAACTACTGAAATCCGCGGAAGTGGAATCGCTCGACAGAGGGACATCGAAATCGGTGCGCGTGATTTTTGATGTGACGCCTAAGATCCTGCAGACGGCCCGCACCGGGAATTTGACGGGCGACCCAGCGCCAGCTGCGCAGTAAGCCGCGACAAGCAAGAGCGGCGCCCGCATCAGGCGGCCGCTACAAAAGCCAGGTTTTGCTGGGAATCAATCGCCGGAGCGATTATTGGAAGGATTCGTCTTCATGTACCGCCAGGGATTCACAGGGGCGTTGTTCAAGCGCACCTCGTAATGAACGTGCGGGCCGGTGGACCGCCCGCTGATGCCGGTGTAGCCAATCACTTCGCCGCGCTTGACGCGCGTGCCAGCGACAGCGGCGAAGGACGAAAGGTGAGCGTACCAAGTGGTCATGCCAAAACCGTGATCGAGAATCACGACGCGACCGTAACCGGAGTGCTGACCAACATCGACCACGATGCCATCGGCAGTGGCATGCACGGGAGCGCCATAATCGGCGCCGACGTCAACGCCAGTGTGGAACGCTCCTTCACCTGAGAACGGATCGAGGCGAGCGCCAAAACCGTCGGTGATGTGCCCAAGGACGGGCCAAATCGAGGGCGTGTAATTCGAATCGGCAAAGGCCATGGCGGGCATCATGCGAAGTCCACCGGAAGAGAGTGCGATGGCCGCAGCATTGCGCTTGAGGAAAGTGAACTGCTCGACGGAGCGGTCAAAGGCATCTTCAGGGGTAGTGGGTGAGTCCGCCTGATCGAAAGCGGCGGGATGATATTTCATCACGCCGAAAGTCATGGCCACGTCGGTGGCCAGGGATTGCACAGCGTCGAGACGCTGGTTGGTATCCTGCACAGTAGTCTGCAATTCGCGGACTTGCTTCTTCCAGACGTCGCGTTCCTCGCGCACGGCATTATAGTTGCCGACCTTCCAAAGCATGCGGCTGTAAGAGCCGACCGCACCGACTACGGTGATGCTACCAATAATGGCGAGAGCCGCCAGAGCGTGCAGCACATAGGCGGGCACGACAAGCTTTCGGAGCTTGCCTGGCGTGGAAGCAATATAGAACGTGTAGTTCTTTCCGCTAATCACTGGAAGGCCCCTCAGGCCTCGCTGTTGTTCTTAATGTTGTGCAGACCATCTGTCCCTGGGCCTGCACGGTACCCGACGAACACGATCTTTAGGAACCGTGAGCCTTGGTTCGCTGCTTAGATATTAGATTTTGTAGGTTTGCCGCGTCAATACTGTATTTTAGTTTTTTGGGACAGTCTCTGGAAAACTGACCTGTGGCTGTACTTGAGGACAGTTTGGACACCAACGGTCCTGGGACAGAATTCGGAGCGTGTGCGATCTATCGTGTTTTTGTCTATGCTGGCGGTATGGCGACTAGGACTCCTCGGTTGAGCGGCGAAGAGAAACTGGTTCGCGAAATCGCAAGAGCTTTTGCGGGCCAACGATCCGGTCCTTTGCGCGTTGGGATGGGCGATGATGCCGCGCTTTGGCGACCGAGGCGTGCTCAAGAGACGATTCTCACCTGTGACTGGTTTCTAGAGGGAACGCATTTCCTGCGCGACAAACATCCACCCGACGCGGTGGGCTGGAAGAGCCTGGCGCGAGCCACCAGCGATATTGCGGCGATGGGCGGCTCACCGCGATGCTTTCTGCTGAGCTTGGCGCTCCCGGCGAACTGCACCGCCAAGTGGCTTCGCTGCTTTCTGCGAGGGCTGCGTCGTGCTTCGTACGCACTCGGGTGCCAATTGGCTGGTGGGGACACCACACGGCGCGACGAAATCCTGATCAATATCACGGTAATCGGAGAAGCCGCCGCTGGGGAAGCGGTGTTGCGCTCGGGGGCGCACGCGGGCGACCTGTTGTACGTGAGCGGAACACTCGGCGAAGCGGAGTTGGGGTTGCGAGAATTGCAACGCCAACGAGGCTTCGGAAAAGCTTCATCAAATGGGTTCGTTCGTAAGCATCTTTACCCCGAGCCTCGTGTCGCTCTGGGCCAATGGCTGGCCAAGGAGCGTATCGTGACTGCGATGATGGATCTTTCGGACGGACTTTCCAGCGATCTGCCGCGGCTCTGTTCGGAAAGCGGAGTGGGTGCACGAATCGCGACAGATTCCCTGCCCCGCGTGGCACGAAGAAATGCAAACGATACACTGGAGCTGGCGCTGAATGGCGGCGACGACTATGAACTGTTGTTTGCCGTCCATCCAAAAAATGCGCGCAAGATTGGAACTGAGTTTCGCGGACTGCCTTTGACGCGCATCGGGGAAATCACGCGGGACAAGAGGGTATTGGTCGAACAGGAAGGGAGATGGCGTCCGCTAACTTCCGCAGGCTGGGACCCGTTTCGCTAAAGCATGAAGGGCGTCAGTGGGTCGGCGGAGGCGCCGTTGGGCTTGACGACGGGGCGATTACCGGCGGCTTGTCCTTCACGGGCGGTGGCAATTCTTCTTCGGGACGCGTATCGGGGATATCGGTGTGGACGTGGTGCTCTTCGGCTTGCTCCTCCAAAGTCACGACATTGGCGAAATCCACCACAGGGATACCGGCCATACCTTTCTCAATAAATTCCATCCAGATGGGAAGAGCAGCGAGTGCGCCGGACTCTCGTTTGCCGAGAGAAATCTGTTTGTCGTCGTAACCGACCCAAACACCGGCGGTGATCTGCGGGGTGAAGCCGATGAACCAGGCATCGGTGAAATCCTGTGTGGTGCCGGTTTTTCCGGCAGCAGGACGGCCAATCGATTTTGCCTTGATGGCAGTGCCAAATTGCACGACCTCTTCCAGCATGGCGGTCATGGTGTGGGCGACATCCGGAGAAATCACGTCGTGAACCTCCGGATGAGCTTCCTCGAGGAGCGCGCCATCGTAGCTGGTGACGCGACGAATCATGTGCGGATCGATGCGGATGCCGTCGTTCGGGAAAACGGTGAAGGCCGAGACGTGCTCGAGCAGTTTCATGTCGGCAGCGCCGAGTGCCAGGGGCAGATAAGGAGGGAGGGGCGTGGTGATGCCGAATCGCTTGGTCATCTCGACAACGGAATTGATGCCAATTCGCTCCGCCAGCTTCACGGCCGGGACGTTTCGCGAACCGGCCAAAGCCCGGCGCAGGGTGATGGTGCCTTCAAACTTTTCGTCGTAGTTGTGCGGGGAATACACCTGGCCACCGCTAATTGTTGAAAACGGCGCGTCGACAATGGTGTCGAACGGCGAAGCGCCTTTCTCGACGGCCGTGGTGTAGACGTAGGGCTTGAAGGAGCTGCCCACCTGACGAAACGCCTGCGTGGCGCGATTGAACTTGGAGTCCTCAAAACTGTAGCCGCCGACCATGGCCTTTATTTCGCCAGTGCCATTTTCAATGGCGATCATGGCGGCTTGCGGAGTAGGCTGCTGCTCGAGTTGAACGCGTGCCGTGGTTTCGCGTAGATCCTGAATGGAGAATTGCGCGAGATCACCGACGGCGAGGAGTTCATTGGGTTTCTTGTGACCGGTCCAGGCAATATCTGAGGCGGTGAGAAGCGCGCGATAGCTGCCGATCTTGACGGTGGTGCTTTTGTCGTCGACGGCGAGAATCAATCCCGTGACGTAGTTCCCCTTTTCGATGGGGTGGCGCCAGTCGTCGTCTTCGTACGTATCGAGCTTGCCGAGATTGTCTTTGAGGATGTTGGCGAGTTTGCCGCGCCAGCCGTGGCGGCGGTCGTAAATGTGCAGACCATCATGAATAGCCTCGTTGGCGGCTTTTTGCATTTGGATGCTGAGCGTGGTGTACACCCGCAACCCGCGCTCGTGAACCGCTTCCGTGCCATAGGTGGCTTCCAGGTATTTGCGAATGTCCTCGAAGAAATAGGGGGCCAGGTCATTGCGCGGGTATTGCACGTGCAATCCCAGCGGAGTCTTCCTGGCCGCCGCTTCTTCCGCAGGCGTGATCTTTCCTTCTTCCATCATCTGGTGGAGCACCAGGTTGCGGCGCGCCAGGGCGCGAGCGGGATCTCCCAGGGGCGAATAGATGGGTCCGCGGATCATTCCGGCGAGCAGTGCGGCCTGCTGGAGGTTGATGTCGGTGACCGGCTTGCCAAAGTAGAACTGCGAGGCGGCGGCGAATCCGTAGTTGCCGTGGGCAAGATAAACCTGATTCGCGTACATCGCGAAGATTTGCGGCTTGGTATAACGGCGCTCGATCTGGAGGGAGAGCAGGATCTCCTGAGCCTTGCGGCGGAAGCTGCGTTCGCTGCGATCAAGAAAGAGATTGCCGGCCAACTGCATGGTGATGGTGCTTGCGCCTTCGGCACGGCGGCGCTTGAGGATGTTGCGGTATGCAGCGCCGGCGACGCGCGGGAAGTCGACGCCCCAATGATCTTCGAAATGTTGGTCTTCGATGGCGCAAACGGCGTTATAGAGAACCTTGGGGGTTTGCTCCCAGGTCATAAGAATGCGGCGCTGCAGGGCGAAGCTGCCGACGAGCGTGCCGTCATCGGCATAAATTTCCGTGACGACATTGGGGCGATAGGTTTCCAGAGCGCGAATTTCCGGCAAGTCGCTTTCGTAGACGAAGAGCAAGCCCGTGGCGGCGCCAAGGGTGATGGCGCAGAGGAGCAGAAACGCGAGGGCGACGCGGTCAATCAGTTTCCAGCCGCGTAGGCGCAAGGTGATCGGAGGCAGGCTCAGCATGAAAGAGAAATTCTAGCGCAAAATTTCAAAAGGCAGAGCAGTGCGCGGAGAGAATGTTTCCATAGAGCGGTTCAGGAGCGGGAATAGTAGCGCTCACCGGCGCACGCGCGGCACAGCGTGAGACCGTCTTTGAGGACCTCGCGCTTGAAGTTGATCCCTTCGCCGCACTGCGCGCACACAATGCGCGGACCCTTGAAACCGGGCAAATCTTCCGGACGGATTTCAACTTTCACCCATTCCTTGGAGAAAAGCACATCGTCGGAAAGTTGTGCGTAGGCTTTTTGCTGGCCTTCTTCCCGCGGCAGGTCGGGGAACAGCTCCTTGGCGGCCTGCTTGGAAGATTCTTTGGCGGCGATGCGAACGGCGCGGCCGGTCTCGAGGTCGCAGAACGTGGCAGCGACTTTGCCCCAGTCGCGGAACTTCAGGGCGCGCTTGCCCAGGCGGCAGTTGGCCACGAGCGCGACCGCGTCGGTGACACAGCGATCGATTTCGACATAGGTGACGAGCCGCTTGCGCTCGGCGATGGGATCCGTGATTTTGAGTTCGCGAAGGCCGAGCATGGCTAGGCGAACGCCAAGGACCTGGCCGGCGCAGATGTGGCCGTGGGCTACGGCGGCAAGTTCGAGGTATTCGGTGAGGGTACGCATGAGACTGAGATGACCGGGAGAGGATATCAGATAACAGAAATCAGGGATCCGCGATCAGGAGGCAAAGAAAGTCGCGATGATGAAGTTTGCATGCCGGGGCTCGCCGTGCTGGGCGTCAATAGGTCGCACCCCTGAATGAAGCGGTGAGCTACAGGACACAGAGATGAGCTACAGGGCCACGTTCGAGGGTTTTGTTGCGGCGGCCCAGGGATGCGGTTTGCGAGCTTCCTGGAAGGCGAATACGGTCATGAGAATGGCCAGGGCAGCCATGGCCGAGTCTTCGGCGATTTTCTTAAGGCTCACTGGTTCGGGAGTGGCAAAGCAACCGCAGTTGATATCCAGGTGCAGAACGTAGGCGCGCGTGACGACGGTCAGAAACATCAGCAAGAACAGACTCGCGATGGCAGCCCAGAGGCGCACACGCCATCCGATCAGGAGCAGCAAACCAAGCATAATCTCGGCGAAGGGAAGGACGTGGGAAACGAAATCCACTCCGGCGGGTGAAAGCATTTTGTAGGAGGCAACCTGGAAACCGAAATTCGACAGGTTCGACAACACGGAGAATTTCAGCATCAACAGGGGCCAAAACATTTTGTTTGGAAGGAAGATTTTCGAATAACCCGCGTAAATGAAAATCCCACCGAGGAGCAGGCGTCCAGTCCAGATGATGAGGCGGCGGAAATTGAATGGCGCGGATTGCATCATGGCTGAGTTCTCACTGGCTTGCGGAAAAGCAGCTTCCTCGCTTCGCTCGGAATGACAACTTCGCGCTATTACTTCTGTGCGACCAGTTGGTCCAGGAATGTCCTCAACACCTCGTAGTTCACGAACCCAACCACGGGGAAAGCCTGGCCGCTCTTGGTATGCAGCCAAGTGGTGGGCGTCTGGGTGATCGCGTAACCCTGGCCGAGTTGCTTGTCTTTCTCAATCAGCGGCTCCAGCGCTCTGCTGTCGACGATCGCCTGCACTCTCTTCATCTCTGCCGGCGTCAGAACCGAGGCCACCGTTTCCGCCACTTTGCCGTCGGTCTCCCACCTCTCCTGATTCTGGAAGAGCGCCACTTCCACCGCCTCGTCTTTGCCGATGTGCGCGGCAGCGCGGGAATAGCTGGCCGCAATCCGCGAGTAGGCGTGCATGGGAAGCGGAAAGTCGCGATGAACCATATAGATTTTGCCGGTGTTGACGTAGTCGTTCATCACTCGCTGAGTTGTGGTAGTGAACAGCTGTTTGCAGGCCGGGCACTGGAAGTCGCTGAAGATCTCCATGGTGACGGGAGCGCTCTTCGCGCCCAATGCCTTGTTCGGATCAATGTCGCCGACACCGTTTACGGAGACAAGGCTTGGGGGCTGTTCAGCGGATTGGGTTGCCGCAGAGGTCTTTGCGGAGACCGGCGTCTTGTTTGGCGTCTGCGACTTCTCGCCGGAGGGAGCAGCGACCAGAAGCAGGCTGCCGAGGATGGGAAAGCCTAGAGTCAGGGCGGACGCAAGGAGAAGCCGGCGATTCACAGATTCCTCCGAATCAGGGTAGAGATGAAGATGAATTCTCGGCCAGAGTATCACAGGTAAAGAGAGGAAGTCAGAACCAGCCAAGGAGCAATGGCCACCAGCAACACACTTCACGGGGCTGGGCGGCGAGCCTACTACGTTGGTTGCGATTGGCAAGAGCGGGGTTGCACAAAGCGCCGCGCTGCCCGTGACCGAAATGATGGGGAGGGAGCGAAACGTCATGTGCAATAAAGGGGAAACGCAGCAAACATGGGCTGTAAACGATAGAAAACAATGCCGATACATCCTCTATCAAACAACTTGACAATATATCACTCAACTTGTATAGTGGGGAAGATTTTGCGGGGGCGGAGCGTGCCGGAGGCCCTCCAGGCAGTCTGCAGGTTGGGCACAGGTGGGCGGCAGAAGCATCTGAAAGATTTTGATCCGCAAGAGATTCTGAACGAGAAGGAAGGAAGCTATGAGCAAGATCATAGGAATAGACCTGGGAACGACAAACTCCGTGGTGGCGGTGATGCAGGGCGGCGAGCCCGTAGTGATCCCCAACCAGGAGGGTGGGCGAACCACGCCTTCGGTGGTGGCAATCACGAAGACGGGGGAGCGCCTCGTTGGACAAGTTGCAAAGCGCCAAGCGGTAACGAATCCCGAGAACACGGTGTATTCGATCAAGCGATTCATGGGGCGGCGTTACGACGAAGTTGCCGAGGAGATGAAGCGCGTGCCGTACAAGGTGGTAAAGGGAAACCACGACGATGCACGCATCGAGATTTTCGGAAAAGTGTATAGCCCGCCGGAAATCTCCGCGATGATCCTGACGAAACTGAAGAATGCGGCGGAAGATTTTCTGGGTGAGAAGGTGACGAAGGCGGTCATCACCGTGCCGGCGTATTTCAATGACGCGCAGCGGCAAGCAACCAAGCAAGCGGGCGAGATCGCCGGTCTGGAAGTGCTGCGCATCATCAACGAGCCGACGGCGGCGGCGTTGGCGTACGGCTTGGAAAAGAAGACCGACGAAACGATCGCGGTATACGATCTCGGCGGCGGCACATTCGACATTTCCGTGCTGGAAGTGGGCAGCGGCGTCGTGGAAGTGAAGTCGACGAACGGCGACACGCACCTCGGCGGCGACGACATCGACCAGCGGATCGTGGATTGGCTGATTGACGAATTCAAAAAAGAACACAACATCGATTTGGGTAAGGACAAGATGGCGCTGCAACGGCTGAAGGAAGCCGCGGAGAAGGCCAAGATCGAGCTTTCGCAGATGATGGAGACGGAGATCAATCTGCCGTTCATCACCGCGGGCCCGAGCGGACCAATCCACATGCAGGTGAAGCTGACGCGGACCAGGTTGGAAGACTTGATGCGCGACCTGCTGGATCGGTCGATGAAGCCGGTAAAACAGGCGTTGGAAGACGCGAAGATGTCGCCGAACGACATCCAGGAAGTTGTGCTGGTTGGCGGATCGACGAGAATCCCCAAGGTGCAGGCGCTGGTAAGCAACTTCTTCGGCGGCAAGGAACTGCACAAGGGCGTGAACCCCGATGAAGTCGTGGCGGTCGGCGCGGCCATTCAAGGCGCGGTGCTGGGCGGCGAGGTGAAGGACATCCTGCTGCTGGACGTGACGCCTCTTTCGCTGGGCGTGGAGACACTCGGCGGCGTGATGACCGTGCAGATTCCGCGTAACACCACCATCCCGACGCGCAAGGTGGAGACGTACTCGACGGCTTCGGACAACCAGCCGGGTGTGGAAATCCACGTGATGCAGGGCGAGCGGAAGTTCGCGAAGGACAACCGGTCACTGGGTACGTTTAAACTGGACGGAATTCCGCCAGCGCCGCGTGGCACGCCGCAGATCGAGGTGACGTTTGACATCGACGCCAACGGCATCCTGAACGTGAGCGCGAAGGACAAGGCCACGAACAAGGAGCAGAAAATCACCATCACCGCTTCGACCGGCTTGACCAAGGAAGAAGCCGAGAAGATGCGCACCGAGGCAGAATCGCACGCTGAGGAAGATCGCCGCCGGATGGAAGAGGTGGAAGCGCGAAACCGTCTGGATGGCATTGTGTACCAAGCGGAGAAGACCATCCGCGAGAACCGTGACAAGCTGCCCGAGGGCGATGTGAAGCAGGCCGAGGAAGCGCTGGAAGAAGCGAAGAAGGCCATGAACGACGGCGGTGTGGCGCGGCTGCGGTCTGCCAGCGAAGGCGTGGAAAAGGCGCTGCATAAGATGGCCGAAGAGCTGTACAAGAAGACGCAAGCAGCGGGCAGCGCACAGGCAGGAGCCGCCGGCGCAGGTTCGGCTCCGGGATCGTCCAGCGGTGGCGGAAGCTCGCAGCAAGGCGGGAAGCCTGGCGACGTGATCGACGCCGAGTACGTGGACGTGGACGAAAACAAGAAGCCGAATTGAACGGAGTGATCAGTGAGCAGTTATCAGGAACGGATCACGGATTGGTTCCTGATGACCAAACAGAAATGCGATCCCCTGCGGGGGTTCCGGCTGGCTGGGCCCCTGTGCACGAGAGAGAAGAAAGAATTGAAGATTGCGAGCCGCTGCACGTTCGATAAAGATCTATGTTGAGGATGGCAGCGTTGTAACGCTGTGAGAACGGGCGAATCGACGCACCAATGGCCACGGGAACAAAACAAGATTATTACGAACTGCTGGGAGTGCCGCGGAAAGCGACGGCAAAGGATATTCGTACTGCCTTCCGCAAGCTGGCACGCAGGTATCACCCCGACCTGAATCCCGGCGACAAGTCTGCCGAGGAAAAATTCAAACAATTGCAGGAAGCGTACGACGTGCTGTCGGACGCGAAGAAACGGCAGATGTACGACCAGTACGGCTTCTACAGCGAGAATGCGCCTCCCAGCGGCTATAGCGGAGGTACGGACGCGGGCGGCGGGGACGTCAACTTTGATTTCGGCGGATTTGATTTTGGCGGACCGGCGGGCAGCGGCGGCACCGGTTCCAATTCCTCCAGCTTCCGCGATCTGTTCAGCCAGTTTTTTGGCGGGCATCGCGGCGCAACCACGATGGAGCCGGGGCACGAAGCCGGCGGTGACCTGGAATATCAGATCGAAATCGATTTCTGGGACGCGGTACGCGGCGCCGTAAAAAAACTGCAAATCACGCGGATGGATAGTTGCGAAACGTGCCACGGAACCGGCGCGGTGGGTACTCCGCAGACCTGCCCCACGTGCAATGGCACCGGCTCGATCCAACAGACCGCCGGAAAGATGCGGTTCAATGTGCCGTGCAGCCGGTGCGGCGGAACGGGTAAATTGCGGACCATGTGCCCTACGTGCGGCGGCGAAGGGCGCGTGCGGCGAACGGAAACGATTGATGTGCGTATCCCGCCGGGCGTGGCGAATGGCGGGCGCGTGCGCGTGCCGGGAAAGGGAAATTCGGGCACCATGGGCGCGCCAGCGGGCGATTTGTATTTGCGGGTGGTGGTGCGGCCCCACGAATTCTTCGAACGACGCGGGAATGACCTGTACACCAAAGTGCCGGTGACGGTGCCGGAAGCGTCGCTGGGCGCGAAGATCGAAGTGCCCACGATCGATGGCAGGTCGCTGGTGCGCATTCCGCCCGGTACGAACTGCGGGCGCACGCTGCGACTGAAAGAAAAAGGCGTGCCGCACGGGAAAAGCGGGGCACGCGGCGACCAGTATGTGGAGATTCAGGTCGTGGTGCCGGAGCCAACGGATGAACGCGTGCGCACGTTGATGAAAGAGTTGGAAGAAGTTGCGCCGATGGATCCGCGGAAGGATTTGTTCGCGAAGGCGGGAGTGTAAGGAAGTCGTCAGTAATCAGTTTTCAGTTCTCAGCTAGGCCGCGAGGCTCAGGTTTGCTTAATACCTAGAACTTAAAACTTAGAACGTCTAAGAGCAGCGACTATGCCAATCAAGAGCAAAAAACGGGCCAAGGCCGGATACATGATCAGCGCGGTGGCAGAGATCTACAAATTGCATCCGCAAACACTTAGACTGTATGAACGCGTGGGCTTGCTGAAGCCATCAAGGTCTCAAGGGAACACGCGGCTGTACACGGATTCAGACCTGGAACGGCTGGACGTAATCCTGACGCTGGCACGCGACATGGGCGTAAACCTGGCGGGAATCGAGATCATTTTGAATATGCGAGAAAAAATGATCGAGATGGAGCGGCAGATGGGCGAGTTCGCGCATGTGGTGCAGCAGGAATTGTCGCGCATGGCAAGGAGCGAAGAGAAAGTGCCCAACACGGCGATTATCAGGGCGGTGAAAAGAAGTTTTTAGTTGCGGTTGTCAGTTTTCAGTACAGCGGAATCGATGGGACGCTCCGAGTGATCGGGGCGTTTTGTTTTTGTGCACAGATTTCCGCAGGCAGGAAGGATTGTGGCGTGCTGCGCGGGGTCGTATGATGGCCACAGCGAAAGAGCACGCGAAGATTGTGGGCTTCAGAGATGGCGGAGTCTTTGCACGTGGGCTGAGGCGGCAAAGCGGCAGCGAGCTGCCGCACTCCAAAGGAACATCATGGCGAGAGAAGATTGCGCGTCGTGCCGAGGGACGGGATGGAAGCTGGTGGCGCGAAAAGATGGAACGCCGGGCAGCATGGCAGTGGCGTGCGACTGCGGCATGGAAGAACGCGCAGGCGTAGTGATGGAGCGGGCGCGAATCCCGAAGCGGTATGAACACTGCGACTTTGAGAGTTATGTGGTGGATCTGGTCGACGGAAAGACTTGGACGGCACAACACGAGCAGTCATTGAAGAATGCCAAGTTGACGGTGCAAGGATTCCTAAACAACTACCCAGCCACCGAAAAGGGACTGCTATTGATTGGACCTTCGGGGGTTGGCAAGACACACCTAGCGGTAGCAGCGCTGAAAGAGCTCGTAAGGCGCGGACACGCGGGATTGTTCTGTGATTACCGGGAATTGCTGAAAGAAATCCAGGCGAGCTATAACCCGGCAAGCGAATCGACGGAGATGGCAGTGCTCGAGCCGGTGCGAACAACAGAAGTTTTGGTGCTGGACGATTTGGGAGCGAGCAAACCATCGGACTGGGTGCGAGACATTGTGGGGATTGTGTTGAACGCGCGCTACAACGAGAAGCGGACCACGATCATCACCACGAATTACCTGGACAATCCACCCTCCGAAGGGGAGCCGACGCGGCTGCCCAGCGGCAAACTGGTGAACGCTGTCCGCGAAGATTCACTGGAACAGAGGATCGGAACCCGGATGCGGTCGAGATTATACGAGATGTGCCGCAGTGTGGAAGTCTACGCGCCCGATTTTCGCAGGGAACGAACTCAAGCGGGACGCGCAAGAGCGTAGTGACCGTGAACAAGAGATCCGCAGTCAGCAGCCATTTCCAATGCTATTTTCATTTCGAAAGGCGCAACGTGTCCCGGGCCAATTGGGCCAATTTCGTTTGATTGACAGGGGGTTTAGGCGGCGGGTATGCTTTGAGGGAACCAAAAGGGTGCGGCGACCCCCGCAGTTCGCGCAGCATCCAAGTGAAAGTGAACGAGTTACTTCGAAGCAGTAGTATCCTGCACTGCCCCGTTGTAACCCTCCTTGCATCACCCCGGTAGGGATTCGGCAAGGATTGACTCAACTTAAAACAGGGATATACATCCCGGAGGCGACTCATCATGTCTTTTGACCAAGAAAACCCCACGTCATCTGCAGCCGCAGCGCAAGTCCAGGAAAACGAAGGCACACCGAAAACGGAAGCGGCGCCGAACGCGGAAACGCCCAAGGAAGCACAAGGCAGCCACGAAGCGACGCCTCCTGTCGCACCGGTGAAGGTGGAAGAAGCGCACGAGACGGCGGAGGCTCACGCAAAGACCGCAGCGGTGGATGCCGAAGCCGCAGCCGCAGCCGAAGAAGCGGCTGGCGCGGAGGAAATGAGCAAGCTGATCGAGCAGTACAGCGAGCCGCAGGAAGCCGCGTCGCAGAACGAAATTATTGAAGTCAAGGTTGTGGCGTACACCGAGCAAGGCGTGGTGGTGGACGTCGGCGGAAAGACCGAGGGCCTGATCCCCGCGGTAGAGTTCTCGGAAACAGATATTCCACGGCCGGAGCCGAACGCCGTCATCGAAGTGCAGCGCACTGGCGAGCACAAGGATGGCTTCGTCATCCTGTCGTACCAGAAGGTGCTGCGGCGCCGCACCTGGGAACGCATCGACGCACAATATAAGAACAAAGAAACGATCACCGCTAAGGTAGTGGACCGCATCAAGGGCGGCCTGGTGGTGGATGTGGGCGTGCGCGCATTCTTGCCGGGGTCGCAGTACGATTTGCGGCCGACGCAGAACCTGGATGGCTTGATTGGGCAGGACGTGCAGGTGCGTATCACGAAGCTGAACCGCCGGCGCGGAAACGTGGTGGTAAGCCGGCGCGCGTTGCTCGAGGAAGAGTTGCACGCGAAGCGCGCGGAGTTGATGGAGAAGTTGAGCGAAGGGCAAGTGGTGCATGGCACCGTCAAGAATGTGACGGACTACGGAGCGTTCGTAGATCTGGGCGGAATCGACGGATTGTTACACTTGACGGACCTGAGCTGGGGCCGCGTGCGTCATCCCAACGATGTAGTGAAGCCAGAGCAGGAACTGGACCTGATTATTTTGAAGTTCGACAAGGCCAAGCAGCGCGTGTCGCTGGGCCTGAAGCAGATGAGCAAGGACCCGTGGGTTGACGCTGCCGAACGGTACCCGGCAGGCGGCAAGTACAAGGGCAAAGTTGTTGGCGTGGTGGACTACGGCGCGTTTGTCGAACTGGAGCAGGGCATCGAAGGGCTGGTGCACGTCACGGAGATGAGTTGGGCCAAGAAGGCCACGCACCCGTCGAAGGTCGTGAAGGCGGGCGATGAAGTTGACGTCGTGGTGCTGGACATCAAGCCGAGCGACCGTCGCGTTTCTCTTGGCATGAAACAGGCGCAGCCGGATCCCTGGATGCAGGTTGCGGAAAAGTATCCCGTGGGCACGGTGGTCACCGGCAAAGTGCGGAACATCGCGGAATTCGGCGCATTCGTCGAAATCGAAGAAGGATTCGACGGGTTGGTGCACGTCGGCGACGTGAGCTGGACCGGGCGGGTGAAAAATCCGCACGAAGTGTTCAAGAAGGGCGAGCCGATCACGGCGAAGGTGTTGCGGATCGATCCGGAGAATCGCCGGGTGTCGTTGGGCATGAAGCAGGTGAACGACATCTGGGGCGACTGGTTCAAGCAGCATCGCGTGGGCGAAATCGTGAGGGGCAAGGTTTCGCGAATCGCTACGTTTGGCGCGTTCGTGGAGTTGGGCGACAACATCGAAGGCTTGTGCCACAACACGGAAATCGAAGAGCGCAAGCGCCGGGATGATGGCGCCTCGAGCTTCCGTCCGACGACCGGGCCGCTCAAGAGCGCCGGGCCGCTGGAGCCGGGCAAGGAATACGATTTCAAGATCATCAAGATCAGCTCGGATACGCGGCGAATCGGATTGAGCTACCGCGCGGCAGTGCGGCAGATCGAGCGCAAAGAGATTGAGCAGTACAAGTCGTCGAAGTCCTCGGCGACGGCAACAATCGGGGATGCGATGAAGCAGAAGTTGGCGTCCCGGTAGTCCTAGACGGCAATTCGCTTCACGCAGGGTGTCTATCCAGAAAATTCATTTACCTGCGGGTCACTTTAATGATAGGAAGAGGGACAGCCAGGGAGGCGATGTCCCTCTAACTCGCCTCGCTCCAAAGAGTTGTGCGGGCCAGACGGGATCAGCATCAGACTGAACAGGCAGGGGACGATGACAAAGCAACCGACATTGACGAAGGCCGACCTGATCGAGGAAGTGCTGAAAGTGGCAGAGCTTCCCCGCAAGGAATCGGAGACCATCGTCGAAACGATCTTTGAGAGCATCATCGATGCGTTGCAAAAGGGTGACAAGATCGAAATCCGCGGGTTCGGTAGCTTTCGCACACGGCAGCGCCGCGGCCGCATCGGAAGAAATCCCAAGACGGGCGAAAAAGTGGAAGTGCCGGCGAAGAAGATTCCGTTTTTCAAGCCCAGCAAGGAACTGAAGGATTTCGTGAACACGTCGGCGACGGCGATCGGAGAAGCCGCGCAGTAAGCAAGCGAGTTGATCTTCAGGAGAAGAAGGCGCCCCGAGAAGTTCGGGGCGTTTGTATTTTCAGATATCAGGGATCAGGAAACTTGGCCATGCGCAACGCTCCCCATGGCCTATCACTGAGCAGCGATCAGGAGACTTGGCCGCACTCGCGACGCTGCATGTTGCTAGAGCGCAGCCGAGCAGCTCCCCAACGGGTTCCTGATCACTGATTACCGATCACTGATATCTGACTGCTACGTTTCATCACGCGACACGTTCTCACTGCCATCTGCGATATGCTGAGGACCAGAGAGGACGACACATGGACTATCTGTGGACGCCGTGGCGTTACCAGTACATGGCCTCAGTAACGGCCGGCAAACAGCCGGAGTGCATTTTTTGCGATGCGCTTCAACGGAACGCCGACGAAGAGACGCTGATTGTCTACCGGGGAAAGAAGAATTTCGTCATCCTGAATCGTTTTCCTTACACGTCTGGGCACGTGATGATCGTGCCGTACGCGCACGTGGCGGAATTGAATTTGTGCGACGCCGACGGGCTGCAGGAAATGATGGAACTGGCGCAACGCGTGGAAAGGGTCTATGGCGATTCCTACAAGCCCGATGGAATGAACCTGGGGATGAACCTGGGAAGGGCCGCGGGTGCGGGCGTTACCGGGCACCTGCACCTGCACATGCTGCCACGCTGGGTCGGAGACTCGAATTTCATGACAGTTACCGGGGAGACGCGGGTGCAGCCGGAAGAATTGCGCACGACGTACGCGCGAATCAAGAACACGCTGCAGGCACAAAGCGGATAAGGTGCCGTCTCAACGAGGGCCGCTACACAAGTTCGCAGGTGCCGAGTAGAATTGAAATCCCAGAATGCATTGAAAATTATTGCTGTCGCAGAGAGGCCTTCGTGGACCTGGAACTTTCGGAAGAGCAAAAGCTACTGCAAAAGAGCGTGCGAGAATTCGCGGAGGCTGAGGTGCGCCCGCGGGCCAAGGAACTGGATGAGACGGGGCATTTTCCGCGCGAGCTGTTCAAGAAAGCGGCAGAACTGGGCTTGACCGGGGTGGCCTTTCCGGAAGACGAGGGCGGGGCGGGATTTGATCACCTTGCGTATGCGATTGTGATTGAAGAGATTTCGCGATGCTGCGCCTCGACTGGCGTGATCCTGAGCGTGCAGAATTCCCTGTTTTGCGATCCCCTCCACCGTTATGGAACCGACGAGCAGAAGAAGAGATTTCTGCTGCCCTTCACGCGCGGAGAAAAGATTGGTTGCTACGCGCTGACCGAGCCGCAGGCGGGATCCAACGCGGCAGCCCTGCAAACCAAGGCCGTGAGGAAGGGCGACAAGTACGTCATCAACGGAACGAAAGCGTGGATTACGAACGGCGGCGTGGCTGACGCGGCGATCGTGTACGTGAACACGGACCCGCCGAAAGGCGAAAAAGGGATTACCGCTTTGCTGGTCGAAAAAGGGACGCCGGGCTTCAAGGTGGGCAAAGAGGAAAAGAAGTTGGGAATCAATGCCACGGCGTGCAGCGAGTTGGTGTTCACGGACTGCGAAGTGCTGGAAGCCAACCGCATCGGGAAAGAGGGCGAAGGATACAAGGTGGCGCTCTCCACTCTGGACGGGGGACGAATCGGGATTGCCTCGCAAGCCACAGGAATTGCTCAGGGAGCATTCGAGGCGGCGTTGCAATGGTCGCAGGAGCGCATGGCATTTGGCCACCCGATCGCCCAATTCCAGGCCATCCAGTTCATGCTGGCGGATATGGCGACAGAGATTGATGCGGCGCGATTGCTGGTGCGTAAGGCGGCGTGGAAGCAGGATAGCGGGGCACGATTCAGCCTGGAAGCCGCAACGGCAAAGCTTTTCGCAAGCGAAATGGCAACGCGCGTGGCGCACAAGGCGATTCAGATTCATGGTGGGTACGGCTATAGCAAGGAATACCCGGTGGAGCGCGCCTACCGGGATGCGAGAATTACAGAGATTTACGAGGGCACGAGCGAGATTCAGAGGCTGGTGATTGCCTCGTGGGTTCTGAAGGGGTAGCCCCGCCGGCTCCCCCGCCTCTTTCGGCCCACTTCCTCAGGGCTGCCATCGGCCCGTTTTCTACGTGGTTCTCCCTGTCAGAGCGGCGAGCGAACGCTGGAACGCCTAGCATTCGGCGCGCTCTTGCTGGAGTGCGCTCTTTGGCCGAACCTCTAGTATCCTGACGGAGTGCTGGAACTTAACTCCGGACTCGAATTCAATTCCGAAGGCGAGGTAGACTTCTTCCCTTTTCTGCCGGCCAAGCCCGGAGTTTGCCTGATTGAACCCCGTGAACAGAAGGCGGAACCGTACCTGATTCGCACTGCAGACTTGCGAAGACGCCTGCAGCGATTGCTGGGTCCGCCGGATCCCGCGAGCAAACGACTGAACCTGCGCGAATTTGCCCGAGGCGTGCGTTACCGCGAGACGGCTTCGAAGTTCGAACAGCTGCTGACCTATTATCAGAACGCGAAGCAGCGTTTTCCCAAGCGCTACCAAAACATGATGAAGCTGCGGCCCCCGGCTGTTCTGAAGGTGAATCTGCGGAACGCGTATCCCCGTTGTTATGTGACGCGGCGAATCGCGGTGGATGATCGAGGAGTGCCAACCGGGGGGACATATTACGGCCCGTTCGCGTCGCGGCGAGCGGCGGAAGCGTTCTCCGAGAAGTTCCTGGATTTCTTCAAGGTTCGGCGATGCCAGATCAAGATCCGGCGCGACCCGACATTTCCCGGCTGCCTGTATTCAGAAATGAAAATGTGCCTGGCGCCGTGCTTTGCGGGCTGCACGAAGGAAGAGTATGACGTCGAAGTGCAGCGCCTGGTCTCGTTTCTGGAAACCAACAGCGCCTCGCTGCGCAATGCCTACGAGCAGGAACGGGAAAAGGCCAGCGAGGAACTGGATTTCGAACGCGCGGCGGCAATTCACAAAAAGCTGGAGAAGCTGGATGATGTACTGCGCGGACGTCCGGAACTGGTGAGAAGAATTCAGGAACTGGATGCGGTGATTCTGCAGCGCACAACGGAAGAGCAAGCCATAGGGCTGTATGCGGTGCGGGGAGGCAGGCTGGCGGAGCCATTCACACTGCGATTTGGCGATACCAGCGAGCCGCGGTCCGCGGAGGAAACCGTGCGCGAGTATCTGGAATCCGTGATGAGCGCCGCTCTGCCCAAGGCGACAAACACGCGGCAAAGCACCACGGATCTGACGGACCATTTGTGGCTGGTGGCACGATGGTTCTACAGCCAGCCGCGCGAAGGCGAGATTTTCTTCCGCGACAAGGATTGGCCATATCGCAGGATTCTGCGAGCGTGTTCGCGGCTCCTGGCGCCCAAAAAAGAAGAACCGCCGGAAACCGGAACCGCCGAAGGGCCAAAGAAAAGTGAGGAACTGCAATGAGCCGTGGGGCGACAAAAGAAGGAACTACGCAATACGCAGAAAAGTTTCGCGGCGTGGCCGGCGTGGGGCATTTTCGCGAAGCGCAGGATCTGGTGGTCTCCTCGCTGGGGGTCGGCACGTATCTGGGCCAGCCCAATGACGACAAGGACGCGGGATACACCGCAGCGATCGTGGCGGCGGTGCAGGCGGGAATCAACGTCATCGATACGGCGATCAACTACCGGTTTCAACGCAGCGAGCGCAACGTTGGCGCGGCTCTGAAGGTGCTGGCCAACAAGGGATTCGGGCGCGAAGAAATTGTGGTCTGCACCAAGGGCGGTTACCTGACACCGGACGGCCATATGCCCGCGGATCCCAACCGCTACTTCTTCGAGGAGTACATCCAGCGGGGCGTGTTTACGGCCAAAGAAATTGCCGCTGGCAGCCATTGCATGGCCACGCGATTCCTGGAAAACCAATTGATTCGCAGCTTGAAGAATCTCGGAGTGGAATGCATCGACGTCTATTACCTGCACAATCCCGAGACGCAGTTGGGTGAGATCCCCAAAGAAGAGTTTACAAAGCGCGTGCGCGACGCGTTTTCTTTCCTGGAATCGGCAGCAGCAAAAGGACGCATCCAGTACTACGGAATGGCGACATGGAACGGCTTTCGCCAGGAGAAAACCGCGAAGGACGCCTTGCAGTTGGGGGAGCTCGCGAAAATCGCGCGGCAAGTAGCGGGCGAGAAGCATCGCTTCCGTTTCGTGCAATTGCCATTCAACCTGGCGATGACGGAGGCGCTGACGCTGGGAAACCAGAAGCTGGATAGCGGGGAAAAAACGGTGATGGAGGCAGCCAGTGAACTGGGCATCACGCTGATTGCCAGCGCTTCGTTGTTGCAGGGACAAGTGGCACAGAACCTGCCAGGATTTGTGGCGGAGGCCTTGGGCTTGGGAACCGATGTGGAGCGGGCACTGCAGTTCGCGCGGTCGGCGCCGGGAATAACCACGGCGCTGGTGGGAATGTCGCGCACGACGCATGTGGAGGAAAACAGCAACGTCGTGGCAGCGGCGCCGGCGGGTCTGGAACAGTTCAGCAAATTGTTTCAGCGCGGAGAGAACGCTTAAGGGGCTACAAGCTCCGGATGGCGCTGCACGAGCCAGTCAGTGATGGCGCGGTCAAGCAGCGGAAGATGCCCAGTGAAGAAGTGATCGGTGCCGTCGATCACGACGAACCGATTTTCTCCAGGAATCATCGCGACGAGTTCTTCGACTTTATGGCGCGCGCCGTGTTCGTCGTTGGAGCCGTTGACGAAAAGTTTTGGCTTCACGCAGGCTGAGAGGTACGTAAAGTCGGAGCTGTCCACCGGAATGCCCAGGCCAATCAGGTCAGTCACCCGCGGATCGGCGCATCCCATACGAAGCCCCACCCAACTACCGAAACTGAAGCCGGCGAGCAGCAGAGGCGTGCGTGGAAATTCGCTGGCAAGAAAATCGATGGCAGCCTGAACATCGCCTTGCTCTGCGCGGCCCCTATCGTGAACTCCCGCGCTAAGCCCGGCGCCGCGGAAATTGAAACGCAAAACGGGGATGCCCACTGCGTCGAGCGACTTGGCCGCCTGATAGACCACTTTGTTGTGCAGTGTGCCGCCAAACAAGGGATGCGGATGGCAAACGACCGCCGCGAAGTGAGGAACGCGCGGATGATAGGGAGTCCAGAGAATGGCCTCCAGGCGGCCCACGGGTCCGTTCAGAAAGAGTGTCTGGGAATCGTGAGAACTCATGATTGCTGTGAGAGCGAAATCCAGTGTAACTGAAATGAGTCAGTCAATTCGGATTGAACGCAACTGTATTCACGCGCAAATGGAGAAAATCGGTCGGTGAACAGGGAACATGGTGGTTCTGGTCCCTTTAGAGCAGGAGGGGGCGTACTAGAGCTAAAAAGTGGGAATTTCAGATTGCAGTCTGTCGTCGCCGGTGATACGTTCGCCGATGGTCGAGAACTACAGGGGGGCCTGAATGGGCGATCTGTCTGACCGCCGCGAAGCAAGGCGGTTTGTGATGACCCTGCCGGTGCGCGTGCTGGCGCGAGACGCCAGCGGCTCGGAACTGAAGGCTCACACCAGAGACGTAAGTTATCGCGGATTGTATTTCCTCACCGAAGCGCGGTTCGAGGATGGCAGCGAGATTGATTTCATTCTGACTCTGCCGCAACAAATGATCACCGCGGGCGACGTCAACATAAGATGCCACGGGCGGGTGGTGCGCATCGAAACCGACGACAGCGGCAAAACTGGAATTGCGGCCAAAATCGAGAAGTACGAGTTTGTGCCCATCCGCGCCTCCGCGGCGTAATCCTTCTCGCCGAATACCTTCCTCAGCGCGCCTCGCTGCTCTTTTTGCGTAGAATGGAGAGGGCCATGCCGCCATGGTGCGGCGAGACCGAGGGGACAACCATGTACCACTACAATCCAAAACAAGCGCTGGAAGAATTGCAGGAAGACGCGCTGCTCCCGCATCCGGTGAAGTTGCGCGACATGATTCTGCGCAACCAGCTTGGGCCGCAGGAAGCGCAACTGCTCAATTCCGAGTTCCAGGAATATCTGACGCGCTTTGGAGAAATTCAGAAAATTGCGCGGAACATCCTGGAACAGCTTTCCGCCGGGCAGCGTAAGAGCGCTTAGGCGCGTCCCGGCGATGAGCGAAGCCCTGCCGCTGAATCGCAAACCACGTGTGCTGGTGCTCTCGGCGTCGTCGGGCGCGGGTCACGTTCGCGCGGCACAGGCATTGGAAAAAGCGTTTCTGGCACACGGCAATTGCACCGTGGAGCACATCGACGGCCTCACGCTGGTAAGCAAAGTTTTCCAGCAACTCTACGACCAGGCGTATCTCAAGATGCTGCGGCGAGCGCCTGGCCTGATGGGATTGCTCTATGATCGGACCGACCAGCCTTGGCAGCACCCGCGACGGCGACTGGCGCTGGACCGGCTGAATACCCAGCCGATGATCCGGATGCTCAAGAAGGTTCAGCCGGATCTATGCATTGCCACGCATTTCTTGCCGGCGGAAATTCTGGCGTGGCTCATCGCTAAAGACAAATTGCAGGCGCGACACGCAATTGTAGTGACCGACTACGACGTACACGCCATGTGGCTGTGCCGGACGGTGGACCGCTATTATGTGGCGCTACCGGAGTCGGCGGAGTACCTGGCGCGCATCGGGGTTCCGCGAGAAAAGTTACGCGTGACGGGCATCCCAGTAGATCTTCTGTTCGCAAGACGAGTGAATCAAGCTGAAGCCCGCAGACGATTGGGCGTGGACTCGAGAGCCCAGGTAGTGCTGATTGCGGCAGGAGGCTACGGACTCGGGCCAGTGGAACAGTTGGTGAAAGGTCTGCTGGCGTTGGAACGTCCGTGGCAGATTGTGGCTATTGCCGGCAAATCGGAAAAGTTAAAGAAACGGCTGGAACAGATTTCGCGGAGCGCGGGGAACTTGGTAGGTGGAGGAGGCCGGCTGGTCACTGTGGGATTTACCCAGGAAATAGACCAGTACATGGCGGCAGCGGATTTGCTCGTGGGGAAAGCCGGGGGGTTAACTACCTCGGAAGCACTGGCGCGAGAATTGCCCATGGCGATCGTTGAGCCGATCCCGGGGCAGGAATCGCGCAACGCGGATCATTTACTGGAAGCGGGCGCGGCCGTTCGCTGCAACAATCTTCCCGCGGCGCCCTGGAAGATTGCCGGACTGCTGGAATGCCCGGAAAAGCTGGCGGCAATGAAGAGCGCGGCAACAGAGATGGCGCGGCCGGATGCGGCGCGGCTCATCGTCGAAGACGCGCTGGGGCTGCTACACTAATTGGGCTGCCTGATCGAGACGTGCGCCCGGAGGGCACGAAGCACTACACCCAGTCACGACTATGAGACGCAACACGCTGCTGATCGATGCGGATGACACGCTCTGGGAAAACAATGTTTTCTTCGAAAAGCTGATCGAGGATTTCATCAGCCTCGTCGAGCCGTGCGGCTACAGCCGCGCCTACATCCGCCACATCCTGAACGAAACAGAACGCAAGAATATTCGCCAGTACGGCTACGGCGTGCGGAGCTTTGGGCGCTCGCTGGAAGAAACGTACCTGAAACTGGCGGACCAGATGGCCAAACGCGAAATCCTGGCGCAGGTGCACATGCGCGTGATGGAGTTGGAGAAGACCCCGCCGAAAATCCTGGACGGCGTTCCGGAAACGCTAGCGTACCTGACGACACGACACCGGCTGATTCTATTCACTAAGGGGGAACCGGCGGAGCAGGCCGCGAAAGTGGAACGTTCTGGCTTGCAGGGATTTTTCGAGGCCATCGAAATCGTCTCGGAAAAAGACGCCAAAACGTACGGCCTGCTGGTGAACAAGCACAAGATTGTGAAGACGCTGGGCTGGATGATCGGCAACAGCCCACGCAGCGACATTAACCCGGCGATGCAAGCAGGACTGAATGCCGTGTATATCCCGCATGTGAACACCTGGCACCTGGAACACGAACCAGTCATGGCGGGAAATGGAAAATTGGTGATCGTGCCGGCGTTTCGAGAACTTCGCAACCACTTCTAGCCCCTCCCAATTTGGACCTTGTGTGTTTTCTCCTTTATCCAAAAGATGGAGCCTAGCTCTCTGGGGAGGCGTTCCATGGCGACAGCGATGACCTCAAGTGTGGATTGGCGGCAGGCGTGGTATGCGAATGAGGCGGTTGTGTATCTGAACGCCGCGGGGCAAGCGCCGATGCCACGGGTTTCGCTCGAAGCGGTCGCAGCCGCCTTGGAATGGAAGAAATTCCCGTACGCCTTGACCGATCAGGGAGAAATGGATTTGCCCAGGCGCGTTCGAACTTCCATCGCGAATCTGGTCGCCGCAAAGCCGGAAGAAATCGCCTTGACGACGGGTGCGAGCGCCGGCCTGATGGCCTTGGCTTATGGTCTGAGCTGGAAGCGGGGCGATGAAATCCTGACCGCGCATCGCGAATTCCCGGTGCAATACACCACCTGGAAGCCAATGGAGGCCCGGGAAGGCGTCAAACTCAGGCTGATTGCCCCGCGCGAGCGGTGGATCACGGCAGACGACTTCATCGCGACGCTGACGCCGAACACGCGCGTGGTTTCCGCGAGCATGGTGCGATTCGACGATGGCTCGCTGCTGGAGGCGGCGAAACTAGGCGCGGCGTGTCGTGCGCAAGGGACGCTGCTCGCGCTGGACGTGAGCCAGTGTTGCGGTGCGATTCCCATGGACGTGAGGCAACTTGGCGCGGACTTTATCACCTGCTCGGGGTACAAATGGCTGCTGGGCCCTTATGGTTCAGGATTCTTTTGGGGGACGAGTGAACTGACGGCGAGATTCCGGCCGAGCCCGTTCTACTGGCAAGGGATTGAGGGCCTGAGCCATTTTGCAGACCTGATTTTTGAAAATCCGAAGGCTGCGCCGGGAGCGCGCGGCTGGGACGCCTCGGAGACGGCGAGTTATTTCAATCTGACAGGATGGGACGCTTCGCTGCACTTTCTGCAAGAGGCGGGAGTGGAGACGGTAGCAGCGCACAATCGAAAGTTGATGGCGCACCTGTTCGCATCGCTACCACACGATCAATTTGTCAGGACCAGCCCGACTACAACAGAGCACCAGGGGCCGTACGGGTGCTTTGCGGCGCGCACTCCTGAGCGGACTCGGGAATATCATGAGCGCCTGAAAAAAGAAAAGGTATATGCCAGCTTGCGAGAAGGAAACATTCGAGTTTCCACGCACCTTTACAATACCGAGCAGGATATCGATAAACTGATTCGGGTGATCACGGAATGAGCAGCGAAATAACGTGGCCGCGAGTCGCGGTGCTGGGAGCCGGAGCCGTCGGCAGCTACTTTGGCGGGATGCTGGCACGCGCCGGCGCCCCGGTAGTGATGATCGGCCGGGCGGCGTTTGTGGAAGCAGTCAGGAAATCCGGGCTACTGCTGGACACTGTGCAATTCCGCGAAACGGTGCATCCGGAAGCGTCCACGGAAATCGCCGCGGCCAAGGGTGCGGACGTAGTGCTGTTCAGCGTAAAAACTACGGATACGGCCGCAGCCTCCGAGGAATTGGCGAAACACATTTCACCGCACACGCTCGTGATTAGCCTGCAAAACGGCGTCAACAATGTGGAAGAGATTCGCGGAGCTTCGGGGATTGCTGCACTGCCTGCCGTGGTTTACGTGGCCGCGGCAATGTCTGCCCCGGGACAGTTGAAGCATCTGGGCCGCGGCGATCTGGTGGTCGGGCCCAAGAGTGAACAAACAGAAATGATCGCGAACCTTTTTTTGCGCGCCCACGTTCCTTGCCGTTTATCCGAAAATATTGAGGGTGAACTCTGGACCAAGCTCGTCTGGAATTGCGCGCTGAACGCGGTCTCGGGCCTTGGGCGCGCGACCTACGGTGAAATCATTGCCAGTACCGATGCGAAGCGCGTCGTCGAAACAGTGGTTCATGAAGTGCTGGCTGTGGCAAAGGCCAAGGGGATTCACCCGCCAGGATTAGAGGACCCGCAAATGGCGGTCGCCGGAGCATTCAAGATCGCCGAGCAGATGAGCGGGACGC
>Ga0074045_10001033_pt1 | contig 27079 bp, 24 predicted proteins | sample BogForMeECP23OM2_FD_94442 | JGI IMG/M metagenome (GOLD analysis project Ga0074045, IMG submission 94442) | Bog forest soil microbial communities from Calvert Island, British Columbia, Canada - Bog Forest MetaG ECP23OM2 | ecosystem: Environmental > Terrestrial > Soil > Wetlands ...
ACAAACCGATCCATCGTGGCCTCCCCGGGCGTGTCCCACACGCCGAGAGGTAGAATCGATCACGCCCGAGCCGAGCAATACCCCGCCCGTGTCAAGCAAATTCGAAGTGCGATTCCCCTGCCCCAGCGGGGAACCGAGTCGCCACTTTCGGCGAGATGTACTAGTCTGTGGGCGTGAGTCGGCTCCCGCTCCTGCTGGCAATTCCTGTCGTGCTGGCGGTGCCTGCATACGCGCAGGTGTCGGTCGACATGCACGCCCTCGACCGGGTGCAGGGCCAAAGCGGCGTCGCGCCGGCCACGCCGGCCCCGGAAACGCCGATCACGCCGCCGCCGCATGCGCGCGAGGTCCGGCGCCCGGTGCCGCACCCGCACGCCGAGGCGCGGGTCGCGCACCCGACGAAGCCCAGCCCGGCGGCATCCGCCACTGCTCCCGCCCCGGCGCTGCCGACCGGACCACCGCCCGAGGTGCGGCTGGCGCCGGCGACACCTGCCCCGGCGATCCAGGCGACGCCGGATGCGCCCGCTCCGCCGTCCCGCGACGCCGGCACCGATGTGCTGGCCGTCGGCGACGGCCTGCGCATCACCTTCATCCCCGGCCACAGCGACATCACGCCGGACACCGAGGACGTGCTGCGCCGGTTCGCGCGCACGGTTCCGGATACGCCCGGCATCACGGTCGATGTGCGCTCCTACGCCTCCGGCAGCAGCGACGACGCCTCGTCATCGCGGCGCATGTCGCTGGCGCGCTCGCTTGCGGTCCGCGCCGCGCTCATCGCCGGCGGCGTGCCGTCCACCCGCGTCTTCGTCCGCGCCTTCGGACCGAATGCCGGCGACGGGCCGGCGGACCGTGTCGACGTCCTGCTGAACCGGCAAGAGGACAAGCCGCAGCCTGCCGCGGCGACCCCCGCTCCGCCCGCGCCGCGGTCCGCAGCGCGCACCGCGACGCCGTGACGGCCACCGACAGCGGGGCGGCGTAGGACGGTGACGCGCCCCGGAAGTTACCTGCTCCGGATGCTGCTGTTCCTGGCGGCGGTCGCGGTAGTCGCGGTGCTGCTGTCGGACGCGCTGCTGACCGCGTTCCGCAACAACCCGCTGCTCAACAGCCTGATCCTGTGCGTGCTGGCGCTCGGCATCGCGTACAACCTGCTGCAGGTCGCGCGGCTCGGGCGCGAAGCGACCTGGGCGGCGAACTATCAGCAGCCGCGCGGCAGCGCCGCCGCCGTGCCGGCGCCGCGCCTGCTGGCGCCGATGGCCAACATGCTGGCCGGCCGCGAGTCGACCGACGGCGACGAGCGCAAGAAGCGGTTCACCCTGTCCGCCCCGGCGATGCGCAGCCTGCTCGACGGCATCGCGTCACGCCTGGACGAAAGCCGCGAACTGTCGCGCTACATGACCGGGCTGCTGATCTTCCTGGGCCTGCTCGGCACGTTCTGGGGCCTGCTGCAGACGGTGCATTCGGTCGCCGACGTGATCGGCGGCATGACGGTCGGCACCGGCGACGTGAGCGTGCTGTTCGAGCAGCTGAAGTCGGGACTTGCCAAGCCGCTTACCGGCATGGGCACGGCGTTCTCCGCGAGCCTGTTCGGCCTGGCGGGTGCCTTGGTGCTCGGCTTCCTCGATCTGACCGCGGGACAGGCGCAGAACCGCTTCTACAACGAGCTGGAGGAGTGGCTGGCGGGACTGACGCGGCTGTCGTCCGGCGCGCTGCCGGACGGCGACGGCGGCGGCGCGGTGCCGGTGTACGTGCAGGCGCTGCTGGAGCAGACGGCGGAGAACCTGGAGGAGCTGCAGCGCATCCTTGCGCGCGGCGAGGAAGGCCGGCTGCAGACAAACCACGCGGTGCTATCGCTCACCGAGCGGCTGTCGGACCTGTCGGACACGATGCGCACTTCGCAGCAGCTGATGCTGCGGCTGGCCGAGGCGCAGCAGCAGCTCGGCCCGGCGATCCAGCGGCTGGCCGACGCGAGGTCGGACGACGACAACGCCGAAGCGGCGCGAGTCCACTTGCGCAACATCGACCTGGCGTTGCAGCGCCTGCTGTCGGAAACCGAGCAGGGGCGCGCGCAGATCACCGCCGAGCTGCGCAGCGACCTGCGCGTGCTGACGCGCACGGTCGCCGCGTTGGCCGAAGAGCCGCAGCGATGAGCCGGCCCTGATGGCGCGCGGGCTGCGGGCGCGGCGGGCGCACGGCAACGGGCTGGACGCGTGGCCCGGCTACGTCGACGCGCTGTCGACGCTGCTGATGGTCATCATCTTCGTGCTGCTGGTGTTCGTGCTGGCGCAGGCGTTCCTGGGCGTGACGCTGAACCGGCAGGACACGGCGCTGACGCGCGCGACCAAGCAGCTGGCGGAGCTGAGCGACATCCTCTCGCTCGAACGCGGACGCACGGCGGAGCTGCGCGAGTCCGTCAGCGGCCTGTCGGCGCAGCTGCGCGACGCGCAGACCTCGCGGGACAAGCTCGCGCAGCAGTTGGCGGGCATGACCACCGCGCTGGCCGCGGCCGGCGTAGAGCGCGACACGCTCCGGACCCAGCGCGACCGGCTGCAGGCGCACGTGACGGACCTCGGCTTGCAGCAGCAGTCGGCGACGGCGACCGTCGCGCAGCTGCAAGGGGCGCTGACCGACGAGACCAAGCAGGCCGAGGCGGCGGCACGCGAGGCGGCACTGACGGCGGGACAGCTGGCGGACACCAGGCGGGCGCTGGCGCAGGCCAACACGCAGCTGACGCAGACCCAGGGACAGCTTACCGACACGCAGGTCCAATTGCGGACGCAGACCGAAGCCGCGGCGGCCGCGTCGCAGACCGCCGCGCAGACGGCGGCACAGCTTGCCGAGACGCAGACGCAATTGCGCACGCAGACCGAAGCCGCGACTACAGCTGCGAAAACCGCGGCGCAGACGGCGGCACAACTGGCTGAGGCGCAGACGCAACTGCGCACCCAGACCGAAGCATCAGCCACCGCGGGCCAGACCGCCGAGCAGACGGCGGCGGAACTCAGCGCGGCACGGACCGCGCTGGCGCAGGCGCAGCAGCAGCTCGCCGACATGCGGCGCGAGGCCGACGCCCTGAACACGACCGTCAAGGCCGATCGCGCGACGATCGACGCGCGCCTGGCAGACCTGGCGAAGCTGGCCGAGCAGACGCGCGCGCTGGAGGCGCTGCGCGACGAGCTGACCAGGCAGGTCGAAGACGCGTCCGTCCGGGCGACGACCGAGCAGCAGCGGCGCGAGGCATTGGCCGCGCAGCTCGCCGACGAGCAGAAGCTGAGCGACAGCGCGCGTGCGCAGATCGCGCTGCTGAACAGGCAGCTCGAGGAGGTGCGCGCGCAGCTGCGCGAGCTGGCGGCGCAGCTCGACACCGCGCAGGCCGAGGCGCACGCGAAGGACGTGCAGATCACCGACCTGGGCGAGAAGCTGAACGTCGCGCTGGCGCAGAAGGTGGAGGAGCTGCAGAACTACCGCAGCGAGTTCTTCGGCAAGTTGCGCGCGGTATTGGCCAACCGGCCGGGCGTTCAGATCGTCGGCGATCGCTTCGTGCTGCAGAGCGAGGTGCTGTTCCCGGTCGGCAGCGCCGAGGTGACTGCCGGCGGACAGGACCGGATCGCCGCGATCGCCGACACGATCAGGCAGATCGCCGCGGAGATCCCGCCTGACATCAAATGGGTGCTGCGGGTGGACGGCCACGCCGACCGCCAGCCGATCACGGGCGGCCATTTCACCAGCAACTGGGAGCTGTCGGCGCAGCGGGCGATCAACGTGGTGAAGCTGCTGATCGCCGACGGCGTGCCGGCCGACCACCTCGCCGCGACCGGCTTCGGCGACACCCAGCCCGTCGACACGGCGGACACGCCGGACGCGTACGCGAAGAACCGGCGGATCGAGCTGCGGCTGACCGACCGGTAGACCGGTCGACCTCCCGTCCGGTCAGCTCGTTCGCGTCAGGTGTCGCGGCCGAGTGCCTTGACGCGCAGCATGTTCAGCCGCGCCTCGCCGCCCGGCGCCTTCGGATCCAGCGCCAGCACCTTGCGCCACGCCTGGTACGCGGTCTGCCAGTCGCCGCGTGCCTCGGCGATGCGCGAGAGCAGCGCCAGCGCCGGGAAGTGGCGCGGTTCGAGCTGCAGGGTGCGCTCGATGTCGAGGATGGCGCCGTTGCTGTCGCCGGCCGCGTAGCGGGCGAGTGCGCGCTGGTGGTAGGCCTCCGGCAGCGTCGGTTCGAGGACGACGAGCGCGTTGAAGTCCTCCACCGCCTCGGCCTTGGCGCCGCCCTCCAGCTCCCGCACGCCGCGGGCGACGAGAAGGCGGGAGGCCGGCGAGGCGCCGTCGATCCACAGCTTCAGGACGTGCGATTCAATAATGGTCGCTTCCTGCTCGGTCTGTGCGGTCTTCAGGGCCGCGAACAGGCGGTCGATCGTTGCGTTGTGGTCCGGCTGGCCAGGCGCGGGGTGTGCGTCGGGCGGCGACGCGGGCGGGGTTTGCGCGGCCTCGGCCTCCGCGCGGCTCAGGCCGCACGGGAGCACGACCAGACCGGCGAACAGGGCAGCAGTCAAAGCGCGCATACGGCAACCCTGCGCCGGGAGGGGGGCGGATCGCAAGCTTCCGTTAGCGCGGTAGCGAGCCCGGCAACACGACCCCAACTGCACAGCTGCACACTGTGAAAAGGAACGGCCATGGCGAAAATCCGCGTCGTGCAGATCCGCCGTCCCGGCGGCGACTTCGAGCTGGTGGAGCGCGACATGCCGCAGCCGAAGCCCGGCGAAGTCCGCGTCCGCGTGCAGGCATGCGGTGTCTGTCACAGCGACAGTTTCGCCAAGGAAGGCGCCTTCCCCGGCGTGCCGTATCCCATCGTGCCGGGCCACGAGATCGCCGGGGTGATCGACGCGCTCGGCGAGGGCGTGACCGGCTGGAGCGTCGGGCAGCGGGTCGGCGTCGGCTGGTTCGGGCATCACTGCGGACACTGCGATCCGTGCCGGCGCGGGCGGCTGGTCGATTGCCGCAACCTGCGGATACCCGGGATCAACTACGACGGCGGCTATGCCGAGGCGATGGTCACGCCGGAGGACGGCCTCGCCGCGATGCCCGACGAGCTGCAGGCCGCCGAAGCGGCGCCGCTGCTGTGCGCCGGCGTGACGACCTACAATGCGCTGCGCCGCAGCGGTGCGGTCGCGGGCGACACGGTGGCGATCCTCGGCATCGGCGGGCTGGGTCACCTCGGCGTGCAGTTCGCCGCGCGCATGGGCTTCCGCACCGTCGCGATCGCGCGCGGGCGCGACAAGGAGAGCCTCGCGCGCAGGCTGGGTGCGCATGTCTACATCGACAGCGGCAGCGAGAACGTAGCCGGCGCGCTGAACGCGCTGGGCGGCGCCCGCGTCGTACTGTCGACTGTTCCCAGTGCCAAGGCGATCAGCCCGGTGATCGACGGCATCGCGGTCGGCGGCAAGCTGGTGGTGGTCGGCGCATCAGCGGACCCGATCGAGGTCACGCCGCTGCAATTGATCGGCGCAAGCCGAGAGATCGTCGGGCATGCATCGGGGAACTCGAGCGACAGCGAGGACACGATGGCGTTCAGCGCGCTGGCGCAGATACGCCCGATGATCGAGACCCTGCCGCTGGAGCGCGCGGCCGAAGCCTACGCCCGTATGATGAGCGGCGAGGCGCGGTTCCGGATGGTGTTGACGATGGGGGGTTAAACGCGCCGATGGGGCTAGGCGGGTCGCGGCCTCACGCCGCAGCCCGCACCGCCTGCCGGCCGCGCAGCAGGTCGGCGGCTTTCTCGCCGATCATGATGGCGGCGGCGTTGGTGTTGCCCGAGACGACCGTGGGCATCACCGATGCGTCCGCCACGCGCGGCGGGCGCGGCGAGCAGCAAGATGAACAGGCCGGCGGTCAGGGCACGCATCCCGGCGAGTGGGGGTCGAGCGGGACCGTCATCGCAAGGATTCGTCGACATGGTCAGCTTCCAGCGGACTTGCGCGGCCTGCCGCCCTTCGCGCCGCTCGACCGGGCCGCCGCAGCCTTGGCCGGTGAGGTCGCCTGTCCGGCGCGACGCGCTATATACGCCCGGGTTCCAAACACCCCATTCAACAGGCCCTGAATGGACAGGTCGACGTCGAGTGGCTCCCAACGCAAGCCAAAGCCAAACCCGAGCACGTCCACTTTCCCGAGCTCTGCCTCGGTCGCGGCCTCGAGCCCCTGCACGAGGCGAGGCGGGAAGGCGAACGTGCAGCCGTTGGTCAGGTCAACGACGACACGACCGCGCCGCCGATCGTAGCGCGCGGATTTCGCGCGGGGCTCGGTGGCAAGAGCCGCTTCGCCGCGAGCCAGAGCAGCGTCGATCTCTTTGTCGCTAAGTTCCGCCATGAATCTCCTCCCATCGAGCCAGCAGCGCGCCTTGCTGGTCGGTCACAAGCTGCACCGCTCGCTTCAACTCGCTGCGACTCATTCGTATCGCCCAAACCAACACCGGTTTGCCGTTAGCGCCGCGGAGATCGATCTTCGCCTCGCCGTCACCGAACACATGCACATGCACATGCGGTGGCCGATGATCATCAAGGTAAATGGCGACCCGAAGGCCGCTTGCGCGAAGCACGGTTACCATCGCCGAGTATAACCCAACCCGATGGGTTTACAACAACAGCTGGGACTGCTCAGGCCGCAGCCCGCAGCGGCTCCCTGCCGCGCAGCAGGTCCGCCGCCTTCTCGCCGATCATGATCGCGGCCGCGTTGGTGTTGCCCGACACGACCGTGGGCATCACCGATGCGTCCGCCACGCGCAGCCCCTCCAGCCCGTGCACAAGCAGGCTCGCGTCGGTCACCGCCAGCTTGTCCGGTCCCATGCGGCACGTGCTGGTCGGGTGAAAGATCGTGCCGCCGTACGCGCGGATGTAATCCAGCATCGCCGCATCGTCGGCCACCGCCGCGCCCGGCAGGTACTCGCTCTCCATGAAGTGCGCGACGGCGGGATGCGCGAGCCAGCGACGGCCGAGCGTCAACCCGTCCACCATCGTGCGCCGGTCCGTCTCGGTGGCCAGGTAGTTCGGATGGATCGCCGCCGGCGCGAGCGGATCGGGCGAGCGCAGCCGGATCTCGCCGCGGCTTTCCGGCCGCAGCTGGCAGACGCTGAGGGTGAAGCCAGGCCACTTGTGCAGGCCCTCGCTAGCCCGGTCAGCGCCGAAGATGATGAAATGATACTGCACGTCCGGCGTGGCGAGTTCGGGCCGGGTGCGGGCGAACACGCCCACCTGCCCGGCGGCGATCGTCAGCGGACCGGTGCGGCGGAGCGCGTATTGCAGGCCGGCTCGGACCATCGGGGTGCGTTTGGCGAAGATGTCGTTGACGGTGATCGGGAAGCGGCAGCGCAGGGCGATGCGGGCTTGGTAGTGGTCCTGCAGGCACTGGCCGACGCCGGGCAGGGCGTGGACCACGTCGATGCCGTGTTCCGCGAGATGCGCGGCCGGCCCGACGCCGGACAGCATCAGCAGATGCGGCGAAGCGATCGCGCCACCGGACAGCACCACCTCGCGCCGTGCGCGCACGGTGACGCTCTCGCCGCCGTTGCGGAACACCACGCCGGTTGCGCGACGCCCGTCGAAAGTGACGCGCTCGGCATGCGCATGGGTGACGACGCGCAGGTTGGGGCGGTGCATCGCCGGGCGCAGGTAGCCGACCGCGGCGCTGCACCGGCGGCCGTTGCGCGTGGTGAGCTGGAAGTAGCCCACGCCCTCCTGCTCGCGGCCGTTGAAGTCGTCGTTGCGCTTCACACCGTTGTCCGTGCAGGCGCGGATGAAGGCCTCGCAGATCGGATGGCGGTCGCGCATGTCGTCCACCGAGATCGGCCCGCCAGCGCCATGCAGGTCGTCGGCGCCGCGCACCTGATCCTCGGCGCGGCGGAAGTAGGGCAGCACGTCGTCGAACGACCAGCCGGCGTTGCCCATCTGCCGCCAGGTGTCGAAATCCTGCCGCTGGCCGCGGATGTAGATCAGGCCGTTGATGCTCGACGATCCGCCGAGCACCTTGCCGCGCGGCCAGTAGATCGAGCGGTTACCGAGGTTCGGATCGGGTTCCGTCTGGTACATCCAGTTGACTCGCGCGTCGATCATCGTGCGGCCGTAGCCGATCGGGATATGGATCCAGATGTTGCGGTCCGGCCCGCCGGCCTCCAGCAGCACCACCTTCGTGGCCGGGTCTTCCGACAGCCGCGCGGCGATCGCGCATCCGGCGGAGCCCGCGCCGACGATGACGAAATCCGCCTCCATTTCGGCCTTGGCCAAGCGCCGCCCTCCCCTTTGGCCGCGCATTGCGCCATCCTGCGACAAAGCCGGCAAGCGCGGGCCGGCGGGAGGAGACATGCACGACGGCAACGCTGCGAGATTCTTCGTCGATCGCCACGTGGCCGATGGCCATGGCGAGCGCGTCGCCTTCGCCGACCCCGCCCGCACGCTGACGTATGCGGGTCTTCTGCACGACACAAGGCGCTTCGCCGCCGGGTTGCGGGCGCGCGGCATCGCGCAGGAGCGGCGGATCGCGCTCGTCATGCTCGATACGATCGACTTCCCGGTGGCGTTCTGGGGCGCGCTACGGGCGGGCGTGGTGCCGGTGCCGGTCAACACGCTGCTGACCAGCGAGATGACCGGCTACATCCTGGCCGACTGCCGCGCCGAGGCGGTGGTCATCTCCGCGCCTTTGTTGCCCGCGCTGCTGCCGGTGCTGCACAGCCTGTCGCACCTGCACGCCATCGTGGTCAGCCGCCCCGACGGCAGCGCGCCGGCATTGCCGGACGACAAGCGCGCCATCGCGTTCGCCGACTTCCTGGGCGAGGATGACGCCGCCTCGCCCGTCGCCTGCACGTCCGACGAGTGTGCGTTCTGGCTGTATTCCAGCGGCTCGACCGGCGCGCCGAAGGGCGTGCGGCACGTGCACGGCAGCCTGCGCGCCACCGCCGACACCTACGCGGCGCAGGTGCTCGGCATCCGCGCCGACGACGTGATGTTCTCGGCGGCGAAGCTGTTCTTCGCCTACGGGCTCGGCAACGCGATGACCTTCCCGATGTCGGTCGGCGGGTCCGCCGTGGTGCTGCCGGAACGGCCCACGCCCGATGCCGTGTCCGCCACCATGCGCCGCGCCCGCCCGACCTTGTTCGCCGGCGTGCCGACGCTGTACGCGGGACTGCTGGCGGACAGCCGCATCGGGCCGGGTGCCGGATCGGACCGGCTGCGGCTGTGCATCTCGGCCGGCGAGCCGCTGCCCGCGCCGATCGGCCATCGCTGGCGCGAGACGGTGGGCGTGGACATCCTCGACGGCATCGGCTCGACCGAGATGCTGCACATCTTCCTGTCCAACCGGCCGGGCGACGTCCATTACGGCACCACCGGCCGCGCCGTGCCGGGCTACGAGCTGCTGATCGTCGATGCCTCGGGACACAGCGTGCCGGACGGCGAGGCGGGCGAGCTGATCGTGCGCGGGCCGAGTGCGGCGGACGGCTACTGGAACCAGCGCGACAAGAGCCGCCGCACGTTCCGCGGCGAATGGACGCACACCGGCGACACCTATGTGCGCCAGCCGGACGGGCTGTACCGCTACTGCGGACGCAGCGACGACATGATGAAGGTCGGCGGCATCTGGGTCTCGCCGTTCGAGGTGGAGGACGCGCTGGTGGCGCATCCCGCCGTGCTGGAAGCGGCGGTGGTCGGGCAGGAGGACGCCGACGGGCTGCTGAAGCCGCGCGCGATCGTGGTGCTGCGCGACGAGGCGCAAGGGATGGACCGCGACGACCTCGCCGCATTGCTGCGCACGCATGTGAAGGAACGGATCGGCACGTGGAAATACCCGCGCTGGATCGAGTTCGCCGACGCACTGCCGAAGACCGCGACCGGCAAGATCCAGCGCTACAAGCTGCGCGGCTGATGCGGCGATTCCGTCATCGCGAGGAGCGAAGGGACGTGGCGATCCAGGGCCGTGCGGAAGGCGTTTGTCACGTGGCCCTGGATCGCCACGCTCCGCTCGCGATGACGCAGGAGACAGCTGGGTCGTGAGTGCGACCACTCTGAACATCGATAGCTGCACGCTGGAAGCGGCGTGGTGGGGACCGGAGAAGGGCCTGACGCTGGTGCTGCTGCACGAAGGCCTGGGTTGCGTGGCGTTGTGGCGGGACACGCCACGGCGTCTGGCCGACGCGACCGGGCTGCGCGTGTTCGCCTACTCCCGCGCCGGCTACGGGCAGAGCGACACCACCCCCCTGCCCCGCCCGCTCGACTACATGACGCGGGAGGCGCTGGACGTGCTGCCGCGCGTGCTGGACGCGGCGGGGATCGACGACTGCGTGCTGGTCGGCCACTCCGACGGCGCCTCGATCGCGGCGATCAACGCCGGCGGGATGCAGGACTTCCGCGTGCATGGCATCGTCCTGATCGCGCCGCACTTCTTCACCGAACCGGCCGGCCTCGCGGAGATCGCGCGCGCAAAAGTCGCCTATGAAACCAACGAGCTGCGCAACCGCATGAGCCGCTACCACCGCGACGTCGATGCCGCGTTCCGTGGCTGGAACGGCGCCTGGCTCGATCCGCGCTTTCCAACCACGTTCGACCTGGTCGAGCACATCGCCTATATCCGCGTGCCGATCCTGGCGATCCAGGGTGCGGCCGACCCCTACGGCACCCCCGCGCAGGTCGACATCATCGCCCGCGAGGCATACTGCCCGGTGGAGACGCGCGTGCTGCCCGGCGTCGGCCACGCGCCGCACCTGGAGGCGCCGGACACCGTCCTGCCGTTGATCGCCGCGTTCGTGCAGCGGGTCGCGGCGATCGACCGCCTTGGCCGGCCCGCCGGACGCCCAACATAGCTCGCGGAGACCGCATGAACCCGCACGACCGGATCGACTTCCAGACCGAGCCCACGCGCTGGCGGCACTGGCGGCTGGCGGTGGACGGCCCGGTCGCGACGCTGACGATGGACGTCGATCCCGCCGGCGGGCTGTTCGGCGGCTACGAGCTGAAGCTCAATTCCTACGACCTCGGCGTCGACATCGAGCTGTACGACGCGGTGCAGCGGCTGCGCTTCGAGCATCCCGGTGTGCGCGCGGTGGTGCTGCGCTCGGGCAAGGACGGCGTGTTCTGCGCCGGCGCCAACATCCGCATGCTGGCGCAATCGAGCCACGGGCTAAAGGTGAACTTCTGCAAGTTCACCAACGAGACGCGGCTGTCGATCGAGGACGCAAGCGAATACAGCGGCCAGACCTGGATCGCGGCGATCAGCGGCTCGGCCGCCGGCGGCGGCTACGAGCTGGCGCTGGCCTGCGCGCATCTGATGCTGATCGACGACCGCCGCTCCGGCGTGGCGCTGCCGGAGACGCCGCTGCTGGCAGTGCTGCCCGGCACCGGGGGCCTGACGCGCCTGACCGACAAGCGCCGCGTGCGCCGCGATCTGGCCGACGTGTTCTGCACCACCGAGGAAGGCGTGCGCGGCAAGCGCGCGGTGGAGTGGCGGCTCGTCGACGAGGTGGTGACGCCGTCAGGCTGGGACGCCGCGGTGCGGGCGCGCGCCGAGGCGTTCGCCGCCAAGTCCGACCGGCCGGACTGCGCGCCGATCACGCTGACCCCGCTGCGCCGCGAGTTCACGCCCGACGGCGTGCGCTACGACCACGTGCGCATCGCCTTCGACCGCGCGGCGCGCACCGCGACGCTGACCTTGCGGGCACCTGATGCGATCCCGCCTGATCTCACTGGCATCCATGCGCAGGGCGCGGAGTTCTGGGCGCTGGCGGCGGCGCGCGAGCTGGACGACGCGCTGCTTCATCTGCGCTGCAACGAGCCGGAGCTGGGGTTGCTGCTGCTGCGGACCGAGGGTGATCCGCAGGCGGTCCTGGCCTGCGATGCGTTGCTCGATGCGTACAGCAGCGACTGGCTGGTGCGGGAAATACGGCTGTATTGGAAGCGCGTGCTCAAGCGGCTCGACATGACCAGCCGCAGCCTGATCGCGCTGATCGAGCCCGGCTCGTGCTTCGCCGGCACGCTGGCGGAACTGGCCTGGGCGGCCGATCGCGCGGTAATGCGCGACGTCGCCACCATGGCGTTGTCGCCGGCCAATTTCGGCCTCTACCCGATGGGCAACGGGCTGACACGGCTGCGCACGCGCTTCTGGGGCGAGCCGGAATCGGTGGACCGCGCGCGAGCGTGGATCGGCGCGACGCTGGATGCCAAGGCCGCCGACGCGCTCGGCCTCGTCACCGCCGTCCATGACGACATCGACTGGGACGACGAGGTGCGGATGCTGCTGGAGGAGCGCGCCAGCTTCTCGCCCGACGCGCTGACCGGGATGGAGGCGAATTTGCGCTTCCCCGGCCCCGAGACGATGGAGACCCGCATTTTCGCCCGCCTGACGGCGTGGCAGAACTGGATCTTCCAGCGCCCCAACGCGGCGGGCGAGGCGGGCGCGCTGAAGAAATACGGCACCGGGCTGAAGCCGGAATATGATCGGAACAGAGTGTGATCTCGGATCCGCTTGCCCCGTCATCGCGAGCGAAGCGTGGCGATCCAGGGCCGCGCGGTAAATGTCTGTCACGCGGCCCTGGATCGCCACGTCGCTGCGCTCCTCGCGATGACGGAAGTGAACGCAACGCAAGCTACGAATAGCGGAGGAAGACCATAATGCCGGACGGCATGCTCGTCGATTACGACGGCCTCATTCCGAACAATGTCGGCCTCAACGACGATGCGCGCGTGCGCAAGGCGCTGGAGACCTGGCATCCCGGCTACATCGACTGGTGGCACGACATGGGGCCGGAGGGGTTCCAGCAGGCGCTGGTCTATCTGCGCACCGCCATCGGCGTCGATCCCGAAGGCTGGGCGAAGTTCGATTACGTGCGGATGCCCGACTACAAGTGGGGCATCCTGCTTGCCCCAGCCGTGGACGGGCGAAAAATCCCGTTCGGCGCGCACAAGGGCGAACCCGCGTGGCAGGACGTGCCCGGCGAGTACCGCGCCATGCTGCGCCGGCTGCTGGTAATCCAGGGCGACACCGAACCGGCCTCGGTCGAACAGCAGCGGCACCTCGGCGCCACGGCGCCGTCACTCTATGACATGCGCAACCTGTTCCAGGTGAACGTCGAGGAAGGCCGTCACCTGTGGGCGATGGTCTATCTGCTGCAAAAGTATTTCGGCAAGGACGGCCGCGAGGAAGCCGAAGAACTGCTGCGCCGCCGCTCCGGCGACGCCGACAGCCCGCGCATGCTCGGCGCGTTCAACGAACGCACGCCCGACTGGCTCAGCTTCTTCATGTTCACCACGTTCACCGACCGCGACGGCAAGATGCAGCTCGCGGCGCTGGCGCAGTCCGGCTTCGACCCGCTCAGCCGCACCTGCCGCTTCATGCTGACCGAAGAGGCGCACCACATGTTCGTGGGCGAGACCGGCGTGCAGCGCACCGTGCAGCGCACCTGCGAGGCGATGCGCGCGGCCGGCATCGACGATCCGACCGATATCGAGCGCGTGCGCGCGCTCGGCGTGATCGACCTGCCGACCATCCAGAAGAAGGCCAACCTGCACTTCTCGCTGACGCTCGACCTGTTCGGCAGCGAGATCAGCACCAACGCGGCGAACGCCTTCAACGCGAGCCTGAAGGGTCGATACCGCGAGGACAAGCTGACCGACGACCACGTCCTGCGCGATGCGACCTATCCGGTGCTGCGCCTGCGCGACGGGGCGATCGTGAACGAGGCCGTGCCCGCGCTGTCGGCGCTGAACATGCGGCTGCGCGACGACTACGTGGAGGACACGTCGCACAGCATCGGACGCTGGAACCGCGTGGTCGCCGCCGCGGGCTACGACTTCCGCTTCACGCTGCCGCACGTCGCCTTCAACCGGCGGATCGGCGAGTTCGCCGCCGTGCACGCCGACGTGGACGGCACCGTGCAGGACGACGCCGCATGGTCGCGCGCCGAACGCGAGCGGCTCCCGACGCTCCAGGACAATGAGTTCATCGTCAGCCTGATGAAGGCGGAGCGCGAGCCCGGCCAGTACGCCGGCTGGATCGCGCCGCCCAAGGTCGGCATCGACAACAAGCCGGGCGATTTCGAGTACGTGCGGCTGGAAGACGCGTAAGCGCGTCAGAACGTCCCGGCGTAGCCGCCGCCGTCGACCAGCAGCGCCTGGCCGGTGATGTAGCCCGCCTGTGCGGAGCACAGGAACGCGGCGGCCGCGCCGACTTCCTCGGGCAGGCCAAAGCGGCCGGCGGGGATGGCGGCGACCCGCTCGGCCCAAATCGCGTCCAATGGCCGGCCGGTCTGCTCGGACAGGGCTGCAACATGGCGCCGCTGGCCATCGGTTTCGAACGGGCCGGGCAGCAGCGTGTTGATCGTCACGTTGTGCCGCGCGACCTGCCGGGCGAGGCCCGCGGCGAAGCCCACGAACCCCGTACGCGCGCCGTTGGACAGAGGGTTGTCCGGCTGCGGCGTCTTCACGCTGCGCGACTGGATGTTCACCACCCGTCCGAAGCGCCGCGCGATCATGCCGTCCACCGTCGCGCGCATCAGCGCAATCGGCGCCAGCATCAGCGCGTCCACCGCCGCCAGCCAGTCGTCGCGGCCGAAGCCGCGGAAGTCGCCGGGCACGGGCCCGTCGGCGTTGGTGATCAGGATGTCGGGATCCTGACACGCGGCCAAGGCCGCCTCGCGGCCCGCATCCGTGGTGATATCGGCTGCAACGGGCACGGCACGGACGCCCGTCTGCGCCGCGATCGCCGCCGCCGCTTCGGCCAGCGGTCCGGGACGCCGCGCGACCATGACGACGTCCGCGCCCTCCTGCGCCAGTGCGGCGGCGATCGCCCGGCCGAAGCCGCGGCTCGCGCCGCACACCAGCGCCACGCGGCCGACAATGCCCAGATTCATCCGCCGTCAGGCCGGGCGGCCGAGCAGCTGCAACAGGTCGTGCAGGCTTTCCGGCAAGCTGCGGCCGCCGGTGTCGAGCTGCAGGTCGGCGCGGCGATACAGCGCCTCGCGGCTGGCCAGGATCGCGCGCAATTCCTCCAGCGCCTGGGTGTTGTCGTGCATCGGCCGCAGTTCGCTCTGCCCGAGCACGCGCTGCATGTGCTCCTCGGGCGAGGCGCGCACCCACACCGTCAGGCAGTGGCGCAGCAGCAGCTCATAGGTCACGGGCTCGGCAACGATGCTGCCGCCGGTGGCGATCACCGCGGCATCGCCCTCGTGCACCAGGCGTTCCAGCACCTGCCGCTCCAGGCGGCGGTAGCCGGCCTGCCCGTGCAGGTCGAACAGCTCGCTCAGATCGACCGCCGCCTCGCGCTCGATCTCCTGATCGAGTTCGAAGAACGGCACGTGCACCCGCTCGGCGAGCATGCGCCCCAGCGAGGTCTTCCCCGCGCCCCGCAAGCCGATCAGCGCAATCCGGCGATGCCGCTGCACCGGGGCGGGCGCGCCGGCGAAGCGTTCCTCGAGCCAACACAGCGTCAGCTCCGCCTGGCCGGGCGTCAGCGTCGCAACGGCCCGCGCCAGCCGCGTCCCGGGCGTGCCCTCGTCCGGCGCGTCTTCGAGCAGCTGCACCACGGCTATGCCCAGCGCGGCGGCCAGGGCATGCAGCAGCAGCACCGAGCCGTTGCCGCGCCCCGCCTCGACCTGCGCGATGTAGCGCTCCGACACCCCCGAATGCGCGCTCAGCAACCGGCGCGTCATGCCGCGCTGCGCCCGGATCAGCCGCAGGCGGCCGCCGATCGCGTGCAACAGAGCGTCGCTGTCCTGCAGCGGCACGCGCGGTGTGCGCGGCCGGCCTACAACCGGGTCCGATTCTGTTACCTGATCGAGCATTCGAGCCAGATAAGCGTTGCCTATTCCGCCGGCAACTGTTGCATATCGGGTAGGCGACGGCGAGGCCAAAGCACACGGAGGACGCGAATGAGCGAGGCTGAAATCGCCTACATGCCTGCGACGGAGATGGCCGCCGCGATACGGGCCAAGCGGGTCTCCCCGGTCGAGATCGTCGCCACGCTGCTCGCGCGGATCGAACGGCTGGAACCGTCGATCAACGCGTTCGTCCATCTCGACCCCGGCGGCGCGATTGCGGCGGCGGAGCGCGCGGAACAGGCGGTGATGCGCGGCGATCCGCTCGGCCCGCTGCACGGTGTTCCGATCACCATCAAGGACCTTTTCTGGACCCGCGACATGCCGACCCAATACGGATCGGAAACGATGCGAGGGTTTCGCCCTTCGATCGATACGCCATCGGTCACCCGGGCGCGGAACGCCGGCGCCGTGTCGCTGGGCAAGACCACGGTGTCGGAATTCGGCTGGACCGGGGTCAGCCGCTCCCCGCTGACCGGCATCACGCACAATCCGTGGCGGCACGGGCTGAACGCCGGCGCGTCCTCGGCAGGCGCGGGCGCTGCGGCGGCCGCGGGCTTCGGGCCGCTGCACCAGGGCAGCGACGGCGCGGGCTCGATCCGCATGCCCAGCCACTTCTGCGGCGTGTTCGGGCTGAAGCCCACCTACGGACGCGTGCCGTACCACCCGGTCGGCGCGGGGGACTACACGTCGCATCTCGGGCCGATGACCCGGACGGTGGCGGACGCGGCCCTGCTGCTCGACGTGATGTCCGGCCCCTCGCCGCTCGACCACACCACGCTCGACGTTCCCGCGGGGAGCTTCGGCGAGGAACTGGAAGCGGGCGTGCGCGGACGGCGGGTTGCGTTCAGCCCGGACCTCGGCTTCGCCCGCGTCGACCCCGCAGTCGCCGACAGCGTCGCCCGCGCCGCCCGGGTGTTCGCCGACGACCTCGGCGCCGAGGTGGAGACGGTCACCCCACCCTGGGCGTCGGACGGGCCGGAGCTGGCACGGCTGTTCTGGCCGGCGCACCTGTCGCGCCACGTGGTGCGGTTGCGGGAATGGGAGACTCGCATGGACCCCGGGCTGGTCGCCTGCGCGCGCGACGGGGCGCGCACGACGATGATCGAGTACCAGCTCGCCCGCGAGCGCAAATACGCCTACGTCGCGGCGATCCACGCGTGGTTCGAGGACTACGACCTGCTGCTCACCCCCGCCGCGTCGGTCGCGGCGTTCGACGCCGCGCTGCTGATGCCCGCCGACTGGCCGCAGCACGCGTGGGACTGGCTGTCCTGGGCCGAGTTCCTCTACCCGTTCAACATGTGCGGCAATCCGGCCGCCAGCGTACCGTGCGGGTTCACGCCGGACGGACTACCGGTGGGTTTGCAGATCGTCGGCCGGCGCTTCGACGACGCAGGCGTGCTCGCCGCCAGCGCCGCGTTCGAACGCGCGCGACCCTGGGCGAACGCGAAACCGAGCCTGTAGCGGGCTCGTGCCCATCGCGGCCCACCGTTATCCGGAAGTCCGTCGAACTTCGAATAACGGTGGGAAACGCTCGGACGGCCTACTCGTCCTCGCCGGACGGCGCATCGAGCGGGATGGCATCGTTGATCCGGCCCAAGGCCTGGCGCAGCGACGACCACTCCGACCGGCTCATCGAGGAGGCGACCTCGCTCTCCAGCTGGCGCGCGAGCGGCACCAGATCGCGCAGCATGTTCTCGCCGCGCTTGGTCAGGTGCAGCCGGCGCGCGCGCCCGTCGTCCGGGTCCTGCACCTGCTTGAGCAGGCCGCGCTTGACCAGCGAGGCCGCCGCGCGGCTGACCTTGACCTTGTCCATCACCGACCGCTCGCTCACCGCGCTCGGCGAGATGCCGGCATGGCGGCCGACGATCGCGATCACCCGCCATTCCGGCAGGGACAGCCCGTGATGATCCGCGTAATGCCGCCCGAACAGGCGCGACACCCGCGTGGCCGCCGTCGCCAGCTGGTACGGCAAGAAGGTTTCGAGATTGAAGTCCGTGCCGTCCGAGCCCGAGCGTTCCGCATCCGTCCCGCTCCGGCGCCGAGCCCCGGCCCTGCCATCGGTTGTTCGCATCAACAAGTCACCAGATCTCCCACAGGCACTGCCATACACCACTGCCAGCCTGAGAGGTAGCTAGCTAGTGTGTTTTGCAAGAACCCGACACATTTTTTTATGACGTAACATTGCTCAAGTTTCGTTGTGTTTGAAAGGTCATGATACAAGACCTGAGTGGTTTCACGCGATTCCCGTCTGCCACGACCGGTTTGACGGGCCGGCGGGGCCGCCGTAAGCCTCGGGGCGCGCAAAGGGTGGCACGCCATCGACCAGGGAGCCGACAACGGCGACGGTGCGGCGGCTGCGACGTTCGACCTGCGAACGTTGCCGCCCTCCTTCTACGCTGCCCCCTATCCGACCTATTGTGCACTGCGCCAGCGCGAGCCGGTGCGCGCCATGCCGGATGGCAGCTGGTTCCTCACGCGCCATGCCGATCTCGTCGCCGTCTATCGCGATCCGCATACGTTCAGCTCCGACAAACGCGCCGAATTCGGACCGAAATACGGTTCGTCGCCGCTGTTCGGGCACCACACGACCAGTCTCGTGTTCAATGACCCGCCATTGCACAGCCGCGTGCGGCGCCTGATCGCAGGGGCGCTGACGCAACGGGCCGTGGCCGCAATGGAGCCGGGCCTTGTCACGAGGGTCGAGCAATTACTGGACCACGCGGAGGCCAAGGGCAGGATCGACCTGATCGAGGACTACGCCGCCGCCATCCCGGTCGAGATCATCGGCAACCTGCTCGCCGTTCCACAGGCCGATCGCGCCTCGCTGCGCGGCTGGTCGCTGGCGATCCTCGGCGCGCTCGAACCGGCATTGACGCCGGCGCAGGAGCGTGCAGGCAACGACGCCGTCACCGAGTTCCTGGACTACCTGCGCGGCCTCGTCGCCGAACGCCGGCGGCATCCGGGCGACCCGGCGCAGGATGTACTGACGCGCCTGATCCAGGGCGACGCATACGGCCGGTTGTCCGAGGCCGAGCTGCTGCACAACTGCGTCTTCATCCTGAACGCCGGCCACGAGACGACGACCAATCTCATCGGCAACGCCCTGCATACGCTGACGCAGTGGCCCGAGCAGCGGGCGCGCCTGATCGCCGAGCCGGCGCTGATGCGCACGGCTATCGAGGAATTCCTGCGTTTCGAGAGCAGCAACCAGCTCGGCAACCGCATCAGCACGCGCGAGGCCCAGGTCGGCGGGATCACGCTTCCGGCCGGCAGCCTGATCACCCTGTGCATCGGTGCGGCGAACCGCGATCCGGCCGTCTTCGCCGACCCCGAGCGCCTCGATCTGTCGCGCGAGCCGAATCCGCACCTCGCTTTCGCGTACGGCATCCATCAATGCGTCGGCATGTCGCTCGCGCGGCTTGAAGGACGGATCGCGATCGGCCAATTCCTCGCGCGCTTTCCCGCCTACGAGCTGGCGGGCCCGCCGGTCCGCGGCGGGCGCGCGCGGTTCCGCGGCTTCCTGTCCATCCCGGTGAGGGTGCGATGACATCGTCCGACCCGACGCTCGATCCGGATCGTCAAAGCTGGGTGTCTTCGGCGAACGGGCATCCGGAGTTCCCGATCCAGAACCTTCCGCTCGGCATCTTCTCGCCGCCCGGCGAGGAGCCGCGCGGCGGCATCGCGATCGGCGACTCGATCCTCGACCTGTCGGCGTGCCTGCGCGCCGGCCTGTTCAGCGGCCAGGCCGCGATCGCGGCGCGCGCCGCGTGCGGCGGCACGCTGAACGAACTGCTGGCGCTCGGCGCGCCCGCGCGGGCGGCATTGCGGGCGGCCGCATGCTATATCCTCGATGTGCGCAGCGACGCCGCCGGCGAGCCGGTGCTGCATCCGGCCGACGCCTGCACGCTGCACCTGCCCGCCAGTATCGGCGACTACACCGACTTCTTCGCCGGCATCCACCATGCGACCAACACCGGCCGCCTGTTCCGACCCGACAACCCGCTGCTGCCCAACTACAAATACGTGCCGGTCGCCTATCACGGGCGCGCATCGTCGGTCTGCGTCTCCGGCGCGCCGGTCATGCGCCCGCACGGGCAGCGCAAGCCGGCCGGCCAGGACGCACCCGATTTCGGCCCGTCGCGCAACCTCGACTTCGAGCTGGAACTCGGCGTCTGGATCGGGCCGGGCAACGCGCTGCGCCACCCGATCCGCATCGCCGATGCCGCCAGCCACATCGCCGGCTTCTGCCTGCTGAACGACTGGTCGGCGCGCGACGTGCAGGGCTGGGAATACCAGCCGCTGGGGCCGTTCCTGGCGAAGGGCTTCATGACCAGCATCTCGCCCTGGATGGTGACGCCCGAGGCGCTGGCGCCGTTCCGGCTGGCGCAGCCCCCGCGCCCCGAAGGCGACCCCGCGCCGCTGCCCTATCTGCTCGACGAGGCCGACCAGCGATCGGGCGCGCTCGACATCGCGCTGGAGGTGCTGATCCTGACGGCGACGATGCGGGAGACCGACATGCGGCCGTTCCGACTGTCCCAATCGAACGCGAAGCACCTGTACTGGACGGTGGCGCAGATGGTCGCGCACCACACCAGCGGCGGGTGCAACCTGCGGGCGGGCGACCTGTTCGGCTCCGGCACGATCTCCGCGCCCGAGCGCGGCGGCTTCGGATCACTGCTGGAGCTGAGCGACGGCGGGCGGCAGCCGGTCACGCTGCCCTCGGGGGAGACCCGCCGCTTCCTCGAGGACGGGGACGAGATCGTCATCCGAGGGTATTGCGAGCGCCCGGGCTATGCTCGTATCGGCTTCGGCGAATGCCGCGGGCGAATAGCACAAGCCGGCTGAACGGAACGATAGTTTCGGGGGGAAACGATGAACGACGCAATCGGCCGGCGAAGCGTGCTCGCCGGCGCCGCAGGCCTTGCCGCCACCGCTGCGCGCCCGGCGCGCGCCCAGGCGACCCCGGGGGCGAACCCGGTGAAGATCGGCGTGCTGACCGACGAGAGCGGTCCCTATCGGGACAGCGGCGGGCCGGGGTCGGTGTTCGCGGCGCAGATGGCGGTGAAGGACTTCGGCGACACGCTGCTCGGCGCGCCGATCGAAATCGTGCACGCCGACACGCAGAACAAGCCGGACGTCGCCGGATCGGTGGCCCGCGCGTGGTTCGACCAGGGCGTCGATGCAATTACCGACCTGCCGGTCACCCCGGTGGCGCTCTCGGCCGTGCAGATCGCCAAGGAAAAGAACCGCACGGTGATGATCACCGCCGCGGCGGTGACCGACTTCACCGCCAAGCTGTGCAGCCCGGGGCTGACCCACTGGGCCGACGACACCCACGCGCTGACCCAGGCGACGGCGCAGACGGTGGTGAAAAGCGGCGGGAAGAAGTGGTTCTTCATCACCGTCGACTACACCTTCGGACGCGCGCTGGAGCAGGCGGCGAAAGCGGTGATCGAAGCCAATGGCGGCAGCTTCCTCGGCAGCACGTATTTCCCGCCCGGCAACAGCGATTTCGCCAGCCAGCTCGTGCAGGCGCAGTCGTCCGGCGCGGACGTGATCGGCTGCGGCAGCGTCGGCAACGACCAGGTCAACCTGATCAAGCAGGCGGGCGAATTCGGACTGACGCGCGGCGGCGCCAAGCGGCTCGCCGCCTTCCTGGTCTACATCACCGACATCCACGCGCTCGGCCTGCCGGCCTGCCAGGGCCTGACGTTCTCGACCGGCTTCTACTGGGACCAGTTGCCGCAGGCGCGCGCCTTCGGCCAGCGCTTCTTCGCCGAACGTCAGGCGATGCCGACCAAGAACCAGGCGTCGGTCTATCTGTCCGTGCTGCACTGGCTGCGCGCGGCGGCCAAGGCGGGGACGCGCGACACCGTCGCCGTCGGCAAGGCGATGCGCGCGCTGCCTGTGGATTATTTCGGCCATCCCGCCAGCGTGCGCCAGGACGGGCGCGTGATGTGCGACCTGACGCTGTACCGGACGAAGCAGCCCGATGAATCGCACGGGCCGTGGGACCTGTATGCGGCGGCGGGCACGCTGCCGGCCGATCAGGCGTTCCTGCCTATGGCGCCGGCCTGCGCGAGCGCGTAAAGCCGCGCCCGTATCGATCGAGGATCGCTCATGCTTGTTCGGCTTGCCCGCAACCTGATGAAGCGCCCGCCGGCGGCATCCGTGCCGTCGGCGCCCCCTCGCGTGACCTTCGCCGATATTTCCGAGTATCCCGATCCGGATTTACTACCGCCGCTCGACCGCCCTGACGTGGACCTGACACCGCTGTCGGACGATCAGCGCACCTGGGTCAGCGACGGCGTGCTCATCAAGCGCAAGTTCCTGCCCGACGACGTGACCGCACCCTACATCGCGGTGCGCGAGCGCCTGGCCGACATCAGCCTGCCGAAATACCTCGGCGGCTGGTCGTCCGGCTCGGCCTACATGCACGTGCCCGAGCTGCGGGCGCTGTCGCTGCATCCGCCGCTGATGGCGCTGTACGAGCACCTGATCGGCGAGCAGATGATGCTGCACCTGAACCTGACGAACTGGGTGTCGTCGGACCGCGACTGGCACCAGGACGACTACCTCAACCCGCCCTTCGTCAACGGCTGGTACATCGCGGTGTGGATCGCGCTCGATACCATCGACCCGGAAAGCGGCGTGTTCCAGTACGTGCCCGGATCGCATCGCTGGCCGCTGATGCGCGGCGAGAAGGTGCGCAGCTTCCTGCCCGAGGAGGAGCGGACGGCCCGCAACGAGTTCGGCGCGGAGATCTGGCCCACGCTGTCGCAGGACTACGTCGCCGCCGCGGTCGAGGCCGAGATGCAGCGCACCGGCGCGCAGGCGGTGTCGTTCCTGGCCGAACGCGGCGACGTGCTGATCTGGCACGCGCGCCTGCTGCATCGCGGCTCGCCCGCGAAGGTGCGATTCGCCGAACGCCGCTCGCTGATCGCACACTACTCGGCGATCCATCACCGCCCCGACATGCCGGTCCGCGCGCAGGACGAGAACGGCATGATGTACGCCGTCTTCCCCGACCCGCTCGTCTGACTCCGTGCAGGGAGACCCATCAGCGCGATGACATTCGTCGATCGTCTGCTCGGACGGCGCCGGCCCGCCGCACCGCCGTCGCCGCAGCCGCAGCCTTGGGCTCCGCCGCATCCGGGCGAGCCGAGCTTCGCCGACCTGAGCGAGGAGCCGGATCCGTCGCTCGTGCCGCTGCTGGACCGGCCCGGCATCGACGAGAGCACGCTCACGCCCGACCAGGCCGCATGGCGGCGCGAGGGCGTGGTGATCAAGCGCGGCTTCATCGCGCCCGAGATCCTCGACCCGTACATCCGCCGGCGGCTGCAGCTGCAGGAGATCTCCATGCACCGGCACGCGCTGGGCTGGGACTCGCCGTCGCCGTACCAGCACGTGCCGGAGCTGCGATCCGTGTGCCTCTATCCGCCGCTGATGCGGCTGATGGAGGAGCTGATCGGCGAGCCGATGATGCTGCACCTGAACCTGACCGGCTGGATCAGCACCGAGCGCAACTGGCATCAGGACGACTACCTCAACCCCGGCCACGTCAACAGCTGGTACACCGCGGTCTGGATCGCGCTCGGCACGATCGAGGAGAATGTCGGTCCGTTCGAATACATCCCCGGCTCGCACCGCTGGCCGCTGACGCGGCAGGACAAGGTGAAGGCGTGGATGTCGCCCGAGGAACGCGAGCGGGTCGATCCGGACTCCGGGTACCCGACATGGCCCAAGGATTCGGAGCGCTTCGTGGTGCCCGCGATCGAGGCGGAGATCGCCGCGCGGGGCTCGAAACCCGAGCGTTTCCTGGCCGAGATGGGCGACGTGCTGGTCTGGCACGGGCGCCTGATGCATCGCGGCAGCAAGGCGACCGGCGGCTACTGGCGCCCGGCGCTGATCGCGCACTATTCGGGCGTCAACCATCGCGACGACATGGCCAACCGCGCGACCGACGAGAACGGCTTCACCTACGCGCTGTTCGAGTGGCCGCTCGTGTGAAGGCTCAGCGCGACAGCTCGCGGGCCATCGCGTCGAGGCCCGCGAGGGTCAGCGGATACATCCGCCCTTCCATCAGCTGACGCATCAGGCCGATCGAGTGGACGTAGCGCCACTCGTCTTCCGGCACCGGATTGAGCCACGCCGCGCGCCGGTAGTGCGCCAGCAGCCGCTCCACCCAGACGCGGCCGGGTTCCTCGTTCCAGTGCTCGACGCTGCCGCCGGCCTGGATGATTTCGTACGGGCTCATCGACGCGTCGCCGACGAACACCGCGCGGTAAGCGGGGCCGTAGGTGCGCAGCACCTCGACGGTCGAGAGCGTGGTGTCGCGGCGGCGGCGGTTGTCGCGCCAGACGCGCTCGTACGGGCAGTTGTGGAAGTAGAAGTATTCGAGGTGCTTGAACTCGCCGCGGGCGGCGGCGAACAGCTCCTGGCTGATCCGCACGTAGTCGTCCATCGACCCGCCGATGTCGAGGAACAGCAGCAGCTTCACCGCGTTGTGCCGCTCCGGCTGCAGCTTCAGGTCGAGCGTGCCGGCGTTGTTCGCGGTGGCACGGATCGTGTTCGGCAGGTCGAGCTCCGTCGCCGCGCCCTCGCGGGCGAAGCGGCGCAGGCGGCGGAGTGCGATCTTGATGTTGCGCGAGGACAGCACCTCGTCCTCGTCGAGGTCGCGGAAATTGCGCTTGTCCCACACCTTGACCGCGCGGCGGTGCCGGCTTTCCTCCTGCCCGATCCGCACGCCTTCGGGGTTGTAGCCGTAGGCGCCGAACGGCGAGGTGCCGGCGGTGCCGATCCATTTCGAGCCGCCCTGGTGGCGGCCCTTCTGCTCCGCCAACCGCTGCGCCAGGGTTTCCATCAGCTTCTCGAAGCCGCCGAGCGCCTCGATCTGCGCCATCTCCTCGGGCGTGAGATGCTTCTCCGCGAGGCGGCGCAGCCATTCCTCGGGCAGTGCGCGGCGCAGGTCGTCGCCGCTTTCGGGCTCGACGGTCTCGAGGCCCTTGAACACCTCGCCGAACACGCGGTCGAAGCGGTCGAGGTGGCGCTCGTCCTTCACCAGCGTCGCGCGCGAGAGGTAGTAGAAGTCGTCCACCGAATAGGCCGCGAGGTTGGCCTGCATCGCGCCCATCAGCGTCAGGTATTCGGTGATCGACACCGGCAGCCCGGCCTGGCGCAGCGCGAGGATGAACGGGGCGAACATCGCCGCCTAATCCACTTGCATCGATACGCGCCACCACCTCGTCATCGCGAGCGAAGCGTGGCGATCCAGGGCCGCGTGACAAATGCCTGACGCGCGGCCCTGGATTGCCACGTCGCTTCGCTCCTCGCAATGACGGGAGTTCATTGCTGCTGCCGCCTGGACAGGAACGCCAGCCGCTCGAACAGGTGGACGTCCTGCTCGTTCTTCAGCAGCGCGCCATACAGCGGCGGCAGGGCGGCGTCCTTCTGCCGCAGCGCTTCGGGCGGCATGTCCTCGGCCATCAGCAGCTTCAGCCAGTCCAGCAGCTCGCTCGTCGCCGGGCGCTTCTTCAGGCCGGGGACCTCGCGCAGCTGGAAGAACACGTTCAGCGCCTCGCGCGCCAGCGACGCCTTGATGGCGGGATAGTGCGTCGCGACGATGCGCTCCATCGTCTCGCGGTCCGGAAAGCGGATGTAGTGGAAGAAGCAGCGGCGCAGGAAGGCGTCCGGCAGCTCCTTCTCGTTGTTCGAGGTGATGATGACGACCGGGCGGTGGCGAGCGATGACGGTCTCGCGGGTTTCGTAGACGAAGAACTGCATGCGGTCGAGTTCGAGCAGCAGGTCGTTGGGGAACTCGATGTCGGCCTTGTCGATCTCGTCGATCAGCACGACGACGGGGTGTTCGGCGGCGAACGCGTCCCACAGCTTGCCGCGCACGATGTAGTTGCCGATGTCGTGCACGCGCGGATCACCGAGCTGGCCGTCGCGCAGGCGGGAGACGGCGTCGTATTCGTACAGCCCCTGCTGCGCCTTGGTGGTGCTTTTGATGTGCCACTCGATCAGCGGCATGCCGAGGGCCGCGGCGACTTCGTGCGCCAGCATGGTCTTGCCGGTGCCGGGCTCGCCCTTGACCAGCAGCGGACGTTGCAGCGTCACGGCGGCGTTCACCGCGACCTCCAGGTCGCGCGACGCGACGTAGCGTTCGGTGCCGGTAAAGCGGGCCAAAGATCGTCTCCTGCAAAGCTCAGCGATGGTATATGGCGAATCGAGGTGCCCGTGAGCAAGCGCATGCCACAGGGGCTCGCCTGATTCGCTGGAAGCACCGCCGTGGAGTAGGGTTGTAAGGGCCTGCGCGGGCGTGAACTGGGCTTGAGCGCCCAACCGACCGTTCTGGAACTTGAATGACCATTCAGACGTCAGGTATCCTGTGGGTAACCACACCTTCTGCAACGAGACTCATGATGATGCGGATACTCGCGCCCATTCTGGCGTCCTCCCTGCTGCTTGGAGCTGCGACCGAACCATCGGAGGTCCCGCAGTTGCCGACTCCCTCTCCGCTACCGGAGTGCTGGACCAAACCCATAGTGCTCGGCAACCGCGGCTTCTTCGTATTCTTCGGTGCCGACAGCGCTGAGTTGACTGAGCGAGGCCGTCAAGTCTTGCGAGAGCTGGCGAATTGGTGGAAATCGCACCACGGCCGCATGATTGGCATCAACGGTGCCGTGGACACGGCGGAAGCAGCATCGGGCGATAATGGGCTCGGAGAGCGCCGCGCGATCGAAGTTGGCCACTTCCTTGTCGAGCAGGGTGTTCCTTCGAACCATGTGTACATCAAGAACGTTGGAGCGTCGCGACTGCTCGTTCCTACGGGGCCGAACGTGCACGAGCCGCAGAACCGATTCGTCTTCTTTGACATCGCAGTGACCATGAGCGACCACCAGCTTGCCGATTTGCGGGAGTGCTACGGCTGGCTCAAGTCGACGTACTGCGACCGGTCACCCGACGAGCGCACTGCCAAAGCTTGCGAGCAAGCGCTCCAGATGATCATGCCTCCAGACGAGGACGACATGCGTTGAAGGCGACCGGGGCTGATCGCAAAGTGCCCCCGCTCCCACCCGTCCGGGGACCGAGCCTCGCCTTCGTACTCGACAGACAGGCAGCAATTCTCATTTTGATTTTCGGCGGTTTGAGGGCTTGGGCGTCAAGGTACATCAGGAAGGGAGTTCGACGATCACGGCGGGAGTGGTGGTGGCTTGGCGAAGGCGAGCGTGAGAA
>Ga0074045_10001034_pt1 | contig 27035 bp, 23 predicted proteins | sample BogForMeECP23OM2_FD_94442 | JGI IMG/M metagenome (GOLD analysis project Ga0074045, IMG submission 94442) | Bog forest soil microbial communities from Calvert Island, British Columbia, Canada - Bog Forest MetaG ECP23OM2 | ecosystem: Environmental > Terrestrial > Soil > Wetlands ...
GCCGTTCGAATCGGCTCACCCCGATAATTTTGTTTCGCCTTTTAAATCAAAGAAGTTCCCCACCAAAGGCTTTTTTTATTAGCCTGCCAAAAAATCACAAGTTGTTCAGTTCCTCTTTTTTCCCGGGGGTGAGAGATTATTTTAAACATCTTCATTTTTCATGTGACACTTAAAGCGCGGGTTTGCAGGGGAAACAAACGGTCGGCGAGAGCCGCTCGCATTGCGATGTGCTTGGCGGAGGCGCCGCTTCCCCTGCAAGGTGTCAGGTTTGCCCCGGGGAAAACGGTCATTGAGGTGACGATAATAATTTATAGGTGTGGGCGCTTTTTTTGAATAGAGACGGTTTAAACGTGAGCTAATCCAGGTAATCTTTTTATTTTCTTTATCTCCTTAGCAATTGAAGAATGGGTTACATGATATAAATCCCATGCCAACTGCAAATTAAGCCAAAACTGAGCATCCATGCCAAAAAGTCTCTCCAGACGAAGTGCTGTATCAGGTGTTATCCCCCGTTTGCCATGAATCAACTCATTAACACGGGGATATGAAACCCCGAGCTTCTCAGCCACTTCACTTTGCGTCATGTTAAGTGGTTTTAGAAATTCCTCCAACAGCATTTCGCCGGGATGAGTCGGCAGACCATTTTTAGGTATGCGAACCATCTTATACCTCCTTAGTGGTAGTCCGTAATTTCGACATTTTCCGCACCATCATCAGTCCACACAAACCAAACGCGGAACTGATCGTTAATTCGTATGCCGTGCTGCCCTTTCCGATCATCTTTAAGAGGTTCGAGAAAATATCCTGGTGGAATTCTCAACGAATCCAACGAAACAACAGCATTGAGTTGATCGAGTTTCCGCTGTGCCACGCGCCAGATTTGCTGCGGACATGTCTGACGCGCCTCTTTGGTGTTTTCCCTGTCAAAGATGTCCTCTGTGCCCCTGTCACGGAACGATTTAATCAACAGGCAACCTCACGTTTTAATGTTATCACTATAATAAAATTATAATGGGTAACGTTATATATAGCAATAGATAGTAGCGTCCTATGACACAAGAATGATGAAACTGGTGTCAACCCTGCTTAAGCCGACTCATTAACCGTTTCATCAGGGCAATACTGAGTCGAATTCTTAATTTCGTCTTTTAAAGCTTTCAACCCGCAATTACCAAGATTACGGGGTTCCTGTCGTTAACACTTTGTGGCTGAAAGCCGCAACTGTAGGTCTTTCAAAAAACGTTCATTAACGCTAATAATCGTTAAGAGGGCATTGTACCGTACCGTACCATACCATACCATACCATTCATAAGACACAAAGGGCAGGCACAACAACCTTAAGGAGTATAGCCAAACAACTTCCGCTCTTTTTTACCGCTAAACCGTGCAGTTGACATTAGTTTGCTTACTTAGTATCATTACTTATGTATCATTTGTAAGTAGGAGGGTTACTATGGCGAATACCAAACGTTCCTCAAATCAGCAAGATGATAAGACCTTTCCGGTCCGGCTGCCGTACGAGTTATGGAGAAAAGCAAAGCTGTCAGCGTTAAATCTGGGCATCACGCTTCATGAATTCATCGTGCAAGCCATTCAGGAGAAAGCAAAACAGAACAGTTCAAAAGACAAAAAATAATAGCGAGGCAAGCAAGGATGACCGCATACGAGTATAGCACCAAGCTGTTTGACTTAAGCAAACAAGGCAAGCTCATTGAAGCCTACGAGCTTGCCAAAGAAGGATTAGCGATATATCCGACCAATCCACACCTGTTAAATCATCATATTTATATTAACCTTAGAATGGGGAAAATCAAAGAAGCCGGTAAGGAAGCCGAAGAACAATTCCACAATCTCAAAGGTATCCCCTCATTTCTTCGCACCTACCTTTATATACTTGATAGGAAAGACGCTCAAGATGATATTCTTAAGTTGGTGGACAGCGGAATCTTCTACCAGGACTTTCAAGGGAAGGCTAAGCCGGAATTCTTTATCAGCGTAGCCAATATCCTAACGCATGCCAAATTGCCGGACAAGGCTGCGGAGATATTAAGGCACGCCCCAAAGTCAGAGGAAGTCGACAAGGCGCTGGAAGACATGTCCAAACATGAAGCAAAGCGCGGTCCTGTTCTAAATAAATATGCGGAACAATTCAAAGGCAAGCGTGCGGTTGATGTAATTGCCGAGATTGAATTGATTAGGCCGATGTCGGAATATAAAGGCGATTTCGACCTTCATCTCATACTGGCGGACAGCTACAGAAAAATAGGCGAGCTTGAGAAAGCATCTGAAATATACAAGTACCTCCTGACAATAAGGGACGATGATTTTATACGGAACAAGCTTGGCCTTCTATACAAGAAAATGGGGAAATTCGATGAAGCCGTTATCTACCTGAAGGAAGGGTTGATGAAGGACCCTCATAAGACTCACCTGCATCAGGCTTTGGAGAAAATCTACTTAGAGAAGAAGGACCCGGAAGGCTTCGAGCGGGTAGCTAAAGACATTTTGGCCGTACATCCCAAGGCTGGCCACTTATACGGTCTAATAAGGAGAGTGAATAAAGCATGCTCCGAGTAAAAGACATTGCCGCCATTGCTAAGATCAGGCCGGTTATCAATCTTGCCGATACAGACCTCAGGCCTGATGAGATCGTCGATACTTTTAAATTCTCTGAGGATATTGACGGCATCTTTGATGATATTTTAAAGAAAATCGATAACGGTCAGGGTTCCGGTTTTTTCCTGAAGGGCGGACGTGGCAGCGGCAAGTCTCACCTTGAGAGTTACCTGGAGTTAATGTTCCGGAGGAAGCTGCCTCCCCTGGATAAATATGCCCGGGCCAAAGATCTTAATTTGAATATAGTCAGGATATCGCTCCTCAGCTTTCCGTCGAGCCGATCCCTTGAGTCTATTCTTCAGTCTTCCCTTGGCGATATGAGCCCGATTCACAACCGGGACGATTATTATTCAAAGCATTTCTCTGTCCCGACCATGCTTATTATTGATGAGGCATCGGATTTCCTGGCTAGCAAATCTAATGAGCATGAGTTTTACGAAGATGTGCGGGCATTGCAATACCTGGGCGAGTACACAGACAATAAGCCTCTATGGATAATCGCAGCGCTGCAGCAGTCTATCGAGGAGACCGGGCATATAGATGCTGAGATCATGGCAAGGCTAAAAGACAGGTATGTCCCTCTCAAACTAACGGTTTCTCATATTGAGGACCTGATTGACAAAAGGGTTGTGCTCAAAAATGACAAGGCAGAGGACGCTATAAGCTCTGCATTCCGTTCCCTCAAGAAGAACTATCCCAACATAACGATTAAATACGAAGAGTTCAGGAAGACTTACCCATTGCATCCGGCTACGGCCGATTTCCTGACCGGACTTGAGTCTATCTATTCAGGTTCGCGTGGTATCCTGCAGTTTGTGTCTGCGGAAGCTCAGGCTACCCTGGACATGAAGGCTGATGACCTTGATACTCTCATTACGCCCGATGCTATCTTTGATCACTTTGAGGACAGGATACGTGAATCAAAGGATTATTCAAAATACGCAACAGTGGTCTATGACTATTATAAAAGGCATATTCGAGACATCCTTCAAAAGCCAGCGCACCAGGCTGCTGGCCTTGCTGCAATAAAGGTCCTGATCTTGACGGAGATATCGCCCACCGAGAAACGGAAAAAGGCGGACGACATCGCTGAGATATTAGGAAAGCAAATGAGCACGCTGTCTCCTTTGATCAATTACCAGATGATACAGGAACTTGTTTTGGACCCGATCGCTTCCCACCAAATGTTTGTTAAAAAAGAAGGCTTCGAATATTTTATAGACCCGAAAATAGATGAGGGGGGAAAGGTCAGGGCAAAGATCAAAACACAAAGGGAGGGACTCTCAGACCGCCGGTTCTTACTGGATCAGCTCTGCGGGATGGTCAACACGCCGCAGTTGCCCCTTCATGATATCAGTGACGGCAAGCTAATATCGTTTACCTGGCAAAACAGCATAAGACAATGTTCGGCATATGTTTTTAAGGGTGAATCCTTCAAAAAGACCGATATGGAAAAGGCGCTGGCTGGAGTCAATGTGCATTTCGATGGCCGGCTGCTCCTGTTCTCCCCGTTCTTTGAAGATAAGAAGTTCTACCAGCCCATAAAAGAGACCTTTCAGATGGAGAATCTGCCTCTGGTGATCTTTTGGATACCCAGGGAAATGACCGACGCTGAGCTGTTATTTGTAGAGTCCCATGTCTCCAAGAAGCTACTCCTTGAAGAGTTCCCCAATCTAAGCGCTGAGTTAAAGAAGGAAGAACAGGGCTTCATTGCTACTATTACTAAATTATATTTTGAAGGTGAGATGGTAACGGCGGCGGGGAGCAAGTTCGACCTCATGAGTGGTGCGGTAAGCGGATTACAGTTTGATCGGGTTATTGCTCAACCTTTTGAGGACTCTCTGTCTCGGATTCACCCTAAACATCAATCGATTGTGCCGCGGGGTGCGGTTTCTTATATCTCGACAGACCAGTTAAGTTCCATTTATAGCAATTTCATAAAACCCGGTAAAATCAACACAGAAGACGCTGATAAAAGAGGAATAGATATTTACATAAATGGTCTTTTAAAGCCAATGGGTGTTGTGAAGAGCAAGGGAGGTACTATCTACTTGACCATTGGTGATGAGAGCGAACTTGTACCGTTCATGCTGGGCTTAATCAGTATGGACGACAACATATATTCCCTAAGGTCGGAAATGAAAAAAGGCGACTGGGGATTGTCAGATACGCAGTTTACGCTACTGACAGCATCACTGATCGGCCTTGGCCAACTCACCGCTTACCGTGATGATGAGCCTGTTGAATTAAAGGACATTACGGCTCTTGTCCGTGGCGAGATCAACAGGGTTAAAAGCGGCAAGGGAATATCTCCTGAGCTTTGCTCTTATATCCAATATGGCCGGTTTATCTGGGGCGACGTGGGAGACATGCCCACGCCTTTGACACAACGCTCTATGTGGGAGTCTGCAAAGGATTTCATCAGGGAGACCCGGAAGCTCATAAGTGATCTTCGCGAATTTGTACACAAATACGACGGGTCGCCTGTATTGAAGAAAGTCCGGCTGGACACTACACTGATTAAACGCATATCGATGTTCCTGGACTCGATAACACTCACATTGCCGGCGCCGGACGGGATAGAGCGCTTTCTTGTTTACTTCAAGGACAACCATGAAGCGGAAGTCGACTGCGGGTACTTAAAGAAACTTTTCAAGTTATTTTCAGAGCAGTTCGACACACTCTCACGCTGTTACTCATACCTTTCAGACCCGGCTATTAGGCATATTGACCATGTTCCCGGAGCAGAAACACTAAAGGGGCAGAAAGACGCTTTACTGGTCAGCCTTGACGATTACTTTAACTCTCTGGAAGGTTTCGAAGCCCTTAAGTCCGAGTGGGGGGCCTTCTATGATCAGTTCACTGATGCCTACGCTACCGGGCATGATGCGTATTATGAGTCCGATGCTTTTATACTGAAAAAGAGTATCGACGATTCAAATGAGTCAAAGTCGCTCAAGAGGATATCTTTAGCTGTTAAAGCAGTGACCTTTGACGGCGACTGGTTCCAGCTACAGCCTGAGTTTAATCAGTTGCCGGAGAAATGCCGGTCAGACGTAAGGGCTATTTTGTTTCAGCGCCCTCAATGCCACTGTGGTTATAAGCTGGGCTCGATACCGCCAGAGCCTTATAAGGACCTCAGGCAGCAATGCAAAAAAGGCATTGTGAACTTTGTCAGGTTTCTGCATGGGAATCGTGCAAGTCTGGAGGCGTATATCCTCAGCATTACAGACCCTGCCGTATCAAAGAACCTTTCCAAGGTCATGGCGCTTAATACTGAAAAGGTTTCTGCGTCTACAGTAATGCCGATGCTCACCGACGAGGTGCTTGTCGAGATCAACAAAGCTTTCAGCAACGGTGGATGGATTGTAAAAGACGTCAATGTTGATGACTTTGTCAAACTGGTCAGGGGCCGTCGCTTCAGGCAGGAAGAATTAAAAAATATCTTTCACAATTGGATGGGCCCTGATGAACAAGCTATTATTCATGTCAAAGATAAAAACCCGTCCCTTGCAAGCACGTTCAAAGACAGCCTTGCCAAATACGGTGTTCAGGGAGAACGCCTTTCCCTTGATATTGAGAAGGAACTGTTAGAGCGGTCACATCTTACCCTTGAGGATTTTCAGGAAGGCCGGGCATCGCTCCCTGTGCTGGAACGGCTCAGGTTTGAAGAGTATTCCAAGGAACAGTTATTGAAACTGCTGGAGCAGGAGGATATTTCGTTTCTGAAGCAAAGGATACGGACTGATATATTCCACCGCGCCTGGGGCAAGCCTATCTCTGAGGAAACATTGAGGATGGTTGCCGATCCGGCAGTAAGGGATATCCTCTCAATTTGTGCTATCCATTTCAACGAAGCGAGGTACCATGGAATTGAAAAATTCTCAAAGGCAATAGCTCCATTGAACTTCCTGTCTCATAAGATCAAGTCTGACAATGCCAACAGAATGGTTGTTGAAGATGCCGTTGTTGACCAGATCAGTCATGACCTTGATGAAATGGAGAAGGCGTACAATAAGTCTTCAGGCAAATTCCAGGGGGCCTATGATGAGGCTTATCTTACGCAAGCATTAACAGGCGTGGTGATTGTTTTGGACGGGTTAAGGTACGACTTATGGATCATGCTTAGAGGTATAATGTTGTCTGAAGGATGGACTATCAAACAGGATATCCCTTATGTTCTGCCAACTCCCACCACCACAAGCAATTTCAGGCAAATTATAGGGGTCGGGGATAATACTGAAGGGCACATAGGAGACAAGCGGTTTGCACTCCTCAAATGGGCGGAGAAGGACGCAGGCCAAAGAGAAACCAAACGGTTCCTTAAAGGTGGTGAGGATATAAAAATACTGCACTTCAATTTTATAGATACCAAAATACACGCTTCCACATTGGACCTGTACCCTCTGTACACGATTATTAAGGGTGAGTTTATCAGTGGGATCCTCCCTGTGCTTAAGGACACTAAACAGTTCGCTTTGGTTTCTGATCACGGGTTTGCCATGTCAAAAAAGATGAAAGACCGGTATTCACATGGCGCCGATTCCATATGGGAAAGGGTGTTGCCTTTTGCCCTGGTCACTGTTGGCTAATCCAGGCTGTCGACGGGAATGAGCTTGAAGGCTGCACGTTTTTCTTTTTCCGTGCCCGCCGATAGCGAACCGAGAGCCGGTCATTTATCATGCCCTTCGAATGGCGAGTCTTCCCTTGGTTACTATTTTGTAAACTGGTGCTTGACTGTTGAAGAATATCGAAAAGCTCCACAATACTATCGCTGAAGCGCTAATTAAAAAATCAAGTCCCCTTACCGGCAAGGAAGTGCGCTTTTTAAGAAAAGAAATGGACATGAGCGCAAAGCATCTGGCAGGACTGCTCAGTGTAAGCCCCGTTACCGTTTCAAGATGGGAAACTGGCGCCGAGAAAGTAGGGATTGTCAGTGATAAGCTGGTACGGATGCTTTATATTCAGACGCTGCAGGAACGCTGTAATGTCGTGAGAGCCGATGCGGTAGGAGGGATAATACAGACTATAAGACCTAAGGGCAAGCAACAACCCATAAACATCGATGTTTCACAACTCCCTCGTCGAGAGCGAGTGTGTGCGACTCTGCATTAAAATTCGGGGAGAGCATAAATGAAACAGATCGATCTGCGGAACTCCGCATGGGAGCACGAACAATCGGTCCGGCCCTTGAGGAAGCGTCCAGAACATGCATTCAAATTGATGGGAGTCCCTTATCGGTACTGTAGCAAAATCGTAGCAGAATTTTGCTCTTTGCACGGAAAATAGGGGAAAGGACAGAAAATACAGAATGCCACTTTATGTCACTTTCTCTTTTAGAATCATAAACTTTAGCCCAAATCGTTGCTCACGGCCATTTTGTTAAAATTGACAGCTGCGCCCTTTCACGGCGGTAACAAGGGTTCGAATCCCTTTGGGGACGCTTGAAAATCAGGGGGTTGCAGGGATGTGACCCTTTTTCTTTGTTCCTGTTGTGCTAAATTTGTGCTAATCGTTGGCTGATTTCAAGCAGATATTCAACTGATTCCTGCACCCTTTCCCACATTCGTTCTGCTGCTCGCGGATTATCCAGGGCAATAAAATCTCCGGCCTCTTTAAGATCATCGAGTGCGGGACGTGTCCATTCAAGAAGCACGCTGTCCCCATCTTTTCAGTTCAGCCTTGGCTTCTTCATGACTTACCATGTTTCCAGCATCAACTGCAGCAATTCCTTCTTTTATCGCATGTATATGCCACTCCTGAACTGTCAGAAATTCCTCAATAGCCTATCCTGCCTCTCAGCATCCCCATATCGGCGGAAACCATTTCAAAGGTTGATGTGTCGGCTTGTATAAGGGGAGAAATTTCTTTGAGCTTGCTGCTGCGGACCCTGTTGAAGTAAGACTGTATCATCAGACTATTGCAGCTATTCTATGCAATCGATCTTTGACATGCTCACAAGCTTCAGATTCGACCCAGGTACGACTCCAAGCCTCTTCACAATATAACTACTTTGTAGCACATAATACATTTTAGTTATACTTCTCTATCACAAGAAAAAGTATTTTCTTTACTATCAGCCAGTTGTGTTAATGGCATTATACTTGCGTAACCCTCGTAATGATGTGCTGGCCTTTAACACTATCGAGCCTGCTTTTTTAAACAACGTTATGTTGTAAATTATATAGCGCTATGAGGAGGTTCTTATGCTGAAAGAAGCTGTGAAGCGTCTGCAGGGAGGACGTCCCTGCGTCATGATCGAAGTTGAAGGAGGCGCTCTTTTGGGATACAACCGCGCTCGGCTCCTCGAAAATATCGCAGCTTCCTCCTCTATTGCCGCGGCCGCCGATGCAGTGCCGATTTCTTATGAACATGCGCTGGAACTTGTAGAACTAATGAACGGCAGTTCCAAAACCCCTCTTGTAGAAAAGCAGCATGCCGTCAGTGATATCAGCGAAGCAAAACTTACACCTGCAGGACAAAATGCGCTGCGGCACTTCTGGGACTTGTACAACGAATTGAAGCTTTCGATTTGCGCTCAACTGAGCGGGCAATCCCAGCCAAAACATACATCGTACTGTGCGCACAGGTGAGGGGAGATATCAATGACCGAGATGCTGCTTAACGTAAGAGACAGAGTTCATGCCGGTTCACAGGAAATATTTCGTGAATGCACATAAATGTACAGAAAGACTGTGCATGTGATTTGACGCAAAGATGATTCATCTTGTCCCTGTTTGACCGCAGCAATAACTCACGTGCTATAGTATTTTTGTGAAACAAAAACATCAACCCTGTGTCCGCAAGGCCCATGGGAAAGGTTACAGCCTTAAGGGGCGTGTGTGGATAGAGAGCAATGAAGGGACCTTTCTGGGTTTTGGCCGGGTTGAGCTCCTTGAGCGCATTAAACTATACGGCTCAATCAGCGAGGCGGCAAAACATATGCCGTTGCATTGCGTTCTATCGCCTTATCGGTTACCGTTATGCCAATGAATGTACAACGGATGGAATTTGGCGTATAATCTAATCGACGGTAATACTGTGCGGGTTGCAGTGTAGCGGGGGGGGAAAAAGAGCTAAAGGAGGATTATGCCATGAAAATCAGCGCGAGAAATATTTTAGAAGGGACTGTCAGTGATGTGAAGAAGGGCCAGGTAATGGCGGTCATAAAACTCATGTTGCCCTCGGGTACCGCCATTTCCTCGATTATCACAAACGAGAGCGCTGACCGTTTGGGATTGGAAAACGGTGTTAAGGCTCATGCCATTATCAAGGCCAGTTCAGTGATCATGGGAAAGGGAGTCGAAGGCATAAACATAAGTGCAAGAAACATTATTAAAGGCACGGTGCAAAAAGTAAAAGAGGGCATCGTCATGGCCGAGATAGTGCTGGATATCGGAGGAGAGCACACTATTACGTCGACCATTTCCGATGAAAGCGTGAAACGGATGGGGCTGAAAGTGGGCGATGAAGCATATGCAATTATCAAAGCTACAAGTGTGATGTTAGGAGTCGGCTAATTTATAAGGAGGAAAGGAACTCATGTTGAAAAAAATATTCTTGGCACTTATTACTGTAATAGCCTTTTTGGCATCATCGCTGGCATTCGCCGAATCCCCAAAGGAGATAACAGTTTCGGCTGCCATCAGCCTGAAAAATGCCTTTGAGGAAATCGGCAAGGTTTACCAAGCAGAAAACAGGGGGTCAAAGGTGCTGTTTAATTTCGGGGCGTCCGGCGACCTGATGCAACAAATCGCAGGCGGCGCGCCTGTCGATGTCTTCGCTTCAGCTGCCCAGAAGGACATGAATGACGCCGAAGCAAGGGGATTGCTAAGCCCCGGTACCAGGACCAATTTTGCTGCCAACACTGTTGTACTCATAGTCCCTCGCAGCACGAGAGTCCCGATAAAATCCTTTGGTGATCTCCAATCTGAAAACGTAAAGAAGATCGCAATCGGCGATCCAAGAACAGTGCCAGCCGGCAGGTACGCAGAAGATGTTTTAACATACTATAAGATGACTGCGGGTATAAAAGACAAATTGATCTTCACAGAAAACGTGCGACAGGTGCTTGACTATGTGGCCAGGGGCGAGGTTGACGCAGGCGTAGTTTATTCTACCGATGCGATGATCAGGATAAACGAAGTGGCAATTGCGGCAACAGCGCCTGAAACGAGCCATAAACCAGTAGTGTATCCAATTGCGGTGGTAAAGACATCCCAAAATGCCGAACTGGCAAAGGCATTCATTGCCCTGGTGACTTCGCCGGAAGGGGAAAGGATATTGGCGAAATACGGCTTTAAACCGGTAGCCAAATAAAAAAATGGATAGTTCCGTGCTCTTCTCTGTGAGGCTCTCCCTGCAGGTGGCTGCGGTTCTTTTCGGTTATCCCGGCGCAGGAAAGTCGATGACCCTGCAGATAATTGCCGGTCTCATGACTGCCGATGAGGGATTGATCCGCGTAGAAGACCTGCTCGATTAGGTGCGATCAATTATCAATCTGATTAAGGGCAGGCAGTTTAGGGATGTCATCATTGATCAAGGATGTTCAGCGCCTATAAGTCAGCGCCAGAGAGCTTCGCCATGTCAGACTGGAGGCACCTTCGGCTCGGCGCTGTCCGTGCCCGTGTTCCCAACAAATTCCCCTACCGCATCCATTAAGCCACGGGTTACATGGAATGAAGTGACTAAAGCCGCGCTTTATCTTTGCTCTGGGACTTTTCAGGAAAGAAAAAGGGGTTACAGAAATATAACCCTTTTCTTTTTCTTCACTGAGCCAATTTTGTGTCAAAGCAGAAACACTCCCCGCCTCTGCTCACCGCAGTACACTTTCCATAAAAGTGCGCCCGTATGCCATGGTCTCAATTCTCTCGTCACAGATGATAACCCTTCCGCTGTCACTAGTTGACCTTATCAGTCTGCCGAAACCCTGCTTAAATTTAAGCACCGCCCGCGGCAGCGAGTATTCGTAAAATGCATTACCACCTCCCATTTCTATCTCCTCGGTCCGCGCTTTAACAACAGGCTCCGTAGGCACTTCAAAGGGGAGTTTTGCGATAATCAGGCACTTCAGTGAGTCTCCCTTCACATCGACTCCTTCCCAGAACGAATCAAGGCCGAAAATAACACTGTTTTCACTCCCCCGCATTTTTTCGAGCATCAACCGGTTCGGCATTTCCCCCTGCACCATGGGATTCAGTCCCATATCCTGCAATGGTCCGTTAGCAATGGTCCAGGCTGCCCGCATGCTCTCCCGAGATGTGAAAAGCACCAGGATGCCCCCGTCCCTCCTTGAGGCCTCTTCAATTATGACGCCGGCGAGCTTTCCTGCGCTGCCCGGCTGCTTGAGATTTATTCCCTTTTTAACGCGCACTGCAATCTGTTTCCTGAGATCAAAAGGAGATGGGACCGAGAGTGTTTCAGCTCCCTCAAGTCCGAGCACTTTGGTCACGAAACCGAAATCCCCGGCAACCGAAAGCGTAGCTGAAGCAAGGATGACCGTCCGGTACTCAGGCAGGATGTGCCGGATTATGAAATCTTTCGGATAGACCGGCGACATCCTGAGTGCAACTCTTTTTTCTTCTACATCGGCCCAGCGGACAAAACCATCCAATCCGTCGGTGAAGGCATCCATCCCTTCGGCTAATGCCTTTAGCTTTACCATCGATGCCTTGATCTCAAGTTCATCATCCTCCTGGAAAAGTCCCGTCGTGCAGCACACCATATTCCCTACAAGTGCCTCTATCGCATCAGCAAGTCTTATCAAATGGCCTTTCAACTCAAAGGCACCTTTAATCGTCTCCCTGTGTTTCCCGGTATTTTTCACCTTTATCCAAAAAAGTCCCATTTCTGTCCTAAGCGATTCAACAGCCGGAAACAGATCAGGCGTTTGTGAAAGAAGTCCCCTGTAGGAGCCTTTCTCGTCAAGTTTAAGAAGTCTGTTCATTATTATTTCGAATCCCCTGTTTGATAAAGTGAGGCCGGCCACATCAGAAAGCACGCTGTCAAGCGCATGCGCTTCGTCGATAATGAGCATATCAGCTTTGGGCAGCAGACGAGCATCACGGTCAAACAAAGCATTAATACCAACCAGGGCATGGTTAGCCACGATTATCTGTGCCTTGTCCCACAGCCCTCTGGCGGTGAAGTAGCAGCAACGGGGAAAAAAAGCGCACTGGTTGCCCTTGCATGCATCGGAATCAGAGCAAACCTTGTCCCATATAAGCACCCGTCTGAACCCGTAATCTTCAAGGTCCCCTGTTCCTGTTTTGGAAGCCCACCTTACCAGATCAGCGTATTCCTCATTTTCGCGCTCATCTGAAGCCCTGAATGAATTAAGCCTCCTCAGGCAAAGATAATTGCCCCGGCCTTTTGCGATAGCATAGTCAAACGGTTTCAAGCCGGAAAGGAACCTCAGGTCTTTTGACACAATCTGCTCCTGGAGATTGATTGTCCTCGTAGAAATAATAGCCCTGTTGCCCGAAGCAAGCAGCGGAGCAAGATAAGCGAATGTTTTGCCGGTGCCGGTGCCGGCTTCTGCCAGAAGGGTACCGCCATTTTCAATCATCCCGGCGCAGGCGCGCAGCATGTCCATTTGGGACTGTCTGGGCTCATAATCTTTCATGGCCGCAGCTACAATATTCCCCAGAAACTTTTCAGCCGCATGGGCCAGGCCCTGAAAATTATCCGATTTCAACCCTGTTCCTTCCGTTCTCCTTGGCCCTGTATAGTGCGTTGTCCACCCTCTTGATAATGGAGTCTGCGCTGTCGCCTTCACAGTAAGTAGTGACACCCATGCTTACTGTAATCTTTTCCGAGTTAGAGAAGGCATGCGCCTCAATCTCCTTCCGCAGCCTTTCGGCCAGTTCGAGTGATGCTTCCAATGCCGCTTCCGGCGCCAGTATCATGAATTCTTCCCCACCCCACCGCGCTAAGATATCCACCTTCCTGATACTCAATTGCACCACCTTGACCAGGGCCTTCAGCACCTCGTCTCCCGCCAGGTGTCCATAGGTGTCGTTGATGATTTTAAAATGGTCGATGTCGAACATGATGAGAGACATACCTGTATTGTACCGCTGGGCCCTTTCCAGTTCCGTTTCAAGGAAGTCGTTAAAGGCCATTCGGTTGTAAGTCTGGGTAAGGATATCAGTAGAGGACAACTGTTTAAGCCGTTCAGCGCCATTAACGAGTTCGGTTACATCATGGCCTATAAAGATAAACTCCATTATCTCTCCATCCATGCTCAGGACGGGGACGATAGTCATGTCCGAGAAACAACTCTCACCGCCAGTCTTCACGTGAGCCAGAATGCCTTTCCATATCCTCCTGGATGTAATAGTAGATTGTACCTCCAGCATAATCCCCTCGTTAACTGGCGGGGGCAGAATAACTTTATAGGCCTTGCCGAGGATCTCCTTTCTGTTGTATCCGTATGCTTTGCAGAATTGGTCGTTTACATAGGTGATCCTTCCTTCAGTATCAGTCTTGCAGACAATGCTGCTCTCATCCACAGCTCTTTTGTATTCCTCCAGGAGGGCGGCCTTCCCCTTCAGTTCCCGCGCAATACCGATAATCTTGGCCATCTCCCTGAGGGTCCGGAGCAGAGTGGACACGTCGACCGGTTTCAGCAGATACATATCAACTCCGACTTTGATGGATTTCATGAAGAAGTCAGCTTCGCCGTGGGCTGTAGTGAGAATAACGTGAGCATCCTTGTCGATGGCCTTTATCCTCTCCGCCATCTCAAGTCCATCCATTACCGGCATCTTTATATCCGTTATCACAATATCGGGATGGTGAAGTTCAAATAGTGCGAGGCCCTCTTTACCATTTTCCGCAAGGAAAAGGCATCTTACCTCCCGTTTCAATATACTGGCTATCTTGTCACGGGTCGGCAATTCGTCTTCAACGTACAGTACGGAGATGTCCAGATTAGTCTCACTCATAGTTCTTTATATAAAATAATGGTGCGAGAGAGGGGAGTTGAACCCCTACAGGTTGCCCCGCCAGATCCTAAGTCTGGTGCGTCTGCCAGTTCCGCCACCCTCGCTTGATCAATATGAGCTTACCGGCTCTGGCACTTCGAAAAACTCTTCGGGCAGTGCCACCTTCCCCTTTTGTGCCGGTCCAGTCATCTCAGGCCGTTTGCAGGCCGGCATCTCTCCACGAGGCCCTTCGGCCGGAGTCTCAGTATGCGCCTCTGTAACAGCAGTTGATTCCGGTTTTATAATATTCACAAATTCACCCTTGGAATCAATAATACCTATTTTGACAGCATAATCGCTATCAGGGTTTATATTAATAAAAGATTCTCCTATTCTCCCAGATACAGGCGCATAAAAAAAGTAATTTTTATTCATATCAAGCACCTTAAGATTAAGACTCCCTTTGTATTTCGAAAACCTATCTTCGGCGACCTCCCAGTAAACATATATTCGGCCGGGCGTCACCTGCATTGACACGATCTTGTCCCCACAGTATTCAGCAGGCAAAGGAGCCAGCACCAGCTCCGGAAGCGGCTTCACCGCTGCAGGTGCGAAATCGGTCAGGGGAGTTTTCTTCGGCGGTACTTTCCGTGACACACTTTTTGGTTTCGCCGTTTGTGTATTTTTTACAGATTTTTTTATTACCTGGTCCCCTGCCGCTTTACGTGAGGTGCTTTTTTTATCTTCAGTTTTCCCGGACGAGGTCTTCTTTGTCTTATTTGTCGGCTTTACCGGCATTGTTCTTTTTGCCGGTTTTGCGGGTTTCGCCGTAAATTTCTTCTTTGAAGAAAGAATTTTTACAAAATCCTCTTTCTTCCAGTCTCCCTTAACGGCAATGCCTGCCCTCTTTGCTATTGTCCGTAATTCACGAACAGTCTTTTCTCCAAGGTCCTGCCTTGCCATATATCCCCCTGTCCGGTCAGTCCTTTACCCGCGTGCTCTCGGTCGGATAAAAAGGAACACAATAAAGAACCATAGAATTTCCAGGAATCCGGAGAATTATTATATAATAAATTATAAAAATCCGGCTATATATCTGCATAAATGGTAGAGGCACAGTGCGAAAAGTGCACGATAGGGTATAATATTTGACCGGGCGTCTTATACTGCGCTATAACGCTTTACGCTGTATAGTTTACTACGAGGAGGCCTTATGACTGATACTCTGTATGACGTGATTATAATCGGCGGAGGTCCGGCTGGTCTCAGCGCCGCTCAATATACATCGCGTGCAAAAATGAAAACCGTTGTCCTGGACAAATCGTCGGCCAACGGAGCGTTGGCTTATGCAAGCACCATAGAGAATTATCCGGGCCTGGCGTCAGCTATTTCGGGTAAGGACTTACTCGATCGGTTCCGGACACAGGCCCTGACTTTCGGTGCAGAATATGTAGAAGCCAAGGTTATCGGCGTCTATCTGGGCGGCGAAGTAAAAGAAGTCTTCACGATGGACAAGACCTATCATGGTAAAACCGTTATAATCGCCACAGGCTCCATGGGCAGGAAGGCGTCCATCAAGGGGGAGGCGGATTTTCTTGGCAGGGGTGTAAGTTACTGCGCAATCTGTGATGCGGCCTTTTACAGGGGGAAGGACGTCTGCGTCATCGGTGATTCTGAAGAAGCGGTAAAGGAAGCAGGCCTTTTAACGCGCTTTGCCAAAACAGTGTATCTCATAGCTCAATCGCAAAAACTGAGAGTGGCAGGCAACGATCCCGACCTGGAGCTCCCGAACCTGAAGGTAATGACCGGGCAGGCAGTCACAGCAATTGAGGGCGGCGAGTTTGTAGAGAGAATACAGCTCAAAGACATAAACGGGAGGGAGAGCGGGCTCGAACTGTCGGGCGTCTTTGTGTATCTTCACGGAAGCAAGCCTGTGACAGACTTCCTCCAGGCCGCACTGGAGATATCCGAAGACGAATGCGTAATAACCAATACCATGAAAGAGACCGCCATACCTGGTGTATTCAGCGCCGGAGACGTAACCTGCACGGAAGTAAGGCAGGTTGTTGTGGCTGCCGCCCAGGGATGCCTTGCAGCTCTTTCCGCTGAAAAGTATGTCTTTCATCGCAAGCGGAGGAAATACGACTGGCATGGATAGGAAAGATAGTCAAACAGGATTCCGGGAAAAAAATGATCGAAAAAATAATTACGAGCTGAAAGCAATGGTGCTGGATTATATGGAGAAGGGGTTCCTTGAGAACATAATTGACATGCTCAGGCACGATGAATCTCTCTATCCGCTCGTAATTGACATGATCAGGGATGACAGGATGCGGGTTCGGTTGGGCGCAACTGCGCTGGTCGAGGAAATGGTGGAGAACAACCCGGAGACTCCCGGTCCGATCATACAGCTTATTCCCTCAATAGCAAAACTGTTGCAGGACAAAAGCCCGACGGTACGCGGCGATGCTGCTAACCTGCTTGATATTATTGGTCACAGGGACGCTCTTCCCTTCCTGCAGGAGGCCCTTTATGATGAAAACGCAAGTGTAAGGGAAATTGTGGAAGAGGCGGTCAGAAATATTTAAGTATTGTGCATAAAGAGTCCGGAGATATTAGAAAACCGGCAGTTTCCCCATCAGCATTTGCTGGACGTTTTCGGCAGCGGCACGTATAGCAGCCGTTTCCAGAGGAACAGCCTCACGGCTACCGATAATATTGCTGATGCCCCTGATCTCGGTGACAGGGATGTTGTTCAGGGCACAGATATGGGCTACAGCAGCGCCCTCCATGTTTTCGCATATTGCATTGAACCTCAGCTCCATTTCTACGGCCCTGGATCGTGTGCCGGTACAGGTGGAAACAGTGACAAAGTTGCCCTTCAACTTGATGTCTTTAAATGCCTCAGGAACAACAAGAGGGAATTTGTTGTAATATTCGTTTCCACTGACTGAAACAAGGGCAATCCCCAGCGAGTCAATTGTGTGAAAACCGCTTTCAGTCAGTATGCCTTCATCACCGTAAAATTCATTCTCTGCAACAGCTACATCTCCGAGGCTCAAGCCGGAACCCGGATAAGCGCCGGCAACGCCGATGTTGTAGACATGTCCGGGACCGAATCGTTCCAAAAGGAGTGTTGTCCCGTGCGCAGCATTTGTCTTACCCACGCCGCATATGCAGATGACAGTGCTTCCTTTTCCGTTAAGCACACCCGAAAAGAAGGGTTTACGCTGAAGAGTTAGTGTCGTTTTTGATCCAAGTTTCCCGAGCAGCAGGTCAGCTTCGCCCGGCGTAGAAACAACAATCCCCTCTACCATCTCCTGCCTGCCCGCCAACATCCCATCACCTTATTTGCCGATTTCTTTTGCAGGCTCTTTATCCTCAAGAACATACTTGACCTTAACATCCATGTCTTTTCTGAGTGAGTTATAGACGGAGCAATACTTCTCATGAGACAGGGACACCGCCCTGTCGACTTTTTTAGGGTCAAGGTGCTTTCCGGCTATATGCAGGGTCATTTCAATTGCCTTGAAGTACTGCGGCGGAGTCGGGTTCCTCTCGCCTACTGTAGTGATTTTAAACTCCGCAATCTCCGCACGCATCTTCTGCAGAAACATTAAAACGTCAATTCCCATGCATCCGGCAAGGCTGAGGAGCAATGCATCTGTGGGCTTGCACCCCCACTGGACTTTGGCGTCAAACTCTATCTCATATCCTTCATTCGTCCTTCCCACAAATATAAGGTCCTTATCCCATGTAAGCGTAGCCTTGACCAGGGGGTTGACCTTCCCCTTATAATCCGCCAACGATTCCTTGAGTTCATCTTTCTCATTACCCTCCATTAACCCATCCTCCCTGATAAAAATTTATGCATTTATAAATTTTATTGAATCGGACGTGCAGGAGTCAACATATATAAGAGAAAGGCAGGAGAAGTGGAGTACTTGTTTTCGACCTGCTGCAACTACTTTCCCCGGCAATCCCTTCCTTTCTATAGTGCGAGCAGTCTTGGCTCAGTGAACTAAAAAAATTGGCAAGGCCATTTCTGACCCTGCCGGTAGTTATTATTGATAACGCCTATTTCTGAAATCTTCTTCTGGCAGCCGCGAGAACCATCAGGCCGGGACTGAAGAGAAGAATGCTTGCAGGCAATGGAGTAGCAACAAACAACAGATTCTGGCTACCCTGGAGCTGAAGTTCCTGGTACATGCCGGCATACTGTGAAAGATTGCTTGCATTTTGAGCATCTGTCAGATATGTCTGAGCTTGACTGTAAATAGCCGGATATGCGTTATTAAGCCCATTTGCAGTTATAGGTGATCCCTGGCCTAAGGCCATCCACATAGCCCACTGGAGAGCAACTCCCTGATTAACTCCCTGAGTAGTGTTAGGCAAGGCAATGTTGCCCGGCGCATATGTAGTCATGAGATAGGCTGACTCGAGCGCCCCTGTGTCGCTGCTACTGATTGAGGCTAACGTAGCCGAATACTGTTGACCCTGGTAAAGGTTCGCCGAATCAAGAACGCAAAATGAATACAAAGGTGAAATATTCAGATCGCCGGTCAGCGTGCCGGCTATTTGCCCTGAAGCATATTCCTGACCCAGGGACTGAAAATTGGTCATTGTGTAACTCAAGTCAGCTCTGGCCTGAAGAGGGGCCAGAAAGATCAATCCTGCAAACAATATAAACAATACACTTTTCCTCATTTCATCCTCCTTTCTTGTAATGATTTTTAATAAAAAAACCCGGAGCGATCAATGATCGTATCCGGGTTTCCTGTGTCCTTAATTAAGGTCAGCAAAGTGCCCAAAAAATGTAATCTAATTACAGCATATTTTATATTACAATAAGATGACAGGTAAGTTAATTTTGGGTTAAATATCGGATCGGCAGGGACAGGGCTACTATTATGGAACTGTATCCTGACAATGAGATTAGTTTCAACGCTCCGATAAACAGCCTGCCTCCGACGATCCCTTCCTTACAAGCATTCTGTTCGTTTTTGCACAATGCTATATGGTAGAATTCAGACACATGAATAGTGCCAGCCTGAAATTGACTGAAAAGCCGGGCCATATACGATGCAAAACATAACGACCGATTTCCTTGTCATCGGCAGCGGGGTTGCCGGTCTGAGGTCGGCCATAGAACTGGCCGATTACGGCAGTGTCCTGCTGGTGACAAAAGATATTCCCACCGAAAGCAGTACGGAATATGCCCAGGGCGGTGTTGCTGTTGCGCTCAGCGATGAGGATGAGGTGGGCATTCACTTTGAGGATACAATCAAAGCAGGCGATGGTCTCTGCAAAAAGAGTGCGGTGCGCGTGCTCGTTGAGGAGGGTCCCGAGAGAATCTCCGAGCTCATTGAGTGGGGCGCTGAATTTGACCGTGAGGGGACGAAGCTTGCCTTTACCATAGAGGCCGCCCATTCCCGCAGGAGAATCCTGCACTCTCACGGCGATTCAACTGGAAGGGAACTAGAAAGGGTTCTTATCAGCAAAGCCAGATCCAGAAAAAATATTGAAAGGCTGCCCTTCACCACAGCAGTTGACCTTGTCATTGATAATGGCGCATGCAAAGGCGGGCATGTCATAAGTACGAACGGCAGCCTTTACATAGAAGCCAAATCAACCGTGCTTGCCACCGGTGGGGCAGGACAGATCTTTTCCAGGACAACAAACCCTGCTGTTGCGACAGGCGACGGAATGGCTATTGCATACCGGGCAGGCGCAATTCTCGAAGATATGGAATTCGTGCAGTTTCATCCCACCGCGCTTTTTATACCCTTTGCTCCCCAATTTCTGCTTAGTGAAGCCATGCGGGGAGAAGGGGCGCTTTTGAAAAACAAAACGGGAGAGCAGTTCATGAAGCGTTATCATCCCGATGCGGAGCTTGCTCCACGGGACGTGGTATCAAGGGCCATCATATCCGAGATGACAGCTACCGGAACAGACCATGTATACCTTGATCTCAGACACATGGACGCCGGATTCATAAAAAACCGCTTTCCGAGGATTTATTCCACCTGCCTGCAATACTCTCTTGATATAACCGTAGAAATGATTCCTGTCTCCCCGGCTGCGCATTATATTATGGGCGGTGTCAGGACAGACCTTAACGGCTGCACGTCTGTGCGGAGGTTATATGCGGCGGGTGAAGTCGCCTGCACAGGAGTTCACGGCGCCAACCGGCTTGCGAGCAACAGTCTGCTTGAGGGACTCGTGTATGGATACAGGGCAGGGCGTGCCGCAGCACGGCAAACTTCGCCTGCGGGCCGGAAACGCAGGACTGAGGCAACAGACAAAAGCTTGTCGCCAACAGAGGTTTACTCGAACCAACTCCCCGATTCAGATAGTAAGCGGGAATCTCTCAGAAACATTATGTGGAATCGTGTTGGCATAATACGGAGCGAAGCATCTCTGGAAGAGGCCTTGGAGCGTATTTCCGGATGGAAATTTATTCTCGGTATGGACTTTGCTTCTAGGAAAGATAACGAACTGAAGAACATGCTTACCGTTGCCATTATCATTACAGAGGCGGCCTTAAGAAGAAAAGAAAGTGTGGGGGGCCATTACCGTTCTGACTACCCGTCAACTGGGAAAGGACGCCTTAAACACAGCATCACCCAAAAAAAACAGGCTGAGGTTAAGGTTGAGGTTAAGAAAAAAGATACTTGACCTTAACCTTAACCTTAACCTCAGCCTTAACCTGATGTTTTAAGGAGCATTTATGAGAAAAACAAAAATTGTTTGCACTATCGGTCCCTCAACAAACACACACAAAATGATTCGTTCTCTCATAATGAGCGGCATGGATGTGGCAAGGTTAAACTTCTCGCACGGCGACCACCAAACGCAAGGCAACGTTGCATCAATTATTCGCGGGGAAGCCCGGAAGCAGAAAAAAGTGGTTTCGATCCTCCAGGACCTCCAGGGAATAAAGATAAGGCTGGGCGATGTCGAAGGCGAAAGCATGCTGCTCAAGACGGGCCAGGAAGTCTCCATTTCCCCCGGAAGGGACATGAGCACCACCGAAAAGTTGTTCATATCTTATCCCGCCCTGCTTAAAGATGTTATGGAAGGAGAGCATATAGTGATTGACGACGGCCTGATCAAGCTGACAGTGCTCGGCAAATCGCCAAACGCGCTCAGGGCAAAGGTCATAGAAGGGGGCGTGGTAAAATCGAGAAAAGGCGTCAACCTCCCCGCATCAAAGACCTCACTTCAGGCCTTTACTGAGAAGGACCGCTCGGACCTGGAGTTCGGCCTGTCCCTGGGCGTCGATTATGTCGCTATTTCTTTTGTGAGAAGACCGGACGACATCGACGTCATTTTGAGATGGGCAAAACGAAAAGGGATAACCCTCCCGCCCCTGATCGCAAAGATCGAAAAACCCGAAGCGATAGATAACATAAACGACATTATTGAAATGGTTGACGGGATCATGGTGGCAAGAGGTGATTTAGGCGTAGAGATGCCTACTGAAAAGGTGCCCATCATCCAGAAGATGCTCATCGATCTTGCAAATAAAAAAGGTAAGCTGGTGATCACTGCCACCCAGATGCTTGAGTCCATGACACAGCATACACGACCGACCAGGGCAGAGGCTTCCGATGTGGCCAATGCCGTGCTAGACGGGACTGATGCTCTCATGCTATCGGCCGAAACTGCATCCGGTAAATACCCGCTCGAATCTTTTAAAATGATGGATACCATAATAAGATATACTGAAGAAACCCTGTTTCAGAAGATTCAGTCCCCTTATCAGCCCGGAAACAAGTCCGCTGAGGCCATTGCCGACGGCGCCTGCAACGCGGCACGCGATATCGGGGCCAAGGCCATCGTGGTCTTTACCATTTCCGGGTTTACCGCCAGACTCCTTGCCAAAATAAAGCCTGAGATTCCCGTAATCGCATTCACTCCCGACGAAAGGGCACTGAGGCAAATGCCGCTTTACTGGGGCGTTACAGGGAGAATGATCAAGCGCGGACACAATAAAATCCTGGACACCGAATACATGGCGGATATAGAAAAATCATTGGTTAATGACGGCCTGGCAAAAAAAGGAGACAGTATTGTTTTTGTTGCAAGTTCGCCCTTCCTGGGGAAGACGAATATAATAAGGCTCCACAAGCTGTAACAAAAAAAATAAGCAAAAGTCTAAGGGCGCCTTGCGCCCTTAGACTTTTGCCATTAGTCTTTCGTTTTGTTTATTGAAAAAACAAAGAATATTCCTGTACTATTAAAAACCATGGGCGTACGAAAAAAGAAAACTCCAAACCTTGAGAATAAGCGGCTCGAAATAGATGCTATTGACTCAGGAATAGTAGAACTCCTGAATAGAAGAGCAAATTTGGCCGTCGATATAGCAAAAATAAAAATAGCGGCCAACCAGAAATTCCACTCGCCCGAACGCGAAAAGGAAATAATAAAACGCGTTACTGCATTGAATAATGGGCCTTTCCCAAATGATGCATTAAAAGTCATTTTTAGAGAAATCATCTCGGCCTCGCTGTCACTTGAGGAACCGCTTAAGGTAGCCTATTTCGGTCCCGAGGGAACATTTGCACACCTTGCCACGCTAAGGCACTTCGGGCACTCCGCACATTGTATCCCGGTAATAGGCATAAAAGGGGTCTTCGATGAAGTTGAAAGCGGCAAAGTTAATTATGGCCTTGTCCCAATTGAAAATTCCAATGAAGGCATTGTCAGCTCTACTCTTGATATGTTTATGGATTGTGACTTAAAGATCTCAGCGGAGGCGCTTTTGGAAGTATCGCAAAATCTCTTATCTAAAAGCGGTGATAGAAAAAAGATAAAAAGAATATTTTCCCACCCTCAGCCCTTCGCGCAATGCAAGATGTGGCTTGCAGCGAATATGCCAAATATCCCTCTCTACGAATGCACGAGCACGGCAAAGGCCGCAGAGTTTGTCTCTAAAAATCCCGATGCTGCCGCAATTGCGAGTGAAATGGCGGCGCGCCTCTATGATCTCAGGTTTATTGAAAAACATATAGAAGACGGAAAAGACAATTTTACGCGCTTTCTGATAATAGCTAAAACTTTCCCATCGAGGACCGGCAGGGACAAGACATCGATTTTGTGCTCGGTAAAAGATAAGCCCGGAGCGCTGTATGAATTGCTGCTTCCTTTCAGGGAAGCCGGATTAAACCTCACCAAGATTGAATCCCGGCCCTCGAAAAGAAAGGCGTGGGAATATATTTTCTTTGTCGATATGGAAGGACATATAGAGGATAGAAAGGTCAAAAAAGCACTGGACCACGTGCGGGAGAAGTCTCTTTACCTGAAGCATTTGGGATCTTACCCTGCAGATGAGAGTATAGAAAGAGGATAAATAATGATTAAGCCGTGTGACTATGTCTCACGTATCAAGCCCTATATCCCGGGCAAACCAGTGGAAGAGCTTGAGCGCGAGTTGGGCCTTACGGAGAGCATCAAGCTGGCATCCAATGAAAACCCCCTCGGTCCATCACCCAAGGCACTGGCGGCAGTAAGAGAATGCCTTAAAACCGGAGGAGAACTGCACCGTTACCCCGACGGCTGCGGCTTTTACCTTAAAAAAGCACTTTCAGAAAAGCTCTCTTTACGGGGAGTAACCGTAAGTCCGGATGAGATAATACTTGGCAATGGCTCAAACGAATTGTTAGACCTGGCCGTGAGGACTTTTATGGGATGCAGAGATGAGGCGGTCATGGCAACGCCCTCGTTTATTGTTTATTCCATGTCTGTACAGTCTGTAAACGGGATATCCATACAGGTTCCTCTTGCCGATTTCCGGCACGACCTCGCAAAAATGGCTGACGCCATTACCGGAAAAACAAAAATTATCTTCATCGCAAACCCCAACAACCCTACCGGCACAATAAACAGAAGGGATGAGTTCGAAGCGTTCATGAACAGGGTCCCCCCGGGAGTGCTGGTAGTCGTTGATGAGGCATATTATGAATATGTCACTGACCCGGCATATCCTGATACCTTCAGGCACATGTGCAGCGACAAAGACATTCTCATACTCAGAACATTCTCGAAAGCATACGGGCTTGCGGGATTCAGAATAGGCTGCGGGATTGCAAAAAAAGAGCTCCTTGCTGAACTCAACAGGATCAGGCTCCCGTTTAATACGACCTCCCTTTCGCAAGTAGCGGCCCGGTATGCCCTCGATGACACTGAGCACCTTGAAATGTCCCTTAGCATTAATGAAGAAGGGAAGCGGTTTCTATACGGAGAACTCTCTTCTCTCAACCTGTCCTTTGTTCCTACTGAAGCAAACTTTATCTACTTGCTCTTGCCTGTCGACTCGGGCCCTCTATACAACTCACTGCTGCGTGAAGGCGTCATAGTCAGGCCCATGGGAGCCAAAGAGGTAAGGGTAACTATAGGACTTCCCGAAGAAAACAGGCGTTTTATAAAAGCGCTAAAAAACGTAATAGGTAAAATAAGGCTAAAGGAGGCTGATATTGGGAAAGGCTGATGCTGTTATAGCTGAAGCCAGAGGGTTCATGAAAAGCCGCGTGATTTTGTCTGCGGCAGAACTCAACTTTTTCACCAGGCTCGATGAAAAACCGTGCAGTGCCTGGGAACTGGCCAGGGAGAAGGGGCTTGACGCGCGGGCCACTAACAGGGTTCTGGACTGCCTTGTCACCTTCGGTCTGCTCGAAAAAAAGGACAGCGCCTACAAGCCAACGGAAAACGGTGCGTTCTTTTCATCTCTCCATCCTCAAACTGTCCTGCCGATGGTCCTGCACATGAACCGCCTCTGGGACACATGGAGCAATCTCACGGAAGTTGTGAAGGAAGGGGGACATCCCGAACTGGGGCCGGGCATTCTTATGGATGACGAAAGCTGGAAGTCATTCATCGGCGCCATGCATGTCGCAGGCCGGGAACTCGCTCAAAAAATAGCCGAAGATTACGATCTTGGCCGATTTAAACGGCTGCTAGATATAGGCGGAGCTTCCGGTACTTACACTATCGCGTTCCTGCGCCGCAACCCGGCTATGACGGCGGTGCTTTTCGATCTCGGAAATGTCATTCCAATGGCCAAAGAAAGACTGTTAAAAGAAGGGATCGAAAACCGTGTTGATCTCGTTGCCGGGAACTTTTACGAGGACGAGCTTCCCAAAGGGTGCGACCTGGCGCTCCTTTCGGCGATCATCCATCAAAACAGTCCGTTGAGAAATCTGGATCTATACACGAATATTCGCAGCGTGCTCGAACCAGGCGGAACACTGCTAATCCGGGACCACATCATGGAGGAGTCCCGTACCAAACCTCCGGCAGGCGCAATGTTCGCCATCAATATGCTCGTAAACACGCAAGATGGGGACACCTATACCTTCAAAGAAGTCAAAGAAGGGCTCGAAAGGGCAGGATTTACGAATGTGCTTCAGGTACGGTACGGCGAGGGCATGGACTGTCTTGTGACAGCGCAAAAACCGGCTTAATACTTCGCCTTGTTGTGAATAATTTATTACGCTTGTAGATGGCGGATTGAGAAATTGCCTTAAAATTCTGCTGTTTGGTATAATTATAAGTTGTAAAAAAGAACGGCGGTGTAGCTCAGCTGGTTAGAGCATGCGACTCATATTCGCAGTGTCCGGGGTTCGATTCCCTGCACCGCCATTTCACCTCCCTTAACTCCTTGTAATTAAATAAAACATACTTTCCGGTGCCGTTGTCCGTTCCAGAACTGGTACACAAACTGGGACACAACATGGAACATCTTGTCATAAGGGACGGCATCTTTTACATCAGAATCAGAATACCGATAGACATCCGTCCGCATTTTCATCGCAACGAAATAAAACAATCGCTAAGGACAAGGGATTTAAAAAGTGCGTGCTTTACTGTTAAATTATTAAGTGATGAAGTAGATAATGTTTTTGCTTCCATACGGAGCGGAATGCTGACAAACGACGAAATCCAGACTCTTGTAAAAGAGTATATCAATCAGACTACAAAGAATATTTTTGTCAAAAAAAGTAAATTCCTGCCTGATAGTGACGCATTATGGCCGGGGCTTTTTAAGCATGTAAGCAACCAGCACATTAAAATGGTGGAGGCAAAGGTTAGTTCTTTTCTTACGGAAAAAGGAGTTTCTATTGGCAGTGACTCAGAGGACTTCAAGACGTTATGTAAGGTGATAATAAATACTATTTTTGAAATAAGGGACGCTGAGAAAAAAAACAGATGGACTATGTTGGAAGAGCCGAGCGATGATTTGCCTCCAGTGGTTGTTATCTCTCGGGCTGGTTCCAGTGGCCAAGTCAGGCCGAAGCCCATACCCTCTCCTCCGTCCCTTGCTGAGATAAGCGTCCCGGTGGCTCTTCCGAACCGCGGAAAACTGCTAAAGGATATTATTGACGCATATACCTTGTAGTTGCATAAATTATGAAAATTAACTATGACAAACTTCTCGTAAAACGGCCTCCTGATTGGTTAAAATTGGAATTGCGAGTTTCAAAATAACC
>Ga0074045_10001036_pt1 | contig 27008 bp, 28 predicted proteins | sample BogForMeECP23OM2_FD_94442 | JGI IMG/M metagenome (GOLD analysis project Ga0074045, IMG submission 94442) | Bog forest soil microbial communities from Calvert Island, British Columbia, Canada - Bog Forest MetaG ECP23OM2 | ecosystem: Environmental > Terrestrial > Soil > Wetlands ...
CAGACTTCGAGAGGCTTTGGGTGCCGGATACGCTTCCAAGTTAGCCGTCCCACGAGGTGTTAAAACTCCCAGCTCTCCGGCACGCGGTGAAAGGCGGCATGGCCCTTGAACGCCCGTACCTCGGGCGGCAACAAGCCGAAGCCGATCGCGCAGCGGCCGTAGCGGTCGTTGATGCGGTCGATCAGCGGCGACAGTTTCTGGCGCCGGTGGTGCTCCGCCGCGAACAGATCCGGCTGGTGCATGGCGGCGGGAACCAGGTCGAGCAGCACGACGCCGACGCTGAGCGGCTTGTAGCGTGGCGCCCGCGGCCAGAGCTCGTCGAGACGCGCCAGTAGAAATCCGGTATCTCGCGTCTCGTGAAAATCCGTTTCGTCCCACCAGCCGCCGAGATCGGCGACCCATGAGATGTGCAGGCCCAGGCGGCGGCAATAATGGTCGCCGCGCCGCAGCCGCTCGGCCGCCTTGGTGAGCAGATGCTGCGCGAAACAGCGGGCGCCCTTGTTGGTGCGCAACTCCGGCTCGAGCACGTGCTGATGGCCGATGCTCTTTGAATAGCGGGAGGAGGGGGGCTGGATATCGACGCCATGCAGCATCTGGTGAAACAGCAAGCCGTTGATGCCGCCCCACACCCGGCGCAGCCGGAGCGGGGTCGCCCGCCACAGCTCGGCGACGGTGAAGATGCCGGCGCGGTGAAGCCGCTGCTCCATGCGTTCGCCGATGCCGTAGATCTCCTGCAATTCGAGGCCGAGTAAAACCTCGGGCAGGTTGCCGTGCGTGATGACGACCAGCCCGTCCGGCTTTTGCAGATCCGAGCCGACCTTGCCGAGAAAGACATTGGGCGCGAGGCCGATCGAGCAGGTGAGGCACGCGCCGACCTGCTCGCGGAGGGCATGTTTGACCTTGAGCGCGAGCTCGCGCGCGACCGGCACCTGCCGTTCGGTGCCCATGAGACGGCACGCCATTTCGTCGATCGACATCACCTTCTCGACCGGCAGGCAGGTGTCGACGGCTTTCAGAATGCGGTCGTGATACTCGGTGTAGAGCCGGTGATTGGCCCGCACGGGTATAACGCCGGGGCACAGCCGCCGCGCCTCGCGCACGATTGTGCCGGTCTTGATGCCGAACGCTTTGGCTGCGTAGCTGGCGGCGATGGCGACGGCGGAATCCGTCAGTGTCTGCACGACGATGACCGGCTTGCCGCGCAGGGCCGGGGTTTCCTGCTGTTCGCACGATGCAAAGAAGGCGTTGAGATCGAGGAACAGCCACTGGACGGCGTTGTCGGCTGCAGACGTGTTCATATTTTGTTCTATACGATAAGCGGGAGGAATGAGCAAGCCCGACCGACCGTGCCGCCGCGTGTCGCGAGGGCCCCGACGGTCGAGTGCACCTACGACAGGTCTTTACTTTTGGGGAGTTTGAGCGTATATAAGGAGCATATCCCCCCGGCTGCTTCGGTGGTCGGGCGCGAAGCCGCCTTCGGGCGGCTTTTGCATGCCCGGAGGCCACCATAATAACAAATATCTACATCGACGGCTTCAACCTCTTTTATGGAGCGTTGCGAAAAACCCCGTACCGGTGGCTGGACTTGCAAAAGCTGTGTCAGCTTTTGCTTCCACGAAATACGATTGCTGAAATCAAGTACTTTACCGCGCTGGTGAGTGCGCGGCCTGCTGATCCCAATCAGACGGTCAGGCAACAGGTCTATCTCCGGGCGCTGGGGACATTGCCTAACGTCTCGATTCACTACGGGCATTTCCTGACCCACGAAATCACAATGCCGCGCGTCCCCGTCCCCGGCCGCCGACAAGAATACGTGCGGGTCATCAAGACGGAAGAAAAAGGCTCGGATGTGAACCTCGCGACACACCTCCTGCACGACGCGCACATGGGACGCTTCGAGGTCGCGGTCGTCGTATCGAACGATTCGGACTTGTTGGAGCCGATCAAAATCGTGCGCGACCAGCTACGCAAGAAAGTGGGTATTTTGAACCCGCACAAAAAGCCAAGCCGCGCACTGCTGCCGCATATCGATTTTATCAAGCAGATCCGCGCCGGCGCCCTTCAGGCATCGCAATTTCCGGCGACGATGAGTGACCGGCACGGGACTTTCACCAAGCCGGCGGCGTGGTGAGGAACTAGGGGTCACGGAGGGCCGGATCTGGGAGATGCGGCTGCGGGGATCGCCCGGGGCCCTATGTGACGGCGAACCGGCAAGCGGGTGGTGATCGTTCGCGTTTCACGAAGAAATCGCAGTCGACGCCGCGCCGCGAAATTCGAGTTGGCACGCCCGTTGCGGAGGTAACATGAGCAGGAAGATGATCCCGGTCGAGGAATCCTTCGCCGAGTGACGCAAGGACCCGGAATACCGGATTCCTGACGGACAGATGGTGGGAGACGGACCCGGAACGTTTCCAGTTGCGCCGAGCCCGTGAGCATTCCTCGCGTTCCAAGGCGGTGCGGGCGATCGTGCTCTACCCGATGAATGCGCTGGTCGAAGACCAGCTGACTCGATTGCGCCGGACACTCGACTCGGATGAGGCCAGATCTGTCATGGACGACAGGTTTGGCGGTAACCGGATTTTTTTCGGGCGGTACACCGGCGCGACTCCCGTCACCGGGCATCTGCGCCATCCGCGTCGGCCGAGTGACAGGCAGGAGCGGCGACGCACGGCCAGGCGCACCGCCCGACTCGCCGAGGCGCTGACGGGATTCGAGCAAGATCAGGAAACGGCCCGACACTTCGACCGCCAGGAGGCCGAGACGGCAGCCAAGAATGGTGAAGGGGTGCCCGAGTCGACCCGCTTCCTGTTCCCTGCGACGGACGGCGGCGAGCTCTTGTCGCGTTGGGACATGCAGCAAAGCCCGCCCGATATCCTTGTCACCAATGTATCTATGCTGGGCACCATGCTGTCGCGTGAGGTCGAGGCCTCGATCTTCGAGCGCACGCGTCAGTGGCTCGAGGAGGACGAAGACGCTTACTTCTACCTCGTGCTCGACGAACTACACTTGGTGCGCGGTTCGGCCGGCACCGAGGTGTCAGGGTTGGTTCGTGCACTCATCCATCGGCTCGGGCTGGATCAGCCGGAGAACCGTCACAAGCTCCGCATCCTGGCTTCCAGCGCCTCTCTGCCGCTCGACGGTCAGGATGGCGAGCGCAGCACGAGATACCTGCACGATTTCTTCGGACCATTCGGCACGTTCCAAAAGCTCGGTGCGGGCGGCGCCACCGACCCGCAATTCTGGCGCGGGTGCATCGTCCCGGGTGCCCCAATTCTACCCCCGCTCGTTGGACCTGCAGTGCTCGACCCTGTACCGTTCCGGCAACTCGCCGACCTTCTGACGGATGGAGGGAAGGCGATCGGCCGCCCGACCGAGCGAACACCCGACCTCGATCGGGCAATGCGGGGCGTGTTCATGGCGCTGTGCGGGAGCCCGGCGCCGGACGATACCTCATTGGCGGCGAAGCGAGCGGTCGATGCGGCTGCCGCCGTGCTCGTGCAGGCATGCCGGTTCCCAAACGACGGCGATCGCGTGCGCGCAACCGGCGTCGACGTGCTCAGCGATCGAATCTTTGGTGCCAAGAACACGCCCGGCTTCACTGCTCTGCACGGGCTCATGCTTCTGCGCGGTCTTGGTGACCATCTGAAGACACTCTACGGATCGGCGCCGGCCGACGGTATCACGAGCCTTCGGGCGCACATCTTCCTGCGAAGCATCGAGGGGCTGTTCGCGACCATCCGTCAGTCGGGCGATGGTGTGTTCTTCGATGGCACGACCATTGAGCGTGGCACGACTTACACACTCGATGCTGGTGATGGGCCGCGGCGCACTTTCGAGCTCATCTATTGCGAGGCCTGCGGCGACGTCTACGTCGGGGGGAGGCGTGGCCGCTCATCCCATGGCAGCGACGAACTGCTCCCGGCCTCGCCAGAGCTGGAGAAGCTGCCCGAGCTCGGGACCACCGGCCACTACGAAGACCTCAGCTATGACGATTTCGCGGTGTTCTGGCCTTCCCGAAACGAACCTGCTGCCGGCGAGGAGCCTGAAGTGTGGGCCGAGGCAGTGCTCGACACACGAACGGGCCAAGTCGTTCCAGCGAGCCAGGCTCACCCCGGGGCTGATGCAGTGGTTCGCGGACGGGTGTTCCGGCGCCAAGGCCGAAAGAATGACAATGCTCGGCCCGGAACGGCCGCGCCGACATGCTGCCCTTCTTGCGGTACGGACTATAGTCGGCGGACCAAGGGCCGGCGATCGCCTGTTCGAAGCTTTCGCACGGGCTTCGCCAAGAGCTCCCAGCTCGTTGCCACCGAACTCTTCGAGCTGCTCAAGGCGAGCGGCGCAGATGCGAAGGCGGTGGTGTTTTCCGACAGCCGCCAGGATGCGGCCAGGGCGGCCCTCAACATCGAAGGGCGGCACCACCAGGACGTGAGACGTCAGATGCTCATCGAGATCGTGCAGCAGAAGTCGCGTGAGGCTTCGGCGCGTCCGAGCCGCGAGCAGCTCACGGCTGAGGCGCGACGCGCGATGGATTCCGGACGAACCGATGACGCTGTGGCTCTCCTCCAGCAGGTGAAGGATGTTCACCATGGCCTCGACGCTCGATGTGTGCCGCTCATGGAACTCATTGAACGGATTCCAACTTCGGGAGGACCGAACACGAATGCGTTGTTGGCGCAGTTCGTAGGCCTCGGAATCCATCCTACGGACGACGCGGGCGTAGAACCGATCGCCGGATTGCACTGGCCCAGTCTCTTCGAACCCAACGCCGGCAGCGGAGGGTTTTCCTGGCGTACCGGGTCTCGACTCGACGTCGTGCAAGCCCGATTGGCCGTCGTGAAGGATCAGCGAGCGCTGGTGGACGAAATACTTTTCTCAAAAACCTATTTCGCACTCGAGGAGACGGGGCTCGGTTATCCATCGCTTTTCCCCGCTCAGGGAACCGATACTGAGCGCCTCGACGCCTATCTACGCGTGATGTCCGACGCTTATCGAGTCAATGGCAATCGTTGGGTTGGCGACGACACGAAGCCTTGGGCCCTGGCATCGCAAGTCCCGAAGAGCAATCGTGTTCGTCGCTTCGCGGCGGCCTGCAACCCGACTGATCCGGAGGGAGAACTGGCGACCGTTCTCGACCGCCTGACCGCTCTCGGACATCGAGACGGATTGATCCAACTCGAACGCCTCTACGTGCGCCTTTCGGAGGCGAATGAGCCGTATCTTCGCTGTGAGAATTGCGGCCGTGTTCATCTGCACAGCGGCACTGGGATTTGCACTCGGTGCTGCAAAGACCTCCCAAAAACAGCGATCGGAGCCGTCGTTGAAATGTGGGATAGAAATTTTCTATCGAGACGCATCATCAGAGGGCGGGCGGAGAACGTACCCGCATATCGACTGCGCTGCGAGGAGCTGACTGGCCAGACAGGTTCGCCGGCTGAACGCCTTAGACGATTTCGAGGGATCTTCGTCGAGAGATCGTCATCGGATACCGACAGAGAAATCGAACGCGCCGCGCAGGAGATCGACCTGCTTTCAGTGACCACGACGATGGAAGTGGGAATCGACATCGGCGCGCTGCAGGCGGTTTATCAGGCCAATATGCCTCCCATGCGATTCAACTATCAGCAGCGCGTTGGTCGCGCGGGCCGCCGTGGGCTTGCATATTCCATCGTCGTCACCCTTTGCCGGAGCCGCAGTCACGATCTCCACTATTTTCGCCATCCCGAAGCAATCACCGGCGATGCACCGCCGCCGCCCTTCTTGACGCCGGACCACCTCGACATCCCATTGCGGCTTTTGCGGAAGGTCTGGCTCACGCGGGCCTTCGATATCCTCAGGCGCGAAGATGGCTCGAGCTACGTGGGAGACGACGTGAGAATACCTGACGTGCATGGTGAATTCGTCCCGACCGGCCAATTCTATGACGAAGGATCATTGTGGCCCCGACGCCTACGCGAGGCGCTGGTCCAATCGGACGATTACCGCACCTCTTTCGTGAAGGTGCTTGCTGCGGGAAATGAGAGGCGCTGCACGGAGCTCCTTGCCACCTCGGCTGTGGATGCAGTGATGTCGTCGATCATGAAGCTGCAGCCCATCGGACGGCTGGGCGGGTCCAGTCTCGCCGGATTCCTGGCTGAATTTGGCATCCTCCCGATGTACGGTATGCCGACTCGTGTGCGGAATCTCTACCTCGGGCTCGACCAGCAGAGCGGGGAACTCGATTGGGACACGATCGATCGCGATCTCGACATGGCGATCTATGAATTTGCTCCCGGTCAATCCCTGGTGCGAGACAAACGGAGACATCGGGCGATCGGCTTCACAGCGCCGCTGCAGAGACCAATGGAGTTTTCGAATGCAACTGGCTATCAACGGGTCGCCCCGGATCCTCAGTGGTACGCGGAGAGCTTTCATCTCGCCCTTTGCACGGCCTGCGGCGGTCCACGCAACGAACACACTCGTCCGGCTGAAGCTCTGCTGTGCTCCGATTGTGGTGCGATGGCTGTCCGTCGACTCTTTTCGGGAGTTCTTTGTGCCGGCGGGCTTTCGCACGGATTTCGTTCCGATGGCGGCAGAAGAGGACGAAGACGTCGAAACAATACGTCGGGTTGTAGTAGCCGAAATCAAGGAGATTTCGACGACTGCGGTAGAGGGGACGAACCTCGCCATTTTCGCAGGGGGCGAGGCGGCCGTCCTGCGGCTCAACGAAGGGCCGGTCGGTGATGACGGTCGCGCGAGGGGTTACGCCGTCTATCACGCCGACCAGAAATGGCAGCCGGTGAAAGGCCGGCAGGGCGTCGGCTTCAGAATCAAGAATCAATTCATTGCGCCGGACGTTTACGACGAGCACCCTGACCGCTGGACCAGGCCAGCCAATCTGAGCGACCGCTATGACGTGGATGGCATCCGCCTTCTCTCGCGTAAAGCGACTGATGCGCTCTACATCGCTATGGAGACCGTTCCTGGCGGACTGGCCTTCCATCGCTTGGGCCGGCAGCCCTGGCAGACGAGTGTCCGCGCTGCAGCAGTGAGTGCAACGCAGCTTCTGGTTCAAAGGGCCGCCCTGGAGCTCGACATCGCCCCCGAAGAGTTCGAGGCGCTCGAGCCGCGGATGCGCGCAGGAAACCCCGTTCTCCAGATCACAGACTTTCTGGTCAACGGCGCTGGCTTTTGCCGTCGGCTCGCTGAGCGGGACACGGATGGTCAGAGGCTGATCGTGCGTCTCATGCGCTCATTGGTCGAGGATACGCGCGACAAACTTGTTTCCAGTTTTCTGGTCCAAGGCCATCGGCAAATCTGTAGCCAAGCGTGCTATCTCTGCCTCCAGCGGTATGGGAACCGTGGTTATCATGGGCTGTTGGACTGGCGCCTGGGCCTCGGCTTTCTAAGGGGCTTGCTGGACCCGTCGTATCGATCTGGACTCGACGGACGTTGGGCGAAATTTCCGGAGATCGCCGACTGGCCCCGTTTGGCGAGCGACCTCGCCGCCGAGATAGTGCGTCTGCGCCCGGGTCAGATGTCGGTTGCGACTGCCGGCCCTCTATCGTTGCCGGTGGTTTCATTGAGCCGGGGAGGTGCTACCGAGCGCTACCTGTTCGTTCACCCATTTTGGAGTCTCCGGTTCGCCGGCCCGGCGAGCAAGGTCTTGGAGCGTACTGTCACCGAGCTCGGGACGGAAGCCGTATTCTTCGTCGATACCTTCGAGGCCGCGCGCCGGCCGATCCTTGCGCTCGACGCAGCGAAGGCTCGGCCGGCTGACACACCGTAGAAACCGGGGGCGTCATGGGCTCGACGCGGTACGACTGGCTCCCGCGCAGCGATCGGGCACCGGGCGGCGGATACCTCTATATGGGGACACCTCTATATAAGGTGCGTCCCGTTGCACTCGTGATCTTCAGAGCGCGAAATTGGTCCATTTTGGGCTTGTTTCCGCTTTGCGGCCGGTTCTTACACCGTTGCCCGGGGAGTCGCAGCCCTCCGGAATCACGAGTTCAGGCTATGAAGGATAGGTCTAACATAAAGGACGTTATGTTAGAGAATATACTAATAACGCCAACCAGTTATAATGTATACCTTGAATATCGGACTATCCCACTAGGCGCGTCTTGCGGTGATCCGTAGAAGATCCAGTGCGATCTATAGGAAGCGCGGCGGCGTGCGGACACGATCAAGTTGAACAAGCTCTTTACTGAAGCAGAACTCTGCTAGACGCGATTAAGAGCGAAGGATTTCATCCCGCACCCCCGCGGCGAGAGGGAGCGGCAAGGCTGCGCGAGGTTCGCGTGTTACCTCCCCTTACCGAAAAACAGATATTTCACCAAGGCCGCTGCGCCCAGAACCAGGACGATGACGACCAGGAGCCCAACCAGGCCCATGCCCCACATCATCCCGCCGCCCATCATCTGATCAATCACGGTCTCTCACCTCACTCCGCCGGCCCGCCGATCGGCGCGGGTATCTGTTGACGCGCCCTTTCGAACCCCCAGCCTTTAACCAGGCCATAAACTGCCGGGATCACGATGAGAGTGAGGACTGTCGAGGACACCATGCCGCCGATCATCGGCACGGCAATGCGCTGCATCAGCTCGGAGCCGGTGCCGTGGCTCCACAGGATCGGCAGCAGTCCCGCGATGATCGCCGTCACGGTCATCATCTTCGGCCGCACGCGCTCCACCGCACCGGCCATGATCGCCGTGCGCAAATCCTCGCGCGCGAAGGCCCGGCCCTCACTGGCGCAACGTGCGCGCCTTTCGGTGATCGCGTGGTCGAGATAGATCAGCATCACGACGCCGGTCTCAGCAGCGACACCGGCGAGCGCGATGAAGCCGACGGCGACGGCGACGCTCATGTTGAATTGCATCCAGGCCATCAGCCACACGCCGCCGACCAGGGCGAAAGGCACAGACAGCATGACGATCAGCGTCTCGGTGAGCCGCCCGAGATTCAGGTAGAGCAGCACAAAGATGATGACGAGCGTGATCGGCACCACGATCGCGAGCTTGGCCTTGGCGCGCTCGAGATATTCGAACTGGCCGCTCCATTCGAGGTGGTAACCCGGCGGGATCCGGACCTTTTGCGCCAGTACGCGTTGCGCGTCGGCGACATAGCCGCCGATGTCGCGGTCGTGCATGTCGACATAGATGTAATTGACCAGCTGGGCGTTCTCGGTGCGGATCATCGGCGGCCCTTGCGTCGGCTGCACGGAGGCGATCTGGCCGAGCGGTACCGCGGGCCCACCCATGCCTTGAACCAACACCTGCGTGGCGATCGCCTGAGAATCGTTCCTGAGCCCGCGCAGATAGCGGACGTTGACGGTGTAGCGCTCGCGCCCCTCGACCGTGGTGGTGACGGTCTCGCCGCCGAGCGCTGTCGCGATCGTTTCTTGTAAATCTCCGACCGTCAGACCGTAGCGGGCAGGGCAGGGCGGTCGGGCGTGATTTCGAGGTAATAGCCGTTCTGCACCCGCTCGGCGTAGGCGCTGCTGGTGCCGGGCACCTGGCGCAGATCGGCTTCAATCTCGCGCGACAGCCGATCGATGCCGGCGAGGTCCGGCCCGTAGACCTTGACGCCGATCGGCGTGCGGATGCCGGTCGACAGCATGTCGATGCGCGCCTTGATCGGCATCGTCCAGGCATTGCTGATGCCTGGGAAGTGCAGCGCCTTGTCCATCTCGGCGGTGAGCGTGTCGACGGTGACGCCGGGCCGCCACTGGTCCTCGGGCTTCAGGTTGATGATGGTCTCGAACATCTCGATCGGGGCCGGGTCGGTCGCGGTGGCGGCGAGGCCGGCCTTGCCGAACACGCTCGCGACCTCGGGAAAGCTTTTGATGATCCGGTCCGATGTCTGCAGCAGCTCGGCCGCCTTGGTGACCGACATGCCGGGCACGCTCACCGGCAGGTACATCAAGGTCCCTTCATTCAGCGTCGGCATGAACTCGGAGCCGAGGCGTTTGAGCGGAATGACCGTCGCCGCCAGCACGAGCACGGCGAGCAGGATGGTCGGTAGCCGGGCGCGGAAAACGCCGGCGATGACCGGCCGGTAAAGCCAGATCAGTGCCCGGTTGATCGGGTTCCTGGCTTCAGGAAGGATCCGCCCGCGCACGAACAGCTGCATCAGCACTGGTACCAGCGTGATCGACAGCAGCGCGGCCCCGCCCATGGCGAAGGTCTTGGTCAGCGCGAGCGGCTTGAAGAGGCGCCCTTCCTGATCCTCGAGCGTGAACACCGGCAGGAACGACACGGTGATGACTGCGAGGCTGAAGAAGAGGGCCGGCCCCACCTCGAGCGCGGCGTCGGTGAGGATCTTCGCGCGGGATGTTCCGGGCGCGGCCCGCTCGAGATGCTTGTGCGCGTTCTCGATCATCACGATCGCGGCGTCGACCATGGCGCCGAGCGCGATTGCGATGCCGCCCAGGCTCATGATGTTGGAGCTCAAGCCCAGCGCATGCAGCAGCCCCATGGCGATCAGCACGCCCACGGGCAGCATCAGAATGGCGACCAGTGCGCTGCGCACATGGAGCAGAAAGACGATGCAGACGAGCGCGACGATGATGCTTTCCTCGGTCAGCGTATGCTTCAGCGTCTCGATCGCCCGATGAATGAGATCGGAGCGGTCATAGACCGCTTCGATTTTGACGCCTTGCGGCAGGGAAGGGGCGATCTCGGCGAGTTTCTGCTTGACGCTGTCGATCACATGCAGCGCGTTCTGGCCGTCGCGCTGCAGCGCGATGCCGCTCACCACTTCGCCCTGGCCGTTAAGCTCGGCGATGCCGCGGCGCTCTTCGGGTCCGAGCTCGATGCGCGCCACGTCGCGCAGCAGCACCGGCGTGCCGCCCTGCATCTTGAGCGCGATCTCTTCGAGATCTCCAGTGTTCCGGAGATAGCCGCGGCCGCGCACGACATACTCGGTCTCGGACATCTCGACCACGCGGCCGCCGACGTCGCGGTTGCTGGCGCGGATGGCGCTCGTGAGCTGAGCGAGCGTGAGACCGTAGGCCTGCAATTTCTGGGGATCGACGACGACCTGATACTGCTGAACGAAGCCGCCGACACTTGCGACTTCGGCGACGCCTTCAGCCTTGGTCAGCTGATAGCGCAGATACCAGTCCTGGATCGTGCGCAGTTCGGCGAGCGTGCGCTGGGCGCCGAGCACGACGTACTGGTAGACCCAACCGACGCCGGTCGCATCGGGCCCGAGCGAAGGGGTGATCCCTTCCGGCAGCCGCTTGGCGGCAAAATTGAGGTATTCGAGGACGCGCGAGCGCGCCCAATAAAGGTCGGTGCCGTCTTCGAATACGACATAGACAAAGGAGACGCCGAAGAATGAAAAGCCGCGCACCACCTTGGAGCGCGGCACGGCAAGCAGCGCCGTGGTCAAGGGATAGGTGACCTGGTCCTCGATTACCTGCGGCGCCTGGCCGGGATATTCGGTGTAGACAATGACCTGCGTATCGGAGAGATCCGGGTCGGTGCGGCGCTCGCGGTGCTGCGCTTCCCCGGCCGTCATGCGGCTGTTGTCGCCGTAAATGCCCTCATGGGTCTGCCTCCGGTGGTCGCGGGCTTGATTGTCTATCTGTTCCTCTCGCGTGCCGGTCCGCTGGGCGGCCTCGGACTGCTGTTTACACCGGCGGCTATGATCATCGCGCAAACGGTGCTTGTTACGCCGATCGTCGCGGCGATCACGCGCCAGGTCATCGAGGATCTATGGCGCGACTACGGAGAGCTCTACATTTTCGACGGGGTTGGTCTGCCTCGCATCGTCGCTTCGCTACTATGGCTCGGCCGTTTTAGCCTGCTGACTGCGGTGCTGGCGGGGGTCGGCCGCGCCGTCGCCGAAGTTGGCGCCATCCTGATTGTCGGCGGCAATATCGCCGGCGTCACCCGCACGATGACGACCGCCATTACTCTCGAAACAAGCCGGGGCGATCTCGGGCTCGCGCCGGGACTCGGCGTCATCCTTGTAACGCTGATCCTGTTTATCAATGCCGCGGTGCAAATCGTCGGGGCGGTGGCGAGGAGGGCCGCGGCATGATGGGATTGGCGCAGCGTTTCGCGGCGGGATGGCTGCTGGCGCTGGCGATAGCGTTTCCGGCCCCAGCGCAGGAGCAATTCATTACGGTTGCATCGACCACCTCGACCGAGAAAATCCCGTCTTTTCGGCCACCTGCTTCCGGCCTTTACCAAGAAATCCGGCATTCAGGTGCGCGTGATCGCGGTCGGGACCGGCCAGGCGCTCAAGATCGGCGAGCATGGCGACGCCGACGTCGTTTTCGTGCACGACCGGCCGGCCGAGCTCGCCTTTGTCGAGCGAGGCTACGGCGTCGACCGCCATGAGGTGATGTACAACGACTTTATCCTGGTCGGACCGTCGCATGATCCGGCGCACGGCGGCGGCGGCAAGGACATCGTGGCGGCGCTGCAAAAGATAGCAGAGGCCAAAGCGGCCTTTGTCTCGCGCGGCGACGATAGCGGCACGAACAAAGCGGAGCTGCGCTTCTGGAAAGACGCAGGCATCGACCCGAAGGCCATCGGCCAAGGCTGGTATCGGGGATACCGGCTCAGGAATGGGTCCCACCCTGAATACGGCCGCGGCCATGGACGGCTACACACTCTGCGACCGTGGGACATGGCTCAACTTCAAGAATCGGCAGAACCTCAAGATTGTTGTCGAAGGTGATCGGCGGCTCTTCAACCAATACGGGGTTATGCTCGTCAACCCGGCAAAATATCCGCACGTTAAACAGGAGCTCGGCCGCAAATTCATCGAGTGGATCATCTCGTCCGAGGGGCAGCAGACGATCGCCGACTACAAGATCAACGGCGAGCAGCTTTTCTTTCCTAACGCCGAAGGCTGGCGGTCATGAGCACGGATACCGAGCAGCGACGGCCTGGCCCTGTCCCGCGGGGCGTCTACCCCGCCGGCGACCCGCCGGCAACATGGTTGCGAGTCCCGGATATCAAAGTACGCTGCCGGCGGCAGGCGGAGGGCGACCCGCCGCTGTTCGCGCGGGCACGCTTCGGCTGGAGCACGGGCGAGGTTTCCGGCTCGCTCGGCGATCTCGGCACCTTCCTTCCGCACATTGTCGGCGCGATCACGGTTGTCCGCATGGATCCGACCGGCATTCTGACGACGTTCGGCCTGTTTTATGCCCTGTCGGGAGCATTCTATGGCGTGCCGATGGCCGTACAGCCGATGAAAGCGGCATCGGCGGCGGTATTGATCGAGCCGATGAACCCCGGCGCGATCGCCGGGGCCGGGCTGGTCATAGGAGCGTTTTTCCTTCTCATCGGCGTGACGGGAATTGTGAGCCGGATCGCGCGCGCGTTGCCGCCGACGATCGCCGCCGGGCTGCAGCTCGGCCTTGGGCTGTCACTCGGCGCGCTCGGAATCCGGCTGATGCAAGGGCAACTCTGGCTTGGCGTGGCGATCTCGGCCGTGATGCTCGTGCTGATGCGGTACAAGCGGATGCCCGTGGCGCTTATCGCCGTGGTTGGCGGCATCGTTGTCGGCCAGCTTCTCGGGATTGCGCCGCCGCTCCCGCAATTGAAATTCGGGCTACATCTCCCGCACCTTACGGTGCCGAGCTGGCAAGACATCGTGCACGGCACGACCTACGCCGTGCTGCCGCAAATCCCGCTGACCTTGACCAATGCGATAATTGTGACGGCTGCCGTTTCGCGGCAGTTCTTTCCCAAAGAGCTGCACCCGGTGAACGAGCGCAACCTCGCGATCACGACCGGCCTCGGCAACCTGCTGGCCGCGCCGTTCGGCGGTTACCTGATGTGCCACGGCGCTGGCGGCATCGCGGGCCACGTGCGTTTCGGGGCGCGCACTGCAACCGCGCCGGTTCTGATCGGCCTTGTGTTCCTCGTGCTCGGCGTCGGCTTTGGTGAAGGCGGCTATGCTCTGCTGAAGACGATTCCCGATGCGGTGTTGGGCGGCCTGCTTATGTTTTCCGGCATCGAGCTGGCGCTGTCGTCGAAACCGCAGGATTACCGCGACGCCGACCTGTTCCTTGTGTTGCTGATGGCGGCGATTGGGGTCGCCCTCAACCCAGTCGCTGCTTTTGCGGTCGGCTTGCCGATCGCCTACGGCTTGAAACGCGGGTGGGTAAGGGTCTAACCCGAGAAAATCGGTTATGCGTATGCGCCGCCTGAACGAGCCCGGTCCCGAGCTGGGCGTTCACATCGTGAGCGGCGAAATTGTGCGCGAACATTGACGATGTAGCCGGGGCGATATTCCTGTTCTAAATGTCCGGCGTGTTGTTCCATGACCCCTTGCCGGTATCGCTTGAGGCCGCGAGCGTTCCTCGCACTCTAGCCGACGGCGAATACCTGTTTGAGCAGGGCGACCCGGCATCCGCGATCTACAAGATTGAAAGCGGTCGGCTGCGGCTCATCCGTCGTACGCTCGACGATCATCTCGTCGTGCTGCATACCGCCCGCGCAGGTGAGCTTTTCGCCGAGGCCGCTCTCTTCTCCGAGGTGTACCACTGCGACGCCGTCGCCGCTGTGCCATCCCGGATCAGAGCCTATCCCAAGGCGGCCCTGATTGCGGCGCTCCGCAGCGAGCCGGCGCTTTCCGAAGCTTTCATGGCGCGCCTGGCCCGCCAGATCCAGGATCTCCGCGCACGAATGGAGCTGCGCAATATCCGCTCGGCGCGGGAGCGGGTGCTTCAGTATCTCAGGCTCTGCGCCGGGGCCGACGGGCGAACGATCGCGATCGAGGGTCAATTTCAGGACATAGCAGCGGAGGTTGGGCTGACCCGCGAGGCTCTCTACCGCACCCTGGCCGCACTGGAGGCCGAAGGGGTCCTCGCGCGTGCCGGGACAGGGATCGTGCTGAAAAAATCTGCCGTCGGATGATTCAAATCATGCCAGCGACGGCAACATGAACTTAAGCTGACGCCGACAGAACCCATCACTGAGGCGAGCGCTCGCCCGCCGATACGGCGAGCGTGTCGCAGTCATCTTTTCTTGGCGCATGATCCTAATCATACGACTCACGATGGGAACAGCGTACTGTGACCCGATCTTACTTTCGAAAGAGGGTTCCATGTTCTCCACCCGTCGATTTGTCGCTCTCGGCACGATCGCTTTCGTCGCCGCGGCGGGCCTCGCGCTCGCGCAGACCGCGCCTCCCGATCAAGGCATGATGGGGTCCCCAGAGATGCGCCAAATGATGCAGAAGCATCACCCCGAGGGAAGGATGCCGATGTCCGGCCACCCCGGCATGCAGGCCGGTATGGCCGTTCCCACGATGCCCGGCCAGGATGCTTTCGGAGCCATCCAGGAAATCGTCTGCCTGCTCAACGCCGACCCGAAGACCGATTGGTCCAAAGTCGATCTCGAGGCGCTGCGCCAGCACCTCATCGACATGAGCGAGGTGACGCTGAAAGCCGATGCCCAGGCAAAGCCGATCGACGGAGGTCTCGAGATCGCCGTCACGGGCAGCGATCGCACCCTTGCCGCCATTCAGCGGATGGTCCCGGCGCACGCCCAGGAAATCAATGGTCTCAATGGCTGGAGCGCCACGACCGCGCCGCTGCCGAACGGCGTTCTTCTCACGGTGACCGCTGCCGATCCCAAGGAAGTCCAACATATCCGCGGCCTCGGTTTCATCGGCTTGCTGGTCAGCGGATCCCATCACCAGCCCCACCATCTTGCGATGGCCAAAGGCGAATTCATGCATTCCCCCTGATCCGTCAACTTGTCGACTATCAAAGCCGCTAGCGCCTCGGCACTGCACTAAAGTCGCTGATCCTGTGAAATCGCGCGCCTGGGTGCTCGCCGAAGGTTTTTGCGGAACGCCTTCGCGCAAGCCTCGAGTCGCGTGCTCTTAGTCATGCGCGGGTACCGCATTGACGTGTGGCGCCGGCGCTCTTAATTATATCGGAACTCGATAGCGGTCTTCGGTATACGTCTATATGCGTTTGGCCACCGATGGACGACAGATACCTCTATGCCGGTCTGATCCGGCTTCACGTGCTGCACCATGCCGTCAAGGAACCGGTCTACGGCTTGGCGATGATCGAGGAGCTTGGCCGACACGGTTACAAAGTCAGCGCCGGCACGCTGTATCCGATCCTGCACGGGCTGGAGGAGAAGGGGTACCTCACCTCGACGGAGGAGCGGACCGAGAGCGCCGCGCGCCGGGTCTATCGCGCGACGCCGACGGGCGTTCGGGCACTTGCCGCCGCCAAGCTCAAGGTGCGCGAGTTGTTCGGCGAGCTGTTCGAGGACGACGCCGGCGAGCGCTGAAACACGCCACGGCCGGGAGCAGCCTCTGATGCGCTGGGGGCCACTGCTTCGAACCCGGGCGGACGGTTGGACCATCCTGGTTCGCCTGATGGTTGGCCTCGTCGTGTTTCTTCCCGAAGGAATTCAGAAGCTCGCCTTTCCCGGGATCCTCGGTCGGGGCGCTTTGCCAATATCGGGATTCCGTACCCCGAGGTGATGGGTCCCTTTGTCGGTACGGTTGAGATCATGTGCGGCACGCTCGTCATTCTCGGTCTTTTGACGCGGCTCGCGGCGATTCCGCTGATCGTCATCATGGTCGTGGCGATCGTTTCGACGAAGCTGCCGATCTGGGCGGGTCACGACATCTGGATCTTTCACATGCCGAAACTCGCCCGTTACGGCTTCTGGAGCATGGCCCATGAGGCTCGCGATGATTTCATCATGCTGCTGGGATCGCTCTACCTGCTGATCGCAGGCGCCGGGGCATGGTCTCTGGATGCCATGCTCGCGCGCGAACGCAGCCCGCTGTATCGGCGCGAGGAGTGAAGCCGTGATGATCGATCGGCGCTCCTTTCTCAAATATGCCGGACTGGTTCCCGTTATCGGCACGGCGCCGCGTCTCGCATTAGCCGCCGACGAAAGCACTGCGGAAAAGGCGGACTACACGCTGCGCATCGGCACAGGGCTGGTCGAGCTGGCGCCGGACCACATCGTGTCGACAACTCTCTATAACGGCCAGTTTCCCGGACCGCTGCTGCGGTTCAAGGAGGGGCAACGGGTCGTCGTCGACATCCGCAATGATACCGATACGCCGGAACTGGTTCACTGGCACGGGCAGATGATTCCGAGCGACGTCGATGGCGCTTCCGAGGAAGGTTCGCCGTTCGTACCGGCGCACGGGATGCGCCGGATCGCGTTCGTGCCAAAGCCTTCGGGCTTCCGGTTTTACCATACGCATGTCGTGGCCGGGGGCGACCTGAACCGCGGCACGTACACAGGTCAGGCCGGGCCGGTCTACATCGAACCGAAGAACAACCCTGGCTCTTATGACCGCGAAGTCTTTCTGGTGATGAAGGAGTTCGCGCCGGCCTTCAGCCGCGGCGGGGATATGGCGATGGACGTGCTGGCCGGTGCTCCCGTCAAGGCCCTGCAACAGACGGGCAAGGCGGCCGACGAGGAAGCGCAGGAGAAGACCAAGGGCTTCGAGGTGGGCTACGAGCTGTTCGGCATCAATGGCCGGATGCTCGGCCACGATGAACCCATCCGCGTGAAGGCGGGCGAACGCGTGCTGTTCCACGTGCTTAATGCGAGTGCGACCGAGATCCGCAGTCTCGCTCTGCCCGGCCATCTCTTTCGGATCGTCGCGCTCGACGGCAATCCCGTTCCAACGCAAGCAGACGTGCCTGTGCTTTGGCTCGGAACCGCTGAACGCATCTCGGCGCTCGTCGAAATGAAGCATCCCGGCGTGTGGGTGGCGGGCGATCTCGCGGATGACGACCGGCGGCATGGGATGGGTATCGTCGTCGAGTACGCAGGGCAGAAGGGCAAGCCGCAGTGGATCAAGCCGCAACCGTTCCGCTGGGATTACACGCAATTTGGCAAAGCGAATAGTGTGCCGGCCACGCCTGACGAGACGATCGAGATCACGATCGTCAAGCACAACGGCGCGCTCAACGGTTTCAACCAGTGGACCCTGAACGGCGAAGCTTTTTCGATGGACGCCATGAAGCCGATGTACACAGTGCATGCGGGGCGCCGCTATCGGCTTAAATTCCGCAATGCGAGCGACGACATCCACCCGCTGCATCTGCACCGGCATAGCTTCGAATTGACGCGCATTGCCGGCAAACCGACCGCCGGGGTGATCAAGGACGTGGTGATGCTCGGCGGATTCCAGGAGCTGGAATTTGACTTCGTCGCCGACAATCCTGGGCTGACGCTCTTCCACTGTCACCAGCAGCTGCACATGGATTTCGGATTCATGGCACTCTTCAACTATGCCTAGGGGAGTGGGGAGCGCATGAATAATAAAAAGCGAGGAGTGCCCCGGTGACGATCGCTGCGCAGTCTGCCGAGGCTAAAGACCAGCAGAGAGGTTCGGCTCTCGAAGTTCTGCTCGTCTTTCTGCGGCTGGGCGTTACCTGCTTTGGCGGACCGATCGCTCACATCGGTTATTTCCGCGACGAGTTCGTCGTTCGCCGCCGCTGGATCGACGAGCACGCCTATGCCGATCTCGTGGGTCTGTGCCAATTCCTGCCCGGTCCCGCCAGCAGCCAGGTTGGATTTTCCATCGGCCTCATGCGCGCCGGCTATCGTGGCGGTCTCGCGGCGTGGACCGGCTTCACGCTGCCATCCGCCATCGCTCTGGTGCTCTTCGCCTACGGCGCCGGGGCGCTCGGCGGCCCGGCCGGCATCGGGCTGCTTCATGGCCTCAAGCTCGTCGCCGTCGCGATCGTGGCCCAGGCCGTTTGGGGTATGGCACGTACGCTATGCCCCGACCGGGAGCGGGCGTCCATTGCGCTCGCGGCGGCGCTGATTATTCTGTTCAGCGCGTCCTCAGTCTCCCAGATTGCGGCTATCCTGTTGGGTGGCATTGCAGGGCTATGGCTCTGCCGGACCGGGCCGCCAGCAACGACCGGACATGTTACAGTGCCGGTCTCGCTCACTGTGGGCGTGATAGCGCTGGCCGCGTTCTTTCTGCTGCTCGCTGGCCTTCCCGTCCTGCGCGGTCTCGTAAACTCGCAGGGCGTAGCTCTCTTCGAGGCCTTCTACCGCTCGGGCGCGTTGGTGTTCGGCGGTGGCCACGTGGTGCTGCCGTTGCTGCGCGAGGCTTTTGTGACACCCGGCTGGGTCAGCGATGATGTCTTCCTTGCCGGCTACGGCGCCGCGCAAGCCGTTCCGGGACCTCTGTTCACCTTCGCAGCCTATCTTGGCGCCGTCGTCCGCCCGTCACCGCACGGGCTTATGGGCGCAGCGGTGGGGCTGATCGGGATTTTTCTTCCCGGCGTGCTGATCCTCATGGGCACGTTGCCTTTCTGGGAAACCTTCCGGAAGCGTACCGGGGCGCAGGCGGTGATGCGCGGCGTCAACGCGGCGGTAGTCGGCCTGCTCGGCGCGGCGCTCTACAACCCGGTCTGGACCAGCTCGGTCAACACCCCCGGGGATTTCGGAATCGCTCTCGTCGGCTTCGTCCTCCTCACCGTCTGGCGCGCACCACCGTTGGTCGTCGTGATCATCAGCGCGCTTGGAGGGATCGCCCTTGCGCGGGCCATGCCATGACAGGATGAGACGTCCCTGGCCTGTTCAGCGATCCAACGATACTTTTGAGGGCTTTCAAGGAATACGTTTCCTATTCGCCTTCGCCAGTTTATTTGCCGATATCTCCACGGAGATGCTCTACCCGGTCCTGGTCTTTCTGACGCAAACGCTGAAGGCGAGCGGCAGCATCGTTGGCCTGGTGGACGGCTTTGCGCAGGCGACGCAGAGTATCGTGCAGGGGTTCTCCGGCGCGCTGTCGGACAAGCTGCAAAAGAGAAACCCGTCGCACTGGCCGGCTATTTTTGGCGGCGGTCGCCAAGCGGCTGATGGGTTCTCCGCGGATTGGCAGGGCGTCTTCGGCGCACGGTTGCTGGACCGGCTATGCCAAGCGCCAACAGCAACACGCCCATGACAAGGCCGGCGCCGGCGACTTCGCCGGGGCGAAGTCCGCCCGTTAGGATCACAGCCGAAACCGCTTTCATCGGCTGCACTGGCACCGGCAGGCCATAGAATAGGCCGCTGCCGATTAGGAATACGCCAAAGCCGAACAGCACGCCGGCGGGAGCCAATCCGGCGACTGTCATCGCGCTGATGACATGCGGGATGAAGGTGCCGAGATCGCCGCAAGCCCCGCTGCACTCTTGGAGGAAGCGACAGCGGTGCCGACGGGAATCCAGCTCGCGGCTCATGCGCGATCTCTTATCCGATCGGCAGCCCGGCTGTCTTCCACTCGGGAAACCCATCTTCCAGCCGTCGCGCGCGGTAGCCCCGCTGACGTAGCAGCGCAACTGCCTCGAACGAGAGGACGCACCAGGGGCCCCGGCAATAGGCGACGATTTCCTGCTCTGCGGGAAGCTCGGCTAGGCGCAGTTCCAATTGTGCCAACGGGATATTCAGCGCCGCGGGCAAGTGCCCGTTGGCGAATTCATCCTCCGGGCGGACATCGAGGACGGTCGCCGTTCCGCAGCGTAATCGGTCGAGCAATTCATCGCGCGACACGGGCTCGAACTCGTCGCGCGCCCGGAAATAGCTCGCCATCACCCGGGCGATCTCGGCGCTGTTGCGCTCGCCGACGCGGCTGAGCGCGGCAAGCAATCCAACCACCACGTCGTCGCCGGCCAGCCGATAGTAGACGCGCTTGCCGTCACGTCGGCCCACAACGAGTGCGGCGCGGCGGAGAAGCTGCAGATGCCGGGACGCGTTAGCAAGGGTCAGGCCCGCCCGCACCGCCAAATCCTCGACGCTGCGCTCGCCCTGTCCAAGGTGTTCGAGCAGCTCTAGCCGATGCGCATGGCCGAGCGCCTGCGCGATCTGAGCCAGGCTGGCGAATACGTGCTGTTTCGGACCCACGCTTGACATCTCACTCAGCATGAAGATCAATCATCAGAATGATTGAATGAAAATCATCGGGGGTCAACGATACTCGATCCTAAGCGCACGTGAGAACCGCATGATCGTCGGCTTTTTCCCGGCAACAACAATGCCCGATGCCGAGTGGTGGCAGGCGTTGTGGCCCGATCCGGCGAAGGTTCTCGTCGAAATGGGCGTCCAGCCGGGTATGGTCGTGGTTGATCTATGTTGCGGCGACGGGCTGTTTACAGCTCCGCTCGCTCGCATCGCGGATCGCGTCTGCGCTATCGATATAGACCCTGTCGTGCTGGCCCGGGCGCGGGCGCGTGTCGCGGCGGCAGGCGCGACCAACTGCAAGTTTGTCGTGGCGGACGCCATGACTGTCGATACGGTCGCGCCGGAGCCGGCCGATTACGTTTTTCTGGCCAACACCTTCCACGGCGTCTCGGATCAGCTCGTCCTGGCGCGGGCCGTCGCGGCATGCCTCAAGCCCCAAGGGCAATTCGGAATCGTCAGCTGGCATCGCCGACCGCGTGAGGAGACGGTCGTGCTCGGCCAGCCGCGCGGACCAAAAACCGAGATGCGGATAAAGGCCAGCGATGTGACGGCAATCGTCGAGCCGGCCGGCCTGCTGCTGAACCGCGCTGTTGAACTGCCCCCTTATCACTATGGCGTGGTCCTTCGAAGGAGGAGCGAATGAGTGACCGCTTACCTGTTGACGCTATCGCGCTACGCGAGGAGGTCAAATCCAAATACCGCGCCGTGGCGGTCGATCCGCACGGCAGCTACCACTTCCACACCGGACGCCCGCTGACCCGGCGGTTGGGCTATGACCAGGCGGTCGTCACCGCCTTACCGGACAGCGCGGTCGAGGCTTTCGCCGGTGTCGGTAACCCGTTCTCGCTCGGCGCCTTGAAGCCGGGCGAGCGGGTCGTCGATCTCGGCTCCGGAGGCGGTTTCGACTGCTTTGTCGCCGCCCAACAGGTGGGGCTTGAGGGTCGCGTTGTCGGCATCGACATGACCGAGGAAATGCTAAGCCGATCGCGTGCTACAGCGGCCACGATGGGGCTGAGCAACGTGGAGTTTCGCCAAGGCGTGATCGAGGCTTTGCCGATCGAGGACGGCTGGGCCGACGTCGTGATCAGCAATGGTGTCATCAACCTTTGCGCCGACAAGCGCCAGGTCTTCTCCGAGGTTATGCGGGTGCTGAGGTCCGGCGGACGTTTGCAGTTCGCCGACATCGCGAACGGCAAGGAGGTCCCGGCAGGAGCGCTCCGCAACATCGACTTGTGGACCGACTGAATTGCCGGTGGCCTGCCGTGCGCAGGCTGGCGGCATATGCTTGAGCAGAGTGGGTTCGTGGATATCCAGATCGGCCCGGCGGTTGACACCTTCGGTGGCGCCGGCGGCGAGAGCAAGGCGCGGTTGTTCGAGGTCTACGGCTACGCTTTCGTGGCACACAAATCGAAATAGGCAAGGCCGAGCGCGCGATCTCTTTCAGGTCGCGCGCTCAGTCGCCTATCTGGAACCAAGGTAGGTGCTCCTCAGGGAATACATGCCTTGTTGGCTGAAGTTCGGCTGCGCGATCGAATGCGCCAACATGGAAATGTGTTTCAGTTGGCAACCGCGCGCTTTCGCAGGTCAATGTTGACCCGCACCGGGCACAAAATCCCCGCCGGGTTCTTCCCGGCGAAGAATCGAACTTAGTTATCTCACCTTGGGTGACCGTATATGCCGTGCGTTCGAATGCCGCAAAAACCGAAGCAGGTGCGCCGCTATGCTTGCGGCAACTTTCGGAATGGCACCAATATATTCCCTTCGGTTGACCAGTTGCAGTAAAACGGACCGCACCGCACAGGCAGCCACCTTCGAATTGGTCGGTCGTGCCGGTCATGATTCTGATCCTCCACCTTGGCCCGGGGCCAGTTAGTACGTGGAAAAAACGTGAAACTGCTCGTACCAGTTTTCATGGGCGGTTTAGCGCAATCAAGCTAACGCTCACGACTTTACACATATTGCTCCCGCGGCCACGGTCCGAGAGGGTGTTCGGTTTCGCTCTGAGTCTGGCGGAGTTCGCTCTTGTCGAGCGGCACTCGTCGCAAGCTGACTTCGATGACGCCGTCATTCGTGCGAGCGCGCCGTGAACTGGCTCTCTTCCATGATTCCGGTCGCGATAGTACTCATCGTGGCTGTGAGTATGGGGATAGGAGCGGCACTGCTCGGCTATCCTGCCTGGGCAATTCCTCTTATCGCGCTCCTTGGTGCCGGCGGTGCCGTCGTTGCGGTGCGCTTAATCGGCTAGCAAGGTCTCGGAAAGTTTCTCCCACGCCTCGGAAGCGTATAAGTGGGATCGGCAGACTGCGTTCGACACGGAGCGCGCAGGATGAACACAACTTTGACGCTGGTGGATCTCGGCGGGGCGATTGCGCTCCTGATCTGGGGCGTGCATATGGTCCAGACCGGGATTACGCGCGCCTTCGGTCCGCAACTCCGACGGATGCTGAGCTACGCGCTCGGCAGCCGGTTCAAGGCCTTCTTCGCCGGGGTGGGCGTGACCTCGATCCTTCAGAGCAGCACGGCCACAGGTCTGATGGTTACGGCATTCGCCGCCGGGGGGCTTGTCGACCTCGTGCCGGCGTTGGCCGTGATGCTGGGCGCCAATGTCGGCACCACGCTCATTGTCCAGGTGCTGTCGTTCGACGTGTCCCGGGTTTCGTTTCTGTTCATCCTGATCGGCGTTTTCATGTTTCGGCGGAGCGGGGTCACCCGCACGCGCGATCTCGGCCGGGTGGGGATCGGGCTTGGTCTGATGCTGATCGCGCTTCAGCACCTCCTTTCGATGATCACTCCCTACGAGGACGTGCCGAGCCTGCGGATGCTGCTCGGTGCGGTCACGACCGACCCGCTGATCGACATTCTGCTCGCGGCCGGATTGACGTGGGCGGCGCATTCGAGTGTCGCCGTCGTATTGTTGGTCATGGCCTTTGCGGCCCAGGCGGTCGTGCCGCCGCACGCCGCGTTCGCGCTCGTGCTCGGGGCCAACCTCGGGACGGCTCTGAACCCGCTGCTCGAAAGCGGTCTGGGCTGGGACCCCGCCGCTAAGCGCCTGCCGATCGGCAATCTGATCAACCGGATCGTCGGCTGCGCGGTGGCGCTCGCTTTTCTCAATTGGATCGGCCCGGCGCTCGTCACGGTCGAGCCCGATGCCGGGCGCGCCGTGGCCGACTTTCACACCGGCTTCAACATTGTGCTGGCGCTGCTGTTCTTCCCTCTGCTGAAACCGTTCGCCCGGCTGCTCGTGCGTCTTCTGCCGGCGCGCGTCGACACCGCCGATCCATCACAGCCCCTCTATCTCGACTGGGCGGCGCGTGAGACGCCCAGCATCGCGCTCGCCGGCGCTGCGCGCGAGGCGCTGCGCATGGTCGATGTGTTCGAGGCCATGCTGCGCGGCGCGCTCGATTCGCTCAATCGTGGAGATCGCAAGCGCGTCACGGAAACCGCGCGCATGGACAATGTGCTCGACCGGCTCGATACCGCGATCAAGAAATACCTCACCTCGATCGATACCGACGCTCTCGACGACACGGATCACCGACGTTTATCGGAAATCCTCGCATTCACGACCAACCTCGAGCACGCCGGCGATATCGTCGAGAAGAGCCTGATGTCGCTTGCCGCCAAGCGCATCAAACGCGGCGTCAGCTTCTCGGAGACCAGCCGGCAAGAAATCCGTAAAATGATGGACCGGCTGATCGGCAACGCGCGCGCCGCGGCGGCCGTGTTCATAACCGAAGACCCGCGGGCGGCGCGCCAGCTTCTCGGCGAAAAGGAGGTCTTCCGGGAGCTCGAGCTGCGCACAACCGAAGAATACTTCGGACGGGCGCGCACTAGCCGGACAGAGAACATTGAAATGGGCAAACTCCTCGTCGACATCGTGCGCGACCTCAAGCGGGTCAACGCTCATCTGGCAGCGGCTGCCTATCCGGTCCTCGAGGGGCGCGGCGAACTGCTATCAAGCCGGCTGAAGCAAGATTGACAAGGCCGCGGGGCTCAGAGTGGCGCGCACGAAGAAAAAACGACCGGAGAAAAGCCTGGCTTTCGATCGCATTGTGGAATTGGAAACGGCGATCGCCGGCGTGCGCGACGGGCGAAAAACCAGCCCACGTACCGCCTGGCTGCTCGCCGCGGGGCTCCCCAGAATGGCACAAAAGGTGGCTGAGGAAGCGATGGAAATCGTCATCGAAGCGGTTCGTGGGGAGCGCTCCGCGGTCATCAATGAGAGCGTCGATCTCCTCTATAATCTCGTTGTGCTTTGGAGCGAACTCGGGATCAGCGCCTCCGAGATTTGGGCCGAAATGGATCGCCGCCAAGCACTTCTCGGGATGGCGGAGAAGCTGCCGAAGGAGGAAATCGGGGTGGGCTCGATGTCATCTGCCGAGCGCTAGCGCCAGGGGGTTCAGCGCAAAAGATATGCCGCGCACGGCGGGCAACCTTAGGGCAAGCCCATCAAGCCAAGCAGTCCGGATGATTGCCAGCCGTTTCGAGTTGGTAATTTTCGACTGCGACGGGGTGCTGGTCGACAGCGAGGCGATCATCAGCCGCGCCCATGCCGAGGTTCTGACGGTCTGCGGATATCCAATCACGGCAGAAGTTTTGGTCGAGCGCTTCTGCGGCATGAGCGATGCGGACATGCTGGAGGTCATTGAGCGCGAATGGGGCCGGGTGTTGCCACTCTCTTATACCGAGCGCGTCGGGGCAATGATCGAACTCGGCTTCTGTCATTCGCTCACAGCGATCGAGGGAGTTGCGGAGGCGCTGGATTCGTTGCCGGTGGCCGTCTGCGTCGCGTCGAGCAGCAGCCTGGAGCAGATCCGTCAGAAACTGAAGATAACCGGCCTTCTGGGACGTTTTGGCGAACACCTGTTCAGCGCGACGATGGTCGCTCGCGGCAAGCCGGCTCCCGACCTGTTTCTATATGCCGCACACCACCTTACGACGGCGCCGGACCGCTGTCTCGTCATCGAGGATAGCCCCGCAGGTATCGATGCCGCCCTCGCCGCCGGCATGACCGCCATTGGCTTCTTCGGTGGAAGCCACTGCGGCCCGGAGCACGGGGCTCGTCTGGAAAAGCACGGAGCGCCGCTAGTTATCGACGACATGCGCGGACTGGCGACCGCGATAGCGAAACTCATCTAAACAGCAGCGAGATGACAACCTTCTAACTTGCTGGCACGTTCGGAACCCATCTATGCTTGTGTTCTGCATATACTGCTTGAGAAGGTGCCGGAAACGCCGGATCGGCGAAGGCGCCCGCGGCGACCGCTACCATTTCGGGTTTACGGCTGGCCTTCCAGTACACGGTCGACCCGCAATGGGGACAGAAGTAGAAGGTGACGGGATACCCGCTTTCCGACTGTCGAGTGTAGGCCGCGGCATCGCCGGCCACCTTGACGTTTTCGCGTGGAAAGAACGCGGCGATCCCATAGGTGCTCCCTGTTCGCCGCTGGCATGCGAGACAGTGGCACAGAGAGACTTGAGCCGGATCTCCTACACAGCTCGCGGTAAGCCGCTCGCAGACGCATGCGGCGACTCTGGTAGGCATCATCAAATCCTCCTTTCGGCGTGGCGCCGACGACGGCTCGGTAAGAATTCTCGAGATTGATTGTCGAGCAAAGGTGTAAATTGCCGATGGTGGGACTGAAAACGCAGAACGATCTGGAAATCGCACTCCGGCAAAATAAATGGCTCGGGGAGATCCTCGAAAGGTTCGAGGAGGTTACCTTACCGGACAGTTGGCTCGTCGCCGGCTGCATAGCACAGACTATCTGGAATTTGGGTTATGGACAGCCCGCTGAGTTTGGCCTCAAAGATGTCGACGTCATATATTTCGATGAACAAGATTTATCGTTCGAAGCCGAGGTCAGTCATGAGAGACGCCTCCGTGATCTATTTCGACATCTTCCGATAAAACTCGATGTCAAGAACGAAGCGCGAGTGCACCTTTGGTACGAAGAACGCTTCGGCTACGCGATCAAACCCTATTCATCCGTAACTACTCACCCCGTCTCCTGAGGCAGAACCGGATCGCGTCCGATACCGCTGATTGCGGTAGTCAGGGAGCGCGCACAGGGCGATCGGGCCGTCCCGCTGAGACTCGGCCGGGGA
>Ga0074045_10001037_pt1 | contig 26975 bp, 20 predicted proteins | sample BogForMeECP23OM2_FD_94442 | JGI IMG/M metagenome (GOLD analysis project Ga0074045, IMG submission 94442) | Bog forest soil microbial communities from Calvert Island, British Columbia, Canada - Bog Forest MetaG ECP23OM2 | ecosystem: Environmental > Terrestrial > Soil > Wetlands ...
GCAAAGCAAGCTCCACCCCCCAAAGACAACAAGAAAAAATAAGGATGTGGAAGGCCTTTTCATGAATGGTTCAGGGACGGGCACGGCTTCGGCCGTGCCGTCCGGAGCCGCAGGAAATGAGGGCTTAGGAGATCGTCCACCGCGGGTCGCATGTATTCAAGGTTCTTCGGAATGAATGAGTTTAACCATCGTTTTGTTGTCGTCATTGCGTTCATGCTGCTCTCTCCCTCCGCAAGCTCACCGGCAGCAACTGTTGCCGCCCATTGGACGATCGTCAGTCAGCCCGCCCGACTGGTTAACGGAAGCCCGGTGCTGTTCCGCGTGACCACGCCGAAGCCGGTCCACTCTCTTTCTGGTAAGTGGCTGGGCCACGAGATCGCATTCAACTTCGACGCCAGTCACAAGTCGTGGTTCGCGCTCGCCGGGGCCAGTCAGGAAACCAAGCCGGGAGACCATCCCCTCGAACTTCGAGCCGAAACGGCCGCCGGACAGGCGGTCTCATTCGAAAAGAAAATTCGGGTGCAGCGCCAGCGCTATCCCCGCGTGCTCGTGCCGCTCAAAGTTCCCGCACCCTACACTGCGCCCAGCCCCGAAGACCAGCGCCAGATCGAACAGGATAAGGAGACCAAGGCCGCGATTTTTAAAACCGTCAGTGCCGAGCGCGAATGGAAAGGCTCGTTTACGCCTCCAGTGAATGCCGAGATCTCGGACGTTTTCGGAGTCGAGCGCGTCTTCAATGGCTCGGTGCAGAGCACGCATCAAGGGCTAGATTTCCGCGTGCCCAGTGGAACCTCGGCTGCAGCCGTGAATAGCGGGCGCGTCCTCCTGGCGAGACCTCTGTTCTTTGAAGGAAATTGCGTGGTCATCGACCACGGACAGGGCCTGCTGACGCTCTACCTGCATTTGTCGAAATTTTCCGTCAAAGAAGGCGACGATGTGAGCAAAGGTCAGCCCGTCGGACTGAGCGGAGGCACGGGCCGCGCCACTGGACCGCACTTGCATCTTGCTGTGCGCTGGCAAGGCGTGTATCTGAATCCGCAGGTACTGCTGAAATTGAATTTGCCGTGACCCGACCTAAGGATTGTCATCCTGATCGAAGCGAAGGACCTGCTTTCCGCGGCGTCAAGACGACGCAGGTTCTTCGCTCAGGATGGCAATGTGCACTGTGGCAAAAGGTCAAGAGCCAGGACTAGAAGCTAGAAGCCTGCTGCAGCGCGTTCTCCGATTCCCACACGCCATCGCGAAACGTGACGCTCTTTCCTGAGATTGCGGGAATCCGCTCGCCGGGAACAATGATCCCCACCAGGTTCAGCGGATCGGCGGCGGCGATGACGATGCGTTCCGCATTCGCACTCTGCGGCAGCTTACGCTGGGCACGCAACGATTCGACGGCCACCGGAAGCGCGAACTGCTCTCCCAGAAATCCATCGACGAAGCGCCCGCCGCGCACTTCGCCGCGGTCTTCGAGACGGCGATACCCGATCTGCAATTCACGCCAGCGGGGCAGATTCGTTTCCCGCACCAGCAGGTCGCGGAAGACCACGCCATAGCGGCGCAGCAACATCCAGCAGCACGACTCGACGCTGCGGTCGCGTTCGGCGCCTTCGGTTTGCAACAGCGCCCAGCGTCCGGGCGCATGCCGGGGCCGGCGCACTTTTCCCATGCCGCTGCCCGACGAGCTTTTTGGAGTCACCAGCGCGCGCAGGTTCTCGAATCCGTCCGCGGTCACCAGTCCGGCGGCGACCAGTTCCCACAGTCCGGTTTCGATTTCTGCTTTGAGCCGTCCCGTGGACCGTACCATGTCAGGGAAAAACAGCGCACCCCGTTGCTTTAAGAGTTCGAGCACCGCCTGCGCCACCGGACTCAAGAATGAGGTAGCGGAATTCTCTGCCCCAGGGTGGCGGGTGCGCAGCCAATCCGCATCTTCGCGCACAAAGAATGCAATCGGCGCGACCCGAGTCGGAATCACTCGCCGCCGGTTTTCGCCGTTTTCGGTTGCTTCCAGAGTCGCCGGATGCGGTGACAGGCGGCCCCATCCCACCACACCGGTCAGGCACAACTGATCGAGGTGCGCCGGATCGTAGTCCGAGATTCTGCGGCGGAGCACAAAGCGTTCCCACGCGCTCGCCGGAATTTCAAACCCCTGCAGCTGGCGAATGACTTCGAGCGTCCCATGTTCGCCCCGTACTTGTGTACCCGGAGCCAGGTGCTGCCAGCGCAACAGCCAATTCATGAATTGCGAAGCCGTGACCGGCTCGATCTGCTTGCGCAAGGTTGCGACCGTCAGGCGATGAATCCGAGCCAGCAAACGCCGCTCGCACCACTCGGTTTCGGGTTCTACGTGGGGACAGTCGCCCCCGGCTGTCCGGGCGAACGCAGCTTGCCTATCACCTGCGCGCGAATCAGCAGGTCGGAATTTGCCGCGCAGAATCGCTCCGCTGGCTTCCATGCGGAGCAGGGCTTTCTCAATCTCAGAAGCCGGCAGCCCCAGCAATTCGCCAATTTCAGAAGCTGTGGTAGGACCGAGATGTGCCATCCATCCCTGCACCGCGAGGAGCACGGCGTCGTCAAAGCCCGGTGTAGCGGCTTGTGTGGTGGCGGGGCTCTGCCCCGCCGGGACGGGGCGGAGCCCCGTCACCACACGATGCATGGCGCGGAACCATTCATCTCGTTCGGCCGCCACCCAATATTGTTTGCCCGCAACTCCCGTCACAAAGGCGCGATTCTCGAGTTGCAGCCGATCGAAGAATTCACGCCAGTTGGTTGTAATCTGCGAGGTGTTTTCCTGAGAGCTGAGAGCTGAGAGCTGAGAGCCCGCCGGCACCGCAACCAGCGTATGCAGTACATCATGTAGTTCATCCGCGTCGCGCACATCGGGCCACGCCTCCTGCTGCACCTGCGCGATGGCTGCGGGATCGAGCGCGCCCACCTCTTCCAACACCGATGCCGGCAAAACCCGCCGCATCTCCACCGCGCGCGCCCGGCGCTCTTCGAGTGGCGCGTCATCGAGGTAGGCGTATGGATTCGCATTGAGAATTTCGTGCGAGAATTGCGACGGCACCGGGGTATCCACCGCCAGGCAACGAATCCGTCCGTGCTCGATTCCGCGCAACACTTCGCGGAGGCCGTCAATATCGAGCGCCTCGGTGAGCACGTCCTTCATGACCTCGGCGACCAGCGGATGATCGGGAATCTTGATGTCGCCTTCAATATTCTCGAAGCACGCCGCTACATCGGGAAAAACCGAGGCTAGCAGATCATCGGAGCGCATGCGCTGAATCTGCGGTGGTACTTTCTTGCCCCCCTGAAAGCGCAGCAAAGCCAGGGATCGCGTCGCGTCCCACCGCCAGCGTGTTTGAAAAATCGGCGACGCGAGTGCAGCCTGCTCCAGGATGGGAGCCATGGTCTCGGACTGCAGAAAATGAAAAACATCCGCCAGCGGAAAACTATGCTGCTCGGCGAGCGCGATGTTCAAGCCGTTGTCTGTGGCTGCCGCCTGCAGTTCGAAATTGAAGCCGCGGCAGAAGCGCTTGCGCAACGCCAGTCCCCAGGCCTTGTTGATGCGTCCCCCGAAGGGCGCGTGGATGATCAGTTGCATCCCGCCGCCCTCGTCGAAGAATCGCTCGGCGATGATGGTTGTCTGCGTCGGCACCTCGCCCAACACGGCGCGGCCTTCAAGAATGTACTGAATCAGTTGCTCGGCACCGGACTGGTCGAGCCCGCATTCGTCTCCCAGCCAACTCACGGCGCCCACCACCACCGGCAAGTTTCGCCAGCCTTCTAGCGGAACCACGCCCGGCAGACGGTCACTGATTTCTTTTCGCAACTCACCCAACTGTGCTGAAAGCTCAGCCGTGCGCGCCGGAGCTTCTCCACGCCAGAACGGGATGCCGGGCGGAGCACCCTGCGCGTTTTCCACCAGGATGCGCGACGATTTGCCTTCGATCCGGCGAATCCGCCACGAGGTGTTCCCGAGCAACATGACCTCTCCGGCCATGCTCTCGACCGCGAAGTCTTCATCGACGGTTCCAACCACGCCGCCATCAGGCTCGGCGACCACGGTGAACAGGGCATTGTCGGGAATCGCACCGCCGCTGGTGATCGCCGCCAGGCGCGCGCCCCGCCGCGCCCGCAGCTTGCGATTGACGCGGTCGTGATGCAGGTAAGCGCCATAACGGCCGCGTTGCGAAGCGATGCCTTCCGATAACATCACCAGCACGGCGTCGAACGTCTCGCGTGCCAGATTGCGATAGGGATAAGCCCGCTTTACCAGCGCGAAGAGCTCATCTTCATCCCAGCCGTCATTCGACTGATCACCTGACTTGTTAGCTGTCGCGATGCTGCCAGAGGCCGCACAGCAAGCGACAATCTGTTGCGCCAGCACATCCAGCGAGGCTTCCGGAAAAATCAGCCGGTCGAGTTCGCCCCGTCGAATCGCACGCACCAACACGGCGCACTCCGCCAGATCGTCGCGTGTAGTGACAAAAAATCGACCTTTGGGGACCGCGCCTCGCCAGTGGCCCGACCGTCCCACCCGCTGCAAAGCAACCGCAATCGAACGCGGTGAACTGATGTGACACACCAGGTCCACGGTCCCGACGTCAATGCCAAGTTCGAGCGAAGCGGTCGCGACCAGCACCTTGACCTGGCCTTCTTTCAGCTTCCGCTCTGCCTCCAGCCGCAGCTTGCGTGACAAGCTTCCGTGATGCGCCGCCACATTGTCCTCGCCCAGCCGCTCGCCCAGATGATGGGAGATGCGCTCGGCCAGCCGCCGCGTGTTTACGAAGACCAGCGTCGAGCGATGAGCATTCACCAATTGGACGATGCGCTCGTAGATCTCATCCCACATCTCGTTCGAAGCGACCGGACCCAGTTCGGAAGAGGGAACCTCGACTCCAAGATCGAGCGTACGCTTGTGTCCGACGTTGACGATCACAGGATCCGCCCGCCCGCTCCCCGCAAGGAAATGCGCGACTTCTTCAATCGGTTTCTGCGTCGCGGAAAGTCCGATGCGCACCGGCGGACGCCCGGTCAGCGCTTCCAGTCGCTCCAGCGAAAGCGCAAGGTGCACGCCGCGCTTGTCATCGGCCACGGCGTGAATCTCGTCAACAATTACGGTCTCGACATCGCGCAGGATGGCGCGGCTCTTCTCCGCCGTCAGCAGAATGTAAAACGACTCCGGTGTGGTAACCAGAATATGCGGCGGGCGCTTCAACATGAGGCGCCGGTCTTTCATCAAAGTGTCGCCCGTACGCACCGCCGTGCGAATCTCCGGCATCAGCAGGCCGCGATCGCCGGCCATCTGCAGAATTTCTCCCAGCGGAATTTCGAGATTCTTCTGGATGTCGTTGCCCAGCGCTTTGAGCGGAGAGATGTAGAGAACTTCGGTGCGGTCGCGCAGTTCGCCCGCCAGCGCTTTGCAGACAAGCCGATCAATGCAGGCGAGGAAAGCGGCGAGCGTTTTGCCCGATCCGGTCGGGGCCGAGATCAGCGTAGTGTGTCCGGCGAGGATGTGCGGCCAGCCCTGCTCCTGCGGTTCGGTCGGCGTGGAGAAGCGCGCGGTAAACCACTCCTGCACCAACGGATGAGCCCAGGCGAGCGAGGAGGAGACTGCGGACGGCATGGGAATGTATTGTAGCGAGAATTTGCAGTTTCGTAAAATGTTCGCCTGACAGAAGTGTGATCTGACCTGGGTGCTGGTTTACTTGCCAGGCAAGGCCGGGTGCAGCCGTACCGGCAACACCGAAGCATAATTCCGAAAATCCCGATCGGTGGTGAGAATGGTCCAACCACGGCGGTGGGCGGCAGCGCAGATCAGGAAATCGACAGGTGATCCAGCAATGCCACGGCTGCGACACTGGTTGCTCATACGGGCCGCGTCTTCGTAATCCACTGCTTCGAGCGATGGCTCGCGAAAGGCTCGCAGATAGTCGCGAATCCTCTTGAATTGAGCTTCCTCGCGGATCCCCGAAAGCAACTCTTGGCGGATCGGTCCAAGCATTTGCGCGCGTCCCTCGCGAATCAATTCAGCGAGGATGTCAGCTAAACCCCGTTGGGAATCGCTGAGATGCTCGGGCCGGCGCCGCAGCGCCAGCGACCAGACTGGGGTATCTACAAGCGCCATCATGGCTGCGATTGGCCACGCGCCCGGCGTGAACTCCGGCGTCGTTCCGCCTTGTAATCGTAGGCGGGATCGAACGTGACGGTGCCAAAGGCATCCAGTATCTTCATCTGCTTGCGCCTTCGGACGTACTCGTCCAACGCGGCGTTGACCGCTTCTTTCTTGGTCTTGTGCTTTCCAGCTCGACGGGCTTCCTCGATCAGATGGTCGTCCAGTGCCAGATTCGTTGCCATGTGTATACTATTACACATAATGATGTGTGAATCAAGGGGGAAATCTCTGCCTCACTCAAATTCTTGCCGATTGCAGGTCCCGATGCGCAGGCTGACCAAGGTGCGGCTACGGCTCATGGCAGGCCGTCTGTGAGCCTGCCCGCACGAACCGACCAGCCCCTGCTAGAATCGCGGCGATGCCCAAGCCATCCGCGACCGCACGTGCCCGCAAGATTAAACTCATTCTTTTCGACGTCGACGGCGTTCTCACTGACGGCAAAATCTGGATTTTCCCGGCACCCGGCAACCAGTCGTCTGGAGCTCAACAAAACACTCTCGAAAAGTCTGCGCAGCATGGCGCACAGGGCGGCTTCGGCCTCCAGAGCACGAGCCTGATCGAAGCCAAGGGCTTCCACGCTCACGACGGCAGCGCTATTTCGTTGGCTCGCTTGGCGGGAATTAAAACGGGGGTGATCACCAAGCGCATCTCCGAAACGGTGGCCCTCCGCGCACGTGATCTGAAAATGGATCACGTTTACCAGGGCATTCGGGACAAGGCGTCGGTGTTTGTGCAGATTCTGGAAAAAGACGGGATTACCGCCGCCGAGGCCGCATTCGTTGGCGACGATGTCATCGATCTGCCCGTCATGCGCAAGTGCGGCCTGGCGATCGCAGTGAAGAACGCGCGTCCCGAGGTCAAAGCCGAAGCCCACTGGGCCACGTCCCACGCGGGGGGAGACGGCGCCGCTCGCGACGCCGTCGAATACATCCTCAAAGCGCAGGGGAAATGGAAGCGAGTAGTAGAGGAATACATCTCGGAAAGAAGCTGATAGCTACAAGCCAGTAGCGAACCTCCACCCACCGGTTGCTTGCTTGGGGCGTGCTCGGGTCAGCAACCGGTGGGTGTCGTTCTCCCTACTCACCCTGTTTGTTTTCAGGAGCAGTGATCCTTAAAACCCAGTTTCGCCGGGAATGTTGCGGTGATTTCAGGTAGTTGCCCGCTTACGCTACTAACTCATTTCCTGCCAGCAAGTTATCGGCATCTAGTCGGGGAGGGCCAGAGTCTTCGCCGCCATCAGTTCCGCGAAGCGAGGATCTTTGCGCAACGTGCTGAATTCATTGTCCTTGTATACGTCCTTGATGTCCTTATAGCCTTCTTCCATCGCCATCTTCAGATAATGCAACGAGCGATCAGACTCGCCCGTCCGGGCATATAGCCTGGCGAGAACATAATCGTAGTGGGCGCGGTCCTCGGAAGAAGCCATCCGAGCTTGAAGTCCGCCGTGCGAGCTGACATCGAGGACATCGGGATCAAGCCGCACCGCCTTCGCATAAGTCTCTATGGCTTTTTCAAACTGTCTTTTGGCGAAATAGGCTGTGCCCAGGTTGCTGTAGTAGCCAGCAGCGTCATTCTTCAACGAGATCGCTTTCTCGTATTGCTTGATTGCTGCATTGTTGTTATGCATATCGTAATAAGTGGCGCCGAGGTTGTTGTAGGCGTCGGCATGGTTATGATCGGTCTTAATCGAGCGTTCGAAACTCCTCTTGGCGTCTTTGTCGCGATGCATCTGGAGTTGGCACATCCCAATTTTGTTGAATAGAGAGGCGCTGCCCGGGCTGCCCGGCGCGCCTTTCAGGGCGGCTTGGTAAAAGTCGATCGCGTCGAGGAAATCTTTATCCGTGCGCAGTTCGTCGCCACGGTTTTCGAGTTCTTCGGGAGTGGCTCCGGGAGCGGGCGGCTCGGCGCGGTGCACGGGTGGGGGACCGACTTGCACTTGTTCGGCGCTTTGAGCATGCAGGGGGAGAGCGAGAAGCGCGCAGAAGAGACCCAATACACAGCTGAAGCGGATCCAGGAAAACATATTCACCCCCGGCCGGACATACAAAACTTCAGAGTTCCATGCCATTTCAGCGTACGGTGTTATGTCCCCAGCAAGTTTAGGGCCGCGATAGCGGCTGTTCTTGCTCCCCAACTATTGTGGCGGCGTGCCACTGTCACTGCTCTTAGACGGCGCAGGCGCGTTTTTGTCATTAGTTTTTTGGGAGTCGCTGTCTCCCTTGAACACGCCAATAATCTTGCCGAAGAAGCCTTTCTTTTTCTGAGCTTCATCCTCAGATTGGACACCAGTGGCGGGCCGGGGGTTCCCGGCAGCGGTGGGGGGAGGCAGCGCTTTTTCCGAATCTCCGCCAAACATACGGGAGAAGAACCCCCGCACCCCGCCGCTCTGGTCGCAGGTATCGCGAGGCTCGGTGCCGGCCACAAAAGCAATCGTGTAAGTGTCAGGGCAGGATGGGGTCGCCAACCGGTTGGTGATTTTGTCGAGTTCCACATCGACCACGCCTTCAGGCTGGCTGAAGGGCCTCACGTCCGCATACCGCGGCAGCGCGACTGCCTTCTTCATGAACTCGGCCCAAATGGGAGCGGCTGCATGCGCGCCTTCCAGGTGGATGTCGCTGTAATCGTCGTATCCCACCCAGACGATGCACAGCAGATTGCTGGTGTAGCCGGCGAACCATCCGTCGTGCGAAGTGCCGGTTTTGCCCGCCGCGGGAGCGGTGAATCCGCGGGAGCGGACCCCTGCCGCGGTGCCGAAGTTCATGACACCTTCCAGCATGTTGGTCATCACGAAGGCGATGCGCGGATCGAGAACCTGCTTCTTCTCGCTCCCGAAGTTGATGATGACATCGCCCTTGGAGTTGCGCACCGAATTAACGAAGACAGGCGAAAGCCGCACGCCGCCGTTGGCAAAACTGGTGTAAGCAGCCGTCATGTCGACAGGGCTAGCGTCGTAGGCGCCGATCGCCATAGCTGGCGTGGCTTTCACCGATGCGATCCCAGCCGACCGCGCCAGATCTGCCACTTTGTCATAGCCCACCTCTTCCGCCACTTTGACAGTTGCGTTGTTGAGCGAGAGCGCCAGCGCGTAGCGGAGCGTGACGTCCCCGTGGTACTCCTCTTTATAGTTGCGCGGCTCATAGATCTGGTCACCATAGGCGAACGTCGAAGGCTGATCGGAAACGGTCGATGCCGGAGTGATCACCGTAGTCGAGCCGTCCAGCGCCGTATTCATCGCGGCCGCATACACAAACGGTTTGAAAATCGAGCCGGTGGGACGCTTGGCGAGCGCGTGATTCAGTTGGCTCGCTCCGTAGTTTCGTCCCCCGACCAGCGCTTTGATTTCCCCGGTGTGAGGGTCCATGGCGACCAGCGCCACCTGCGCCTGTGGGCCGGGGGCGACGGTGGTTTCAAACTTCTTCCCGACCTTAACTCTCTTGGTGCGCATTTTCGTGACCTGGTCGTCCACCAGCGTGATGCCGGTTTCGACGGCTTGCGCGGCTGCCCGTTGCAGGTCCGGATCGAGCGTGGTGTAGATGCGGTATTCCTGTTCGTTCACTTCGTGCTCGTTCAGTTTGCTGACGACGGTGTCGCGAACCATATCCACGAAGTACGGCGCATCGCTGGCTTCAACGTTCGGCGGCGCAAGTTTCAGCGGCGCTGCCTTGGCTTTGTCCGCTTGCTCGCGCGTGATGGCGTGGGTTTCCACCATCGATTCGATCACGGTATTGCGCCGTTCCAAGGCTCGTTCGGGGTGGCGATAGGGAGAAAGATAACTGGGCGCCTGGATCAACCCGGCGAGCAGCGCCGCTTCGGGCAGGGTAATGTCTTTCAGATCCTTATTAAAATAAGACCGTGAACCTTCGGCGAAGCCCGAGATGGTGAACGAGCCGCGCTGTCCTAAATCGACACGGTTGGCGTAGAACTCGAAAATCTGTTGCTTCGAAAACTTCTGCTCCAGCTCCACCGCGATCAGCATTTCGACCAGCTTGCGCTTGAAAGTCTTTTCCGGAGTTAGAAAAAATGCCCGCGATAGCTGCATGGTAATCGTCGAGCCGCCCTGCTGATGGCGCTGATGGGTGAGGTCGATCCAGGCGGCTTCGGCCACCCGCATGAAATTGACTCCGCCGTGTTGGAAGAAGCGGCGGTCTTCGATGGCGATCACCGCTTCCACCAAGACCTTGGGAATATCCTCGTATTTCACCAGTTGCCGCTTGGAGCGCTGCTCGGCGTCGAACAGCGAAGCCAGCATCTGGGGTTCGAGTTCGTAGGCCTCCAGTTCCCCGGCAGAGCGGCTGTTGATGGCCGAGACCGTTCCGTCCGCAACGGTGATGGTGGCTGGTTCGGGGCTGTGGTAGGACTCGGGGCCGGGCAGCACTTCAATCGAACCGCCATGCAGACGGTAGCTGCCCAGCAGAGATTCATCTTCCTTCTCGGAATAGCCGGCGTGGCGCAGTTCCCCCGCAATTTCAGAGACAGTCATTTTTGTACCGACCCTCACCAGGTGCGGGGAAGCGAAGATCTTGGCCGAACTGGCAAACACCGGACCGCGGAAACGCTCCTCGATGATCCGGTCATACTTTACATACCAGTAGGCAAAAAAGCCGATCACCACCAGCGACACTGAAAGAAAGCCGAGCAGGGCCTTCTGCACGACGGGATCGCGGCCCCGCCCACGGCTTTTCCCGCTGGGGCTGCTGTTTTGAGCTTTCGGGATTTTCAGCTTAATGGCCATGGAGGCAGCTATGCATCAGTCCACGGAGCAATTCGCGGTCCGAAGCCTGATTCTGGAGCCGGGGTGCCTTGTTGGTTGATTCTAAATCACAAGGCGGTCCCCACAACCATTTGGATGCGTGTCAAAGGATGGACGGGCGTGGCAGGAGTCACGCGGCCGTGGCAGTGGCTAGTGGTTGTACACCGTGGTCCGTGGGTTATAGTTTTTCCAGTCGAACCAGTAGTCCTTCAAGTAATTGATCTTTTCCAAGCACTGGCCCGCTGCCGGCCCACTGGTCGCGCATCCGGCAAAGTTCCAAGTGTTGCCTTGGGAATCGACGATCCGCCACTCTGGATTCTGCGCATCGCGATAGAGTTCAATGTCCAAGCCATTCCACTGCGAGCGGAATATGCGTACCGACTCGCCGTCGGGTCCGGTTACCAACACCACCGGAACGTCGCCAATCTTGTCCACCACCGGGTCTGCGCCGCGAATTTTCGCCAAAGGAAAAGCCCGAGCCTGCCCCCCGGTCTCGACCCCGAGAATCACGTCGCGATCTTTCAATCCCTGCCCCGGAAAACTCAGCGGCACCGGATACTTGGCAACTTCCTCTTCCCACTTCTTGTCGTAGTCTTTATCACCGTACCCGGCGACCGGCGCCAGTACCAGGCTGCTTCCCGGCGGTGCTTCGGACTTCCACAAAGTGAACGTGAGTTCGTCATTCGGTATCAATTCCAGCGCACTGCCCGCCAGTTCACCCGCGATCGCACGCCCTGTGACTTGTTGCCACCACGATCCCGTTTCGCGATCGCGCATCAGAAAATTCTGGTTATTGATCCCCGCCAGATAAAAATGCAGTTCGCGTCCCCGCGCCGTTCGCTTCCACACCAGACCGGTGTGACAGAGCGTTCAATAGGTAACGGCGATCGGTACCCCTGCTACCGTGTCGTTCAGGATGTGATGGTAAGCCATCTGCACGATCGGGTAAGCGCGCGCTTCCTGCCCGATCTGCACCGCCATCACCATTTCCTTGTCGCTGAGGCGGGCATCGCCCGGCGAGACGAACCCCGCGGCCGTGATGGGATGAAACATCCATTCAAAATAATTCTGCCGGACCATCACCGCCGAAGCCGCGCTGAGCGCCAGCGCAATCACCATGCCCGCCCGCAGCAATTTCGACGAGTTCCGCCAGAGACGCCAGCAGAGCGCCAGCAACCCCACCAGGGCAACTACCGTGAGCGCGGGAGCAATCCGCTTCACGGCGATCGCCAGGGCCAGCGCGCTTTCCGATTGATGGTGGAATGGCCGGATGACGTACGCGGGTGTCAGAAACAGGCTCAGGGAAAGCGCCGCCAGCAGCCCCAGCAGCAGCCACTGCCCGTCATTGTCAGATTGACGATTCTTAGATCGATTCACCATCCGAAGTTATCATCCCAGGATTCATTCCCATTGGCCGCCCCCACCCCTGGCGGGCCCGAGGCAGTTGAGGATAACACCTTCAGAAGACACGAACAGTATTGCTCGGCCTGCCGTCGTAGGTGGCAGGCAAGTGGATAGCCAGAAAGAGGGTACCACCCCCGTGACAGACGTAACTTGTCGTGGGTACCCACCCTCTCTTACCATACTGTCACTATGGATCTACGCGCCCTCGTGGTGTGCCCGGATCAGGACTCCGTCAGTCTGCTCGAACTCATCCTGTCCGAGCTGGGGATGGCGGCGGAGCACACGCCTTCGATATCTCGCGGACTGGAACTGCTCGATAGCCAGCGCTTCGACGCTATCGTCCTCGACTATCGCGCCGACCAGAGTTCCGAGGAATTCCTGACGCGCTTGCGACGGTCTTCCAAGAACCGCGGCAGCATGCTGATTGCGATTGTCGATGGCACGTTCAATGCCCGCCCCGTATTCGGGCTTGGCGCCAACTTTGTTCTCTATCGCCCGCTTTCTTCCGAGCGTGCCCGCATCAGTTTACGCGCCGCCCGCGGCCTCATGCGCCGCGAACGCCGCCGCGCGCCCCGCGCCCCCGTCAGTTCGACGGCCAACGTCGCCTGTCCCGGAGCGCCCGAATTGAGCGCCACTATGACTGACCTCAGCGACGGCGGAACTGCGCTCCAAACCACCAACCGGATTCCGCCCGCATGCAAGGTCTATTTTGAGTTTTCCCTCCCCGGTCAGCAGCAACTGGTCCGCTTGTCGGGAGAAGTTGCCTGGCAGGATTCGAGCGGCCGCGTCGGAATTCGATTCATCGATGTGCCCCAATCTTCGCGCCGACTGATACAGACCTGGCTCCAGCACAGTAATGCCCACCCGGCGAGCGGAGCGCCCGCCCAGCCACCGGCAAGCTCTCTCTCCCCGCCCGAGAGAACGGGCGGAACAAAAGAGGCCTTCCTGGTTTCCAATGCCGGCAACCGCCGCGGAGAGTTCCGCCTCGCCTGCAAGATAGGAGCGGAAGTTTATCGCCTCGGCACCAGCGTTCCCCATCACTGCACCCTGTCCGATATCAGCGAAGGCGGTTGCTACGTCGAAATGCCGTCCCCATTCTCCGGGCAATCGGGCGTGGAGATTGTGGTCCGCACTGCCGACACAAAATTGAGAATCCAAGGCCAGGTGCTGAACATCCATCCCGGTTTCGGCATGGGCGTGCGCTTCGTCTTCCGCGATTCCGCAGAGCGCGAAGAGGTTATGCGCCTGCTCGCGGTTCTCGCCGCTGGTCCTTCGCTCGACAAACAATTCCGCTAAGGGCCTGTGGGCAAGTCCGGGTTCGTATTCAGGGTATCGCTTTAGCGATACCGTAATTTCCTCAAAATCAGACGCCCCTTCAGGGGCTGGGCGGCGAAGGTCGACTCTTGCAGCCTGGGTGAATTTGAGTTCTGATGACCAGTGCCTAAAAGCAGATTCATTTGAGAGCGCCTGCGGCATGCCTGAAGGCACGCCCGGATACGAATCTCACTTACAGCACGGGCTCTTAAGCCCTCTCCACCTTCTCTGCCACCGCCCGCCGAAAATATTCCAGCGAAAGCTTCAGCCCGCTCTCCAAATTCACTTTCGGTTCCCATCCGAGAAGCCGCTTCGCCTTCGAAATGTCCGGACGCCGCTGTTTCGGATCGTCTTGCGGCAGCGCTTCGAACTTGATCTGGCTCGCCGACCCGGTAATCGCAATCACTTTCCGGGCGCACTCCAGGATAGTGAACTCCGTCGGATTCCCCACATTCACCGGCTCATGCTCGGCGCATTGCGCCAACCGCAGAATCCCATCCACCTCATCGCTCACGTAGCAAAAGCTGCGCGTCTGGCTGCCGTCGCCATACACCGTAAGATTTTCTCCCCGCAGCGCCTGCCACATGAAATTGGGAATTACCCGTCCGTCGTGGATCTGCATCCGTGGCCCGTACGTGTTGAAGATGCGTACGATCCGCGTGTCCGCCTGGTGGTAGCGGTGATAGGCCATGGTCACCGCTTCGGAAAAGCGCTTCGCTTCGTCGTAGACCGACCGCGGACCGATCGGATTCACATTCCCCCAATACGTCTCCGTCTGCGGATGCACCAGCGGATCCCCATAGCACTCCGACGTCGACGCCATCATGAACTTCGCGCCGCATCGCCGCGCCGTCTCCAGCGCTTCAAATGTCCCATACGATCCGACGCGTAGAGTTTCAATCCCGTGTGCGGTGTAGTCCACCGGGCTCGCTGGACTGGCGAAGTGAAACACATAATCCAAATCCAATGTTCCCCACTCGCCGGGATAGCAAACATCTTTCTGCACAAACTCAAATCGCGAGTCATTCCGAAGATGCTCAATGTTCGCCAGGCGTCCGGTCAGCAGATTATCCGCTGCCATCACCCGATAACCCTCGCCCAGCAGCCCATCGCACAAATGCGATCCCAGAAAGCCTGCTCCCCCAGTCACCAGCGCACGTCTCATATTCATGGGTCGCGTTTTAACGACTTCAAGCGCGCTCCTTTTTCTGTGTACGCGTCCCCGGCAACTCTTCCGTCAACGCCGCCGGACGCCCCACACTGTAATAAGAGAATCCGTGCTCCACCATCACCGCCGGATCATACAGATTTCGCCCATCCAGCACGATCGGATACTTTACCAGCGTGTGCAAGCGCTCCAGATCCAACGCTGCAAACTCTTCCCATTCCGTCAGGATCAGCAACGCGTCCGCGCCCGTTGCCGCCTCGTACGCATCCGATGCCCACTCCACGCCTGATTTCAGCACTTCCTTGGCGTGTTCCATCGCCGCCGGATCGTAAGCGCGAATGCGGCAGCCCTCGCGCAGCAGTTCCTGCACCAGAAGCATCGCCGGCGATTCCCGGATATCGTCGGTACCGCCCTTGAACGCCAGCCCCAGCACTCCCAGTCGCTTGCCGCGGAAAGTCCACAGCACGCTCCGCACCTTACGCAAGAACCGGTGCCGCTGATCTTCATTAATACGAATCACTTCTTCCAGCAAGCGGAAGTCGTATCCGCTTTCCTTGGCCACCGCCCGGAAGGCCATCAGGTCTTTCGGAAAGCACGATCCTCCATAACCAATCCCCGGATTCATGAATCGTGGCCCGATCCTCGAATCCGTCCCGATCCCGTCGCACACCTGCTCCACATTCGCGCCCACCGATTCGCAGATCGACGCCACTGCATTGATGAAGGAAATCTTCATCGCCAGAAATGCGTTGGAAGCGTGCTTGATCAGTTCCGCGCTCTTGGTGCTGGTGACGATCAGCCGCGGCGGTGCTTTGGCGGCGGCCGCTTCCGGGCGCGGAATCGCATCGCCCCGCCCGTAATACCATCCACTGGTCAGCGGTCCGTAGAGTTGGCGCATGACTTCCGCGCCCCGCTCGCTCTCGACTCCCACCACAATCCGATCGGGATAGAGAAAATCCGTTACCGCCGTCCCTTCCCGCAGAAATTCCGGATTCGAAGCCACATCGAATTGTGACGGGTCGGCTCCGTTCCGCATGATGATGGTGCGGATCCACTGGCTCGTGTACACCGGAACCGTGCTCTTCTCTACCACTACCTTGTACTCGTTCACGCTTCCGGCGATTTCCCGGGCCACCGATTCTACATAGGACATATCCGCGTCCCCGTTTTCGGTAGGAGGTGTTCCCACCGCGATGAACACCGCCTCGCTCTCCCGCGTGGCCGCTTGCAAGTCGCCGGAAAACTTGATGCGCCCTCCCCGGTGCCGCGCCAGCAATTCGGGCAGAAATCGCTCATGAATCGGCACCTCGCCATTTCTCAGCGCCGCGATTCTCTTCTCGTCGTTATCCACCAGGACAACCTCGTGCCCCAGATCCGCAAAACACCCTCCCGTCACCAGCCCTACATACCCCGAACCGACCACCGCGATGCGCATAGCGAGCCTTCTCTCCTTAAATTTTCATGTGCATCTCCGGCTCGTCGGAGTGCAATCATCTTAACTTTAGCAGCCTTTCCGGCCCTGGCAGCCCCTTCATTGTCTTCCTGAGCCTGCCGGGCCCAGGAATGGGAATTCGAATCTCACAAAGAAACCGTGACCGCCATCACAGCTCGAACGGCAGCATTTCTGTCATCTGTTTGTCCTATAGACCGTGGTGTGGTTGTGAAGCGAGAGACGATACGCGGTTTCCGTTTTCGGATAGGAAAAAGCTACGCCGTGCTCGGCCGATGAACCAGAACATTCCAATGAATGCTGGACCTCGCCGCCATTCTGTCGTACTCAACCTTCCTTCACCATGATCTCCCGGAGCAAAGAATTGGCTCTGGTCTGGTAGCCTTTGCCCTGCTTGCGGAGCCAGGCAAGCACATCCGCATCGAGACGAAGTGTTACCTGCTTTTTGATGGGCCGGTAGAATGGGTTCCGCATCGCATTCCGCCAGAACTTGTCGGTCAATTCGGGGATCTCCGACAAGTCGATTTCCCGGTCGGGTCGAGTTGCGAGCTTTGCCAATTCCCGTTTCCGTCTGGCAGTGGGCTTGCGATCAGTAAGAGTCTTTCTGACGATTTTGCTCATAATGGGTTCGCTCCTTTCGGGTCGCTCGGCGAGCTGAAATGAGTCGGATGACTTCGTCTTGTCCTGTTTCCTCAATGGTGTAGGCCACGAGTACAACCATCACGGTCTCAATCATGCCGATGATCTGCCATCGGCGTTCGCCGTTTTCGATGTGGTCGTGCCCGGCAATAGCGAACGGATCATGGAAGACTTGCATGGCGTCCGCAAACCTGATGCCGTGCTTGCGCCGATTACTGTCTGCTTTATCGTCGTCCCACTCGAAAAAGATCACGTGGCAATAGTATAATGCTAAAACTGTAGCTACATAATAGTAATTTATGTGTCTAGACCGCTGCCTTTCGTCCCACCCGAAGGTTGTAGCGCTCCTGTCCAACAGCCTTAGCCTGGGATCGCTGTAAAATATCGCGAAGGCATCCCCCGCCGAGCTCGGAGAAAATCCATCTGCGCTTCCTTCCGACCAACGCCGTTCTGGTCAATGCCGCGCTTCTGCTCCTGCTGTGTGCACCGGTGGCCCACGCCCAGGATCGTTCCGGCGAACTCTGCATCTCCGTCACCGATTCCGACGGCGCGGTCTTGCCCGCTCACGGACTTCTCGTCAGCCAGGCCAGCCATTTCGAACTCGTCTTTGACACCGCTTCCACCGGCGAATATATCGCCAGGCAGTTGCCTCTCGGCACCTATCACCTGACCCTCGAGCACCCCGGATTCGCCCCCTACAGTTCGCTGGTCGAGATCCGCTCCCAGTTGCCGCAAAAAATTTCCGCCATACTCTCGGTCGCCACCGTCGCCCAGACGGTCGAGGTAAAAGATTCCGACACGCTCCTCGACACGACAAACGCCGGCAACATTTACCAACTCGGAGCGCCCACGCTGCGCGATTGGGCAGCCACCATTCCTGGACGCCAGGCCATCGATGTCGTGCAATCGCAACCGGGCTGGGTTCTCGAGGCTAACGGAGTCCTCCATCCCCGCGCCTCCGAATACGATACGCAGTACGTTGTCGATGGACTCCCCATCCTCAACAACCGCTCGCCTGCCTTCTCTCCCGCCGCCGACCTCGATGATGTGCAGTCGGTCAAGACTTACACGTCCGGCATTCCTCCCGAATTTGGCCGCAAGGTCGGAGGCGTAATCGAAACCACGACCGATCGTAATCCCGCGCGCGGCGTGCACGGCACCGCCATAATCGGTGGAGGCAGTTTTAACACCGGGAATGCATACCTCGGCACCAGTTATTTCGACGGCCGCAACATCTTCGGACTCACCATGGACGCGGCGCGCACCGACCGCTTTCTCGATCCCCCAGTCCTCGAGAATTTCACCAACCGCGCCACCCTGGCCGGAATCAAAGGCAGTTTCGAGCGCGACCTCACGCCGCAAGATCGTCTCCGCCTCTCGCTCAGTTTCAACCGTGCCGGCTTCATGGTTCCCAATGATCTGATCCAGCAGGGAACTCAGCCAGGAGGGGATGAAGCGCAGCGCCAGGATCGCAATAATCAGGAAGTCGCAGGCCAGGTCTCATATCAGCACACTTTCTCCTCCAACGTCATCGGTACCGTGCAGGGTCGCGTGCGCGACGACGAAGCCGCCCTCACTTCCAATTCCTTTTCCACGCCCATTCAGCCGTTTCAGGACCGTGGTTTCCGCGAGGGCTACATCAGCGCCACGGTCGCCGCTAACTTTGATCACCACGAAATCAAAGCCGGAGCCGATTCCATCTACAGCTTGGTCCACGAACAATTTTCCTACCAGGTCACCTGCCCCGATTGTTTGCCGCCCTCCACCCCTCCCAGCTTCGCGTTCCACCGGTCGGGCGATGACCGCGAGCAGGCTTTTTTCATCCAGGACAATGCTCACTTCGGCAACCTCAACCTGAGCGGAGGAATTCGCTTCGACCACTACAGCGTTCGCGTCACCGACTCGGCCTGGAGCCCGCGCTTCGGTTTTGCCTGGTACGTTCCTAAACTCGGTTTGGTCTTCCGCGGATCCTACGACCGCGCCTTCGGTACTCCCGCTATCGAGAACCTGTTGCTGAGCACCTCGCCCGAAGCCCGCACTCTCAACCAGGAAGTTGCCCAACTCCCCGTCCGCCCCTCGCGCGGCAATTACTATGAACTCGGCGCGACCAAAGAACTCTTCCGCAAGGCGCACCTCTCCGCCAATCTCTTCCGCCGTGACATCCGCAATTTTGCCGACGATGATGTTCTGCTGGATACCGGCGTAAGCTTTCCCATCGCCCTCAGTTCCGCCCACATCTACGGCGCGGAAAGCCAGTTCGCCCTGCCGCAGTGGGGACCCTTGTCGGGTTGGTTCAACTACTCCTACATGGTTGCCTCCGCGCACCTTCCCGTCGCCGGCGGATTGTTTCTTGGCGAGGATGCTTCCGATCTCCTCAACTCCAGTTCCCGTATCTGGGTTTCCCAGGACCAGCGTCACACCCTGCACGGGCAGCTCCGGTACCAGCCCTGGTCGCGCTTTTGGACCTCCGCCGGCGCCTCCTATGGCACCGGTCTTCCCGTCGAAGTGAACGGCCAATCGACCGCAACCCTGGTCGAAGAATTCGGCCAGGCCGTCGTCGACCGCGTCAACCTCAACGCCGGACGCGTGCGCCCATCCTTATCTGTCGATCTCTCTGTCGCCTTCGACCTCTACAAAAAAGAGTCGCGAGCCCTGCGCCTGCAGGGTGATGTCCGCAATCTTAACGACCGCCTCAACCTGATCAACTTTGCCAGCGTCTTCTCCGGGACCGCCATCGCCTCGCCCCGAACCGTCTCTATTCGCCTCCGTTTCGATTACTGACCTGCTCGCGGGCCGGAATTGCAAAATTACCCGATTGCCCAATCCATCTGCCAATTGACTTCCACCTCGTTTCGCGGGAAACTCGCTCTGAGCCTGTATTCCCCCGCATCACCGCAGGCTGCCGGAACAAATCATGTTCCCGCAACCCATGTCGAGGTCCGAGTTCCGCTCTGACGATTCGCATCTTGACTTGACCCGCCTCCTCGAGCAGCACTTGCTCGCCGGTTTCCCGCCCGACCTCGCTCTCGATTTAGTTCTCAACGAACTCGTGGTCCGCGCCGCCGATGCCACAGGCGCCAGCTCCGCAGCCCTCGCCCTTTTTCGCGGAGAGGAAATGGTTTGCCGCGCCGCTACCGGACCGGTGGCCCCCGATCTCGGCATCCCCCTCAACACCCGCGACGGTCTCTCCGGAGCCTGTCTCCAAACGCGTCGACCCCAGCGTTCCGCGGACACCGAGCTCGACCCGCTCGTCGACTCCGCCATTGCCCAGCGCCTCGGCATCCGCTCCATCCTCATCGTTCCCGTCTTTGACAGCGTCTCTGACAGTCACGACAAGAATGCCCAAGTCAGCGGAGTCCTCGAAGCCTTTTCGACCTCTCCCGCCGCCTTCTCGAATTTCCATCAGGACCTGCTCGAAGGTTTCGCCGAGGAGTGCGCTCGCATTCGTCGCGCCGCCACCGAACTTAGTCAGTCCATGACCGCCCGGGCCGATGTGCCGGGGATTGTGCTACCGGAGACCGTTCTAGCGAAACCCGTTCTATCGAAGCCCGCCCCGCCAGCGTCAGGCCGTTCCGCGCTCATCCCGTCCAATGACATCGCCGGCGGCCCACTACCCACTCGCCGTCCTCCTTACCAGACCTGGACTCTGATCCTCGGAACCCTGGCCATTTTTGTTGCTCTCGCCGTCAGCTTCATCATCGGTTCCCGCATTGGATGGCTGCTTCCCAGCGCGTCCCACACTCAGACCGCTCCGACACCAACCAACTCGCAGCCGGACCAATCCACAAAATCCGCCGCCGCGACCAAATCCGCTGAGACAAAAACCAAGGCCGCCGCGCCCGCCTCGGACGAACTAGTCGTCTACGAAAAAGGCAAAGTCATCTTCCGCATGAAGCCTGCTGCCCCCAAGCCTGACCGGGCGCAGCATCAGGCAGCCAATCCCGATGCCACCAAGCAATCGAGCGACGCGATCGTCGAAGCATCGTCGGCGACGAAGATCGCTCCATTCCAGAGCGTTTGGCTCTCTCCGGCACAAGCCGAAACCCGTTTGCTCAGCCGTACCGAGCCCCAATATCCTCCCGAAGCTCTCGCCGCCCGCCGCGCCGGCAACGTAGTCCTTGAGGTCCAAGTCGCCGAAGACGGCTCGGTTTCCAACATCCGCACCCTCAGCGGAGACCCCACGCTCGCCGCCGCCGCTACCGAAGCCGTCCGCAATTGGCGCTACCAACCCTACCGAAACCACGACCGCCCGGCCACGTTCCAGACCGATGTGACTCTCGGCTTCGTTCTCCCCAACTGATCGTTCATCAACACTGCGAATCGAATTCCAGAATCGCGGCACGGCCCATCCCCCTTGACACCGTCCCGTTCCCACCCCCAAACTAGCTTCAATACAGACGCCCCCACGTCCGTTGACCCAGGGATCCCCCTTTTTCCGGCTGTCTCGTCTTACCCAGGAGGTACTGTGACCAAACTGCGCGTCGCGCTCTCCGCCATACTTGTGCTTCTTTTCGCTACCGCTCTGTTCGCTCAGCAATCTGAGCTTCGCACCGGCATTTGGAGAGACCGGCAAGTCACCTATACCTGGGTCCTGGGAGCAGACGGCAGTGGCAAAGCTGTCTATCAGGGAGACATCCTGCTCGATCATGTCGAGCAATCGCCCAACGGTGTTCACAGCAACAGTCTGGGCGTCGCCTACTCCAGTTATCTCTGGTCCAAAGTTGGCAGCACCTATGAGATCCCCTACATCATCGACCCGACCTCTGGGGATATGACAAACCTCAACACCGCTATCTCGCAATTCAACAGCACGTTTTCGGGAGTCATCCAGTTGGTTGCGCGTACCACTCAAACCGACTACGTGAACTTCTATTTTGATCCCAGCAATACCAGCGGAGTCTGCGAGGCCTACGAAGGCCGTGTCGGCGGTGAACAGACGGTGGGCGGCTCAGCGACCTGCACGGTTGCAACCATCCTGCACGAGATGGGACACACCGTCGGCGTCTGGCACGAGCAGTCGCGTCCCGACCGCAGTACCTATGTCAACGTCAACTACAACGCCGTCATCAAAGCGTCCCGCTCCAACTTCGATCAGCTTCTCGACAACGATCAGGAACTCACGCTCTACGACTACGCCTCGGTCATGGAATACCCCGCGTTCTCCTTCTCGCGCAACGGAGAGCCCTGCATTGAAACCATCCCCGCGGGCATCCCACTCTCCAACCCGAACGGCTACAGCACCGGTGATATTGACGGCATTCTCCGTCTCTACGGTGCCATCCCGGCCGAAGTCACTGTCACCAGCAACCCGCCGGGACTGCAGGTCACCGTGGACGGATCGACCGTCACCACTCCACAAACCTACGCCTGGGCGCTGAATTCAAACCACACTCTGGATGTCCCTTCCGCGCCGCAGACCCTTAGTGGCGTCAATTACGTTTACGGACGCTGGAACGATTCGACCGCCGTCAGCCACTCCATCACTGTCACCCCCGGCAACAACATGGTGACCGAGCCCTCGACCGCGCCCGCAGTCACGGTTTACTCGGCGAATTTCATTCAGCTCGTTCCCTACGTGAACGCGATTTATCCGTCCGGTACCGGAACCGTCACACCCTCGCCCGCGCCGCAAACTTATTCCGGGCTCTCCGGCCAGTACTACATCATCCGGCAACCGGTTACGCTGACCGCAGCGCCGTCCACAGGCCAGAATTTTTACAACTACATCAATTCTCCCTACTACCTGCCCGGCGGGATCGGCGCGAATCCCAAGACCTTTTATGTGATGGATGACGGCAGTTCCATCAACCTGACCACGTATTTCACCAGCTCTCCGGTCTATACCGTGACCACCAATCCGCTGGAATCGAATGTTGGGGTTACCGTAGACAACAGTTTCTGGTATGCGCCGGTAAATTTCGCCCTGCCCTACGATTCCACCTGGACCGCATCGAGTTCGCACAGTCTCAGCGTCAACTCGCCGCAATATCCCTGGAGTTCGAATACGTACTTCGGTTTTTCCAGCTGGAATGACGGCGGTGCCCAGACCCACAGCGTCACTTTGCCCTCGAGTGGCGGCGCTACCTACACCGCCAACATCACCGGGAATTATTACGTTACCGACTACGCCTTGGAGTCCTGTGCGGGGGCGATCAATGTCTCACCCGTATCCACCGAGAACGGTTACTACCCCAGCGGCAGTCTCATCAGCTTCAGCGAGACTCCTAACGCCGGCTGGATCTTTACCGGATGGCTCTACGACCTGAGCGGAACCGCCAGCATGCAAAACCTTACCGTCAACGACGAAGTGCTGGTCGCCGCCGATTACAGCACCACCTCGACGCGGCTCCAACTCACCAGCATTAGTCCGACCACTGCAACTGCGGGCGGTGGACCATTCACGCTGACCATCAACGGTCAGGGCTTCACCTCAGCGACCGCCGCGTACATCGGCGGGCTCTATCGCGCCGCAACGTTTGTGAACTCCACCCAGATCACCGTGGCGATGACGGCCACCGACATTGCCACGCCTGGTGCCTTCCAGGTCGCGGTCGGCAACTTTCCCTCCGGCGCCGGCTGCGCCGCCTATGTCCCAACCACGTTCTACGTCCTGCTCGCCTCAGGTGCGACTGCTAGCCTAAAGCCGGCCAGCGTGGGCTTCGGGAGCGTGGTCGCTGATACAACTACACCGGCTAAGACTGTCACTCTCACCAATTCCGGTTCAAGTTCTCTCAGCATCAGCTCGATTGTTGCCAGCGGAGACTTTACCGAGACCAACAACTGCTCCAGTTCTCTCGCCGCCCATAGCAGTTGCACCGTTAAAGTCACCTTCAGCGTTCCTGTTGTCGGAGCCATCACGGGCGCACTCACGTTCACCGACGGCGCTAGCAACAGCCCGCAACTGGTGAAACTCACGGGCACGGGCTTGGCTCCGCTCTCGTTCAAGCCGGCCAGCCTGAGCTTTTCGAGTGTCGCCGTTGGTAATCAATTGGCTGAGACCGTCACGGTGACCAACAAACAGACCACTACCATCAGCCTGAGCTCTGTAGTCAGCGCCGATTATTCCATTACCGGTGGAACCTGTGGCTCCTTGCTCGCGGCGGCTGCGAGTTGCACTATCTCCGTCACCTTTACGCCCAAGTCTGCTGGCTCCATCAACGGTGGCCTCGCGATCACCACCAACGGCGTCTTCAGCCCGCAAATCGTTGCGCTTGCCGGAACCGGTACGGGAGGCCCGACCGTCCCACTGAAGTTCAGCCCGGCAACCCTGACCTTTGCCGCGACCGGGATCGGTGCAACCAGCGCTGCCAAGACGATCACCGTCAGCAACAGTAGCGCCAGTTCCGTGACCATCAACACCATCAGCGCCAGCGCTGCGTACGCGGCGGTAGGCAGCGGAACCTCGCCCTGCGGAGGCGTGCTTGCCGCATCCGCAAAATGCACGCTGACCGTGACTTTCACCCCGTCCAACACCGGATCGATCAAGGGCGCGGTCGCCATCGCCACTTCGGGCGCAGGCAGCCCACAGATCGTCAACGCAACCGGCACCGGAGCGCTCCCCGTGGCACTGTCGCCGGCCAGTCTCGCGTTTGCTGCGCAAAACGTCGGCACCACCAGCGCAGCTAAGACCGTTACGCTGACGAACAACTCCGGAGCGACCGTCACAATTTCCAGCATCGTGGCCAGCGGAGATTTCAGCGCTGCCCCATCGGGCGCCAATCCCTGCGGCGCAAGCGTCGCCGCTGGAGCGAAGTGCACCTTCAGCGTAACCTTCACGCCCAACCTGACCGGAGCCATCACTGGTGCCGCGACGGTTACACACAGTGCGCCACTGGGCCCGGCAGTAATCAAGCTGACAGGGACAGGCCAGTAGGGCTGGTGCGCTAGGACGAGCGCTGCGCATCCAGTCCGCTCCCGCTCTTGCGAAAGCGCACAACCCGGACTACCCTCAGGAAAATAGGGCCACTGCGTCGACGCTGAGCGTTAACCCAAAACACGATTAACGAGGAGAAAAACATGCCCCGAATGATCAGAATTTTCTGCATTGCTGACGATTGTAGGCCTGGTGGGATCGTCTCTCCGGGTGCGCGCACAGGATAGAGACGACCGGCATGATGCATGTGAAAAACAAATTCACCAGGCAGAGGACAAACTGCGCGGCGCGATCCAGCACCATGGCGAGGACAGCAAACAAGCCCGCAAGCGCCGCGACCAACTCGAAGAAATAAAGCGTCGTTGCGGTGACCACTACGACAAGGACCATCACGACGACCACGATCAACACTAAAGCCCTGCGTCGAAACCTGGTCGCTTGCGTAAAGGGGCGAGCCCTATTTCTCGTCCTTTTCGAGAAGTGGGACACCGACCAAATCAAAGGGTAGGTGGGCGACGCAAGTGGACGTTCCGTGGCGCTTACGAATTGCGGTTATTCCGCGAATTCGATTTGCACAACTTCAGTGGTTTCCTGGGATGCAGGCTCAAACTTCCACTTGCGAACCGCATCGGCGGCCGAGTCGATCAGCAGCGGGCTTCCCCCCAACACCTTCGTGGACTTAACACTCCCATTTTCGCGGACGACAACTTCGACCTTCACTACACCGCGAATGCGGTTGCGCTTTGCGAGTTCAGGATAAACTGCAGGAACTCTGTCCACCGCTCTTCGTCCCGCAGCCTGAGCCGTGTCAGTCCACGTGAACAGACCGGCAGCGAGCGCTGCCGCTACTATCAAACTGCCTACTCGACGCATGGGGGAAATATCACCTTTCCCTTTTAATCTATAGGCATGACGCGGTGGGCGGAAACTGTCGAAAGTAATCGGGGTCAGGTGGCTTCGGTAATATGTGACCCAGGGTTTCCCACCTCTCGTGCTTTTCGAGAAGCGGCAGTTTTGCTTTACGAGAACGCCAACTCCTTGGCCCGCTGCACCGCCTTCACCACTGCCTTGATCAAAGTCACGCGCAGCTTGCCTTCTTCCAGTTCCATGATGCCGTCAATCGTGCATCCCGCCGGAGTGGTCACCGCATCCTTCAACAGCGCCGGATGATCTCCGGTCTCGAGCACCACCCGCGCCGCGCCCATGGTCGTTTGCGCCGCCAACAGTGTCGCTACATCGCGGGGCAGTCCCACCTTCACTCCCGCCTCCGCCAGCGATTCCAGAATGATGTAGATATAGGCCGGCCCGCTAGCCGACAATCCCGTGACCGCATCCATATGCTTCTCATCCAGGGCCACCGTCCGTCCCACCGCGTCGAAAAACCTTGTCGCCATTTCCAGATGCTGCCTGGTCGCGAACTTCCCCTTGCACAGCGCTGTCATGCCCGCGCCCAGCACGCAAGGAGTATTCGGCATCGCCCGCACCACTGGAACTTCTTTTTCCATCGCCCGCTCAATCATTTCCGTAGGAACGGAAGCTGCCACCGAAATGACCAACTGTTTCCCATGCAAGTGCGCGCGGATCTCCCGCACCACGTCCGCCACCACCTGCGGTTTCACGCAGAGAAAGATAATGTCCGCGTCCTTTACTGCCTCCGAGTTGTCGGTGCCCGCGTGTACCTTCAACTTGTCCTTCAGCATCCGCGCCCGCTCCGGATGCGCCACCGTCGCCCAGGTCTGCCCCGGCGACAGCAATCCATCGCGCAAGAAAGATTGCAGCAGAATCGACCCGATTTTCCCCGCGCCCAACACCGCCACTTTTTTCTTCGAACTCAACCCTTGCGCCATATCGAATTCTCCCCACCCATTGGTAGAGACGCGGCTTGCCGCGTCTTGCTGCGTGTGAGACGAGGCAAGCCTCGTCTCTACGGAAGATTACACCAGCTACCCTGTAATCTCCGCCGGCACCATCTTCAGTATCTCCCGCCCAATCGGCAACGAGGCCGTCGCCGCCGGAGAAGGTACATTCAGCACATGCAAAAACCGCTCGCGCCCCGCAAACCGGAAATCATCCACCAGCGCCCCATCCGCCCCTACCGCCTGCGCCCGCACTCCCGACCCGCCCGGAGTCATATCCTCCATCCGCACCTCGGGCACCAAGCGCTGGCAGGACCGCACAAACTCCCGTTTCCGCAGCGACCGCCGA
>Ga0074045_10001038_pt1 | contig 26965 bp, 23 predicted proteins | sample BogForMeECP23OM2_FD_94442 | JGI IMG/M metagenome (GOLD analysis project Ga0074045, IMG submission 94442) | Bog forest soil microbial communities from Calvert Island, British Columbia, Canada - Bog Forest MetaG ECP23OM2 | ecosystem: Environmental > Terrestrial > Soil > Wetlands ...
ACTCTCCAGCTCTTTTGCGTAAAATCGTAAAGCTGGATATTCGACGAATCTATCGAGACAGCCGCAAGGTATCGCCCGTCGGGCGACCAGCGCGCCTGCGAGAGCTTTTCGGAATTCGGAACCAGTGTTGTCTGGCCATTCCTCAAGTCGTGCAGATAAACGCCGTTCACGGAAGCCTGGGCCGGGCGTGGTTCGTCCACAATCGAAAATACGATGGTTTCCCCGTCAGGGGACCAGTCCGGCCGGTCCCGCTTATGATCGGGTTCTAGAATCGCGTGGCGCGAACCACCTTCCGCAGGAACCGCGTAAATCTGGTCGTGCCCGTCTTTCCTCATCTCTGCATACAGCAGGTATTTGGAATCTTTGCGCCAGCGCGGTGAGTAGGAATGGAGTACCGGAGAATCTGACAGTAACTGCAAACGATCGCTTCCATCTGGGCGGATTCTCCAGATCGCATTTTGGGTAAGGTAGTACACCCACTGTCCATCCCACGAGAAACCGGCCTCCAGGGCGTTTCGCCCAGGCAGAAATAATTTCGCCTGAGAAGTCTTTGGGTCAACAAGGAAAACGTTGTCGTCACTCCTGCCACCAGATGCGAACGCAAAACGCCCATCTTTGGAAGGCAAAGCGTCCGCATACGGGACCGGACCGGAGGTAAGCCGAACCGGCTGATGTCGAAGCCACGGAAAGGCCCACGACGGCTCCTTGACGGCCCACAGCTCGTACATGTCCTCATGATAGGAAGTATAAATGTAGTATGACCCGTCCGCGGTCCAGCGGCCGCAGCACTGGTTGGGAGATTCCGGCACGCCCGGAAACAGGTGCCGCAAGTTCCGTCCCTCTGCGGTAACCTCCCAGATCGCACCATTGCCAGTCGCACGATCTCTTTGTGTAAACCGAAGTAATTTGCCGTCGGGCGACCAGTCCAGATACACGTTCTGTCCGGGAAACACTGCCACCTTTCGTATGTTCGATCCGTTCAAATCCGCAGTGAATATGCCTTCCCCGTTTGCGATGGCGATTTGCTTTCCATCCGGAGAAAACGTTGCATCGTTCACCATGAGATCCCCCACACGACGGGGAGCTCCGGCTACTACCGGGGTGATCCACAACGGCAGGTTCTCATTCCTGGATTCGAAAGGTACCACCAGAAACTGCGAGGCGTCGGGGGAAACCGCCAGAATCTTCGTATTCATGTTGGGAAAGGGCAGATGGAAGGCCCGGCTCTCCCCGCCGGCAATGGATATTTCCAGACTGTCCCAATGATCTCCTTCGCGTTCCAGAAAAAAAAGTCGTGAGCCATCCGAAATCACCCGCTGCCAGTTATCTAAGCGGTTGGATTGCGTGAGCTGTTCGATCCGCGCGACCCGTGGCAGCGCAGGGTACACCTGGCGATACCCAAAAATTACCGTCGCCGCAAGCATCACCGCCGCTGCGATCAGCCCCCACTTCCAATTGCGCAACTGCGCCGGCTTCAAAACCCGCGGTGATCTGGCCTCGCCGTGTGTCCCTTCATAAGGTGAGGGCGCGTCGATTGACATCGTGGGAAGCTGAAACGTCGCGGTGTCAATCCTCTTGAGAGGTGGAATCTGGAAACTCGCCGTGTCGATCGCTTCGCAGACCTCCACGAGATCAGCAGCACGGGGAATCGGAGTAATCCCGTTCAGCGGCTCAACGGCAGCGATAAACCGGTAGCCCCGCCGTGGAAGTGTCTCCACGTACCGTGGTTTTTCTGCATCATCCGCCAGCGCCGCGCGGATTTGATTAATCGAGAAATTGATGCCGTGCTCAAAATCCACGAATGTCGAGTCCGCCCAAAGAAAACTCCGAATCTCCTCACGTGTCACCACTGCCCCTGCGCGTTCCACCAAAAGCTGAAGCAAACGAAAGGGTTGCGGCGGGAGTTTGATCAGTATTTCATTTTTTCGGAGCTGCCCCGCACAAGGGTCCAGCACGAACGATCCGAACCTTAGCCTGGGAGAGGTGGGCGTGAGCGGCGGCATAGGCTCTTCGTAGTGATTTTAAGGATAGGGTAACAGCGGGGAGAGATTACCATTCCCCAGCATAGAAAGGCAAAAAGACTCGCAACTTCCTTCTCGGCAGCGTAACCAGCCAATAACCGACTCCGTTTCAGCAGCTTGAACGCTAATCAAACGCTAACCAAGAAACGACTGCCTGCGCATTGTGTTCATTCGTCACGACCCGTAGTTTACCTGTCACAACGCGCCACGCTCGCCCCTCACGGCCGGCTTTTTCGCGTTGAATTCTGATCGGGGGAATTGTGAACCTCGACGCCAAACTCGAACTGCCCATCAGCCTCTTCCTTCTGACGCAGAACCGCCTCGTACGCGAAGTCGTTGCCCGCCTCTTGCGCAAGCAGAACGGTATCGTCGTGGCAGGCACTAGCCACGACAGCACCGCGGCATTCGAACAACTGGCCACGGAGCCGATCAACGTGTTGTTGCTCGATTCTGTCGAGACCCTCGGAGCGGTAGCACAAATGGTCGATGCGGACGACTGTTTGCGAAATATCCATGTGCTCCTTTTTGGAATGGAACCGGATCCGGCATGCTTTCTTCGAGCGGTGCAGTTGGGAGCATGCGGATATCTGCTGAACGATGCCTCTGCTGTGGCAATGATTGCAGCCGTCCGCGCCGTTGGTCGGGGAGAAGCAGTGTGCCCTCCGCAGCTCTGCAAGTCACTCTTTGACTATGTATCGAGGCGGCTTTTTCGTGACTGCGAAGAACTCGAGCAACGTAGCAAAGCGGCGAACGAATTGACCTGCCGCCAGCGTCAGTTGATGGCGCTGGTCGCCAAAGGGATGACCAACAAACAGATCGCCACTACCTTGCAGTTGTCGGAATTCACCGTGAAGAACCACATGCGCCGCATCATGGCTCATTTGCAGGCGGAAAGCCGCCACGCTGCCGTGGTTGCAATTCGCGCCGGTGGCATGCTCCTGAGCGCTTCTGAGGCGTGATATGCAGGACGGCGTACAAACATTTTTGAGTTCCAGTCCAAGTCGTTATTTTGACAAGGGCGAGCCCAGTTGCGTCGTTAATCGCGAACGAAATCTTGAGGAAACGCCATGAAAAAATCCCTGCCGCTATTCGTCACACTTTCCAGTTTTTGCCTGCTTGGCGGTTGTGGAGGTGGAAACAGCGCACCACCCGCCTCACAACTTTCTTTGAGCGTGCCAAACGGTCCAGCCACGGCTGGGACGGCGGTCAGCGTTACCGTTACCGCCCAGGGCACAAACGGTATCTTGGCCAGTGGCTATTCAGGTACGGTGCATTTCACCAGTACGGATGCCCAGGCTGTCCTGCCTGCAGATTCTCGGCTCAGCAATGGTGTTGGGACGTTTTCCGTCAAATTCAAGACCGCCGGCAGCCAAACCCTCACTGCATCCGACACCCTGAATTCTTCGATCGCTAATTCCATTGGCCTTGGCGTCGCCGCAGGTCCGGCCACACACTTTTCTGTCGTCACTCCCGCCACCGACCCGGTCGGTGGTACCTTCAGTTTCACCGTAAGCGCCCAGGACGCCTATAACAACTTCGCCGCGAGCTATGCCGGTACCGTGCATTTCTCGAGCTCGGATGTACAAGCCAAGTTACCGCCGAACTCTCCCCTGACCAATGGTGCCGGTACATTTCCTGCAACTCTCGTCACTCAAGCTACCGAAACCATTACCGCAACGGACTCCGTCACTCCCTCGATCACAGGCGTATCACCCTCGATCTCGGTGACGAAAGTTGTCCCGCTCGCGATCAGTTCACCCGCCCCCCCAAACGGCGCCTACCAGCAGATCTACGGTCCCAGCAGCCCAGAACAGTTGTTTTGTATCGCCCAGTTTAATCCATACGGGAGGGGCGCCCACTTGAACTGCAGTTCCTGCACACCACAAGAAAATTGTAGTCAACTTCCCCCCTGTTCGCGGAACCTGCAATTCGGTCACTGCACCGAGATCGAACAGGTACAGCTTGGATTCCCTCTTGCCGCGAGTGGTGGTGTGCCCACCTACACCTGGTCCCTCCAAACGGGATCTTCTCTGCCCCCAGGTCTGACACTGAGCAATGGAATCATCAGCGGGAAGCCCACTATCCCCGGAACCTACACTGTCGATCTCATCGTCTCTGATTCCGCGTCCCCTCCGGACCAACTCCCAGCCAGCTACTCAATCGTCATCGCTCCTCCACCGCCACCCGCGATAAATGCCACGCCTCTGCCCGCTATCGCTACCCTCGACTCCCCGTATGTCGGTTTCACGTTCACCGGCACGGGCGCCGCAGTGCCATTGAGTTGGAGCGAAACCGGCCCATTGCCCACGGGCATGTCGCTCAGCCCCGCCGGTGTGCTCACTGGTACGCCAACGCAAGCGGGTTCCTTTCCGATTTCTTTGATCGCCCAAGACTCCCTTGGCCAAAATTCAACATCTCAGAATTTCACGATCGAGGTGTTGGCAAAGGGATTCATCCCAACAGGCAGTCTTCAGACCGCCCGAGTCGGCCATACGGCAACGTTGTTGGCCGATGGGAAAGTGCTGGTAGCCGGAGGTGTGAACAACAGCACATTTCCTACGACTGCGGAACTCTACGATCCGACCAGCGGAATTTTCAGTCTGACGACTGGAAGTCTAACGACGGTCAGGGTTAGCGCCACCGCTACACTCCTCAAGTCTGGAAAAGTACTTCTTACTGGGGGAAATGGAGGCAACACTCCGATTGCGACAGCGGAACTTTATGATCCCGCCACCCAGACGTTCTCCGCAACGACAGGCAGCATGGCGACGGCGCGAGTCTTCCACCTCGCCACACCACTGACCGACGGTACGGTGCTGATTACTGGCGGCCTGGATCCTACGGGAGGACCCAGCGGAACTCCCGTAGCCACCGCCGAGATCTACGATCCTTCCACAAATTCGTTCACCCTTACCACAGGTCAGATGACCGTCGGGCGTTTTCTCCACACCGCAACTTTGCTCCCCAGCGGGAAGGTCTTCCTCGCCGGCGGACTGAACGCCGCGACAGATTTATCCTCGGCCGAGATCTACGATCCCGCCACGAAAACCTTCACTGCCGCAGGGTTTATGACCGTCGCGCGTTTGGGCCATTCCGCGACTCTGCTCGCAAACGGCAAAGTCCTCCTCGCGGGCGGTGCCGCAAGCTTTGGCGGCGCGTCAACGAACACCGCAGAACTTTTCGACCCGGTCGCCGGAACCTACACCGCCACGACTCCCATGAATAACGCTCGGTCCGCGCACACCGCAACCCTTCTCAGTTCCGGCCAGGTCCTGCTTGCTGGTGGCGCTGCCAAGTATTATTCAGATGGCAACAGTTCCACCATTTCGGCCGCGGAACTATTCGATCCAACGACGGGCAACTTTACCGAGACCGCGGACATGACCGCCCTACGCGAATCCCAGACCGCCACACTTCTGCAAACCGGCGACGTTCTCGTCGTCGGCGGCTCCGACGGCACCATTGGCTATTCTCAGGGCACGGCGGTCTATGACACCGCCGAACTCTATCAGTAGCCACCCATATCGTCAGCTGCTGCCGGGCCGAAACTCCGTTCCGGAGTTCGCCACTCTCAGGGTAGTGGTGTTCCTCTGCGTATTTTCTATTTTCGAAAATCTGCTGCAGTTTGTGGCTTACTCCATATAAAACACTTCCTTCATCACCGCGAATCGTTCCCCGGGCTGCAAATCCGGAACCGGGTCAAAATATTTCCCCATCACTTCTTGCCAACGCAGGTTTACCGGATCCTTCTCCAGCGCGTTCCATGCCCCTTCAAAATCAACAACACGCATCACCAGAAACAAATCCTGCCCACGACGAAATATCGAATAGTCCGAAATGCCCACTTCCTTCAGTTTCGCCAACAGTTCCGGCCAAACTTTCTGGTGGTCTCGCTCATATCCCTCAATTGCATTGGGCTTCAGACGCAATCGGAACGCAGCTCTTGCCACGATAGTCTCCTTTAAAGGGACGGTCAGCTCAGGGGAATGTCAGCACCGCCACGCTATATCCGCCAAGCGTCACTTGATCCGCACCAATCTTGGCCGCAGCGGACGGCCGCGGATCCGTCGTCATGTCTACGTATTCTATTTGCCCGCCCGCGGCGCCTGGCACATCGACCGTGGCCGGCCGGTCCCGCTTATTCACCAGCAACACGCGGTGCTTGTTCTCTCGCGTCACCACCGCCAGCGCATAGACGTCCGCGTTGCTGAATTTTGTCTCCACAATTCGGTCGCCCGGTCCAAAGTTGTTCTTCAACAGCCGCAGTACCCAGAATCGTGCGTTCGGTTTGCCCGTCTCCCAATCCACCATGGTCACGCTCGGAAATTGTGTCGGATAGCCCACCAACTGGGATTCACCCGCCACATCGATCCCAAGCTCAGATAATTCTCCAAAGATATACGCGTACATCGCTCCCGTGAGATGCCAGTAAGAAACCGGTATCGGCTTTTCGACGTGCCCGGGTTGCCCCTGATCGAAGTCATTCGCCGAAATCGCTCCGATCTCATTAATCATCGTTCCCGTTTCCGGTGAAAGCCGTTGGCGGATGGCTTCGATGTAACGAACCACATTCAAGAATCCATCTGCCTGAGCAAAAAAACTATATTGCTCCGTCTCCGGAGTCTCTCCAGGAATCGGAACCGCATAAAAATGGTAGGAGATGTAATCGAGCGGCACACTTTCCTGGTGATTCTTGTGCTCCAGAAAATATTCGAAGAAGTGCGGGCTTTGCGAAGGTGCGGCCAACGCCATTCCCACAAACTTTGTGCCGGGCTGCACTCCTCGCATCGCCGTCACCACTGCATCGTACAGTTTCGTGTAGCTCTCCGCAGTATTCTGATGCTCAAAGTCCACTTCATTCAGCACTTCCCAGAATGGAATGGAATAGTGATAGCCCGATTCGTGCTTCTTTCCTAACTCGTCGGTGAATCCGCCTTTCGTGTACCACGCCAGCAAGCGCGCGTAGTAATCACCAACTTCCTTTCCACTTGGCTCCTTTAATTCGCTGCCTTGCTCATAGTTCCACACCACCTGGTTGGGATCCGCGGGATACGGCACCGCTTTTTCCGTCTTGTACATCCACTGTGGAATCGTACTGAAGTTCAGAACCGCCGGATGTCCCTTCGTCGCTTCCAGGAAATCAATCGTCATTGGATCAATGATGGAAAAATCCCACGAAGTCTTTCCGTTCGCCGGCGCGTCCAGTTCCGCAACTCCCAGCTTGGGATACGGCAGCCAGGGAACATACCGCACATAATCCGCCTGTAATTCTTGAAGCGCCCTGAATGCATTGTCGTGAACGGGGGTTCCCCGCCGCAAGGGTGGATTCACCACCACCTGAAGTGTAGCCGTGGTTTTCGAAACACGTACGGTTTTATTCCAATCTACGGAAAGCTTTGAAGGTTCTGGCCCTTGAGAATAAGCGAGGCACGAAAACACCACGCTCAGAAACAAGCCGGCGCACATCTTGCTACAGCGTTTAGTATTCGGAATGGTTCCTCCGCTCAAGTAAACCAGCCGCCCGGGGATCCTTTGCCGTGACTATAGTCCGCATCTCTGGCGTTTTCAATCACCACATTCTCTTGTACTTCAACGTTCTGTGCTATAAATCGCAGCGATCGCTCCTCGTCCTTCAGAACTTTCGGAGTGCCTATGATGCACAGTCAGACTGCCAACGTTTTTACCGTGGGATTGTTCGGTATCGGCCTCGACGCCTACTGGCCTCAGTTCCCGGCACTCGAAGACCGCCTGAAGACCTACGTCGCCCGCGTCGCTCAACTTCTCGGCCAACCCGATGTCAACGTGGTCAATCTCGGCTTAATCGACACACCCGAAAAAGCCTTCGCTGCAGGACATCAATTCCGCCGCGCCGACGTTGATCTCATCTTTCTCTACGTTACTACCTACGCGCTTTCGTCCACGGTCCTCCCCGTTGTCCGGCGTGCCAAAGTCCCTGTGATTTTGTTGAATCTTGCCCCCACCGCCGCGATCGACTACGAATCCTTCAACAAAATGGCCGACCGCACCAACATGACCGGCGAGTGGCTGGCTCATTGTCAGGCCTGCTCCGTACCCGAGATCGCCAACGTCTTCAAACGCGCACAGATTCCGTTTTTCCAGGTAACCGGCATCCTCGAAAACGATCCAATCGCCCAACAGGAAATTGCCGAGTGGATCGCTGCAGGCCGTGTGTCCCACCAGATGGAACACAACCGCCTCGGCGTCATGGGCCACTACTACAATGGCATGCTCGACGTCTATTCCGACCTCACCCAGCATTGCGCCTCTTTCGGCGGCCACATTGAAATCATCGAAGTCGACGAGCTCACAGCCTTGCGTCGAACCATCTCAACCGATGAGATCAGCGCGCGTGTCCAACTTTTTCGTGACACTTTCGACGTGCAACCGGACTGCCCGCAACTCGAACTGGAACGTGCTGCGCGCACCTCCGTCGCTCTCGATCGTCTAGTCGAGTCTCACAATCTTGGCTCACTGGCCTACTACTACAAAGGTGTGGGAAGTCCCGAAAACGAAGACACCATCAGCTCCATCATTCTCGGCACGAGCTTGCTTACGGCCCGTGGCATTCCAGTCGCCGGCGAATGCGAAATCAAGAATGCCCAAGCCATGAAGATCTTGGATTGTTTTGGTGCCGGCGGTTCTTTCACGGAGTACTATGCCGTCGATTTCAATGACGACGTCATCCTCATGGGCCATGACGGCCCCGGCCATATCGCCATCGCACAAGGCAGAACCAGAGTTCGCCCACTCACCGTCTATCACGGCAAGGTCGGTCGCGGCCTCTCCGTGGAAATGATCGTCAAACACGGCCAGGTCACTTTGCTATCAGTAGTTCAAACCGCCAGCGGAAAACTCAAACTCCTGGTCGCCGAAGCCGTTTCTGAGCCTGGCCCAATCCTCGAGATTGGCAACACCAATAGCCGCTACCGCTTCTCTCTGGGCGTGCGTTCTTTCATGAATGCTTGGAACGCCGAGGGACCGGCCCATCATTGCGCGGTTGGCGTCGGTCATATTTCCAGCAAGTTGCGCAAGCTTGCTGATCTATTGGCCATGGATTGCACTGTCATCTCGTGAATACTTTCCCAAACAACCTGCAATCTTTTCATCCCTCGTTTACAATAGTAGAGGACACTGAATTCTTAAATGTCCCTAAAGGAATCTTCTCCGAATCCCCGGCCCGCACCCAATCCCGATATGACTCGACAACAAGCTCCTCGTTCCTCTTCCATTCCTCTCTGGCTACGCGCCTGGTGGCCCGCTTTCCTCTGGGCCGCATTCATCTCTCTTCTTTCCACAGATTCCTTTTCCTCGGCACACACCGGCCTCGTCGTTGAGCCACTGATCCTTTGGCTTTTTCCCTCGATTTCTCATGAGAGCTTGGAACTCGCCCATCATCTCATTCGCAAATCCGCCCACTTTACCGAGTACTTCATCTTTTTTATTCTTCTCTACCACGGCATCCGGGCCACCCAGCAGGATAGCCGTCCCTGGAACTGGTACGGGGCACTTCTCGCTTGGTTTATTGCTGCCGCTTACTCTGCGCTAGACGAAATTCATCAAATATTCGTCCCCTCGCGCGGTCCTTCCGCATGGGATTCCTTGCTCGATTCCACTGGCGCCCTTTTTGCCCTCTTCGTCCTCTATCTGTTCTACCGTCGGTTCCTAACGCCTCACACCGAATAAGTAGTACTGCCACACACCTCCTTCCACACAATCAACGACTACTCGCCGTATAATGCTCTTCCATGGAGAGTTTTCGTCGCGACTTGCTGGAGGAAGCCCCGGTTCGACTGGATCGGCAAAATCCTTATCTGCGTCTCCAATCCGTCACCATTTTTGTTCGCGATCTGGATCGCAGCGTAGACTTTTTCGTGAATAAGCTCGGTTTCCAGCTCGTTTTTGACGCCCGTATTCAGTCCGGTCGTCCCTACGTGGCCGTCGCTCCTCCCGATGGCACGGCGAACCTCACCATCGTCGCCCCTGAGTCCACTTCCGAACAATTCAAACTGATCGGACGGCCTACGCAAATTGCCTTCATCACCGAGGACGTCCTTTCTAAATTCCGCGAATGGAGTGGGCGCGGCGTCTCCTTTCAGCAGACCCCACGCCTCAAGCGCTTGAAACACGGCGCGCCGACGCGCCCCACGCCGCACAAGGAATCTTCTTCCTCAACGGCCGAACCTGCTCCCATTTGGGGCGGCGTTTTTGCCCGATTCAGGGATCCCGACGGCAATACGTTTTCGCTCGTCAGCTTCGATGAGGTCACCCACGAGATCGAAGCGCAACGCCGCGCCTTCGCCGAAAAACTGGAATCCGAGCGTCGCGCTGCCCAGGAAATCGAAATCGCCAAGCAGGTGCAAGCTCGTCTGTTCCCGCAGACTGTACCGCCCCTCCACACTCTCGAATTTGTCGGTTTCTGTCTTCCGGCCCGTCACGTCGGTGGCGACTACTACGATTTTCTTCAACTCGGCCCCGACCGCCTCGGCCTGGTGATCGGCGACATTTCCGGGAAGGGCATCGCCGCAGCTCTCCTCATGGCCAATCTTCAGGCCAATTTCCGAAGCCAGTGCGCTATGGCTCTCGATGAGCCGCTTCGTCTCTTATGCTCGGTCAATCAACTCTTTTGCGAGAATACCGCCGATGCCGCCTTCGCCACTCTGTTCTTCGCCGAATATGACGACGCCACCCGCCGCATCCGCTACGCCAACTGTGGCCACCTTCCACCGCTCCTCTTGCGCACTGATGATTCCCTCGAGCGCCTCCAGGCCACGGCCACCATCATGGGCGCTTTTAAGGAGTGGGATTGCTCCCTCAGCGAATGCCAACTTTCTCCGGGTGACACGCTTGTCCTGTACACCGATGGCATCACGGAATCCTTCAGTCCCGCTGGCGAAGAATTTGGAGAACAACGTCTCGTCGAAACGCTGCGCCGTCACCGCCAGCTTTCCTCCCAAGCCCTCCGCAGCGCCATCGTCGACGACGTCCTCAAGTTCAGCCCCCACGAGCAGCACGACGACATCACCCTGATCATCGCCAAATGCCTGCCTTCTTAACGACACTTTCCCATTGACGACCATTCCCTTCGGAGTTACATTTTCTTTGTATTCAATCGTTTTAATTCACAGCAATTGCCTACGCCATGGCGCGTGGCCGAGGATTCACCCATGAACCGATTTCCCGCCTTTCGTCTGTTGCTTTCCCTCGTTCTTCTGACTCCCGCCGCGCCTCTCACCTTCTCGCAATCCATTCGCATCGACGTAACTCCCTCTCACTCCACGAACACCATCCGTCCCACCGAAGCCCTTGGTGCCGGCATCGACCGCCTCGGCTACGGCGAAGCTGACAAACTCTACGTCCCGGAAACCATCAAGCAAGTTCTCTCTGCCGGCTGGCAAACCGTCACTTATCGCCAGAACACCGAACTACACATGGAAGCGTGGCACTGGAATCCCAACGGCACTTGGAGCGACCCCGCGGGCAAAGGCTACTTCGTCGGCAACGCCACTCCCGGCCCCGAACCCATTCGTCACTCTTACGGTTACCCGCTGCCCCATCGCGGCGTCACTCGCGATGACGGAACCGACACCGTCGGCTACTCCCGCCTCACCGACGGCGATCCCTCCACCTACTGGAAGAGCAATCCCTACCTCTCCGAACATTTCACCGGCGAAGCCGATTCGCTCCATCCTCAGTGGGTCATTCTCGATCTCGCCAAGCCACGCCAAATCAACGCCATTCGCATCGACTGGGCCGAGCCCTACGCCACAAACTTCGTCGTGCAGTATTTCACTGGCGAAGACGGCGTCCGCAAACCCACTTCCGGCGTCTGGCAGGCGTTTCCCGGAGGCGCCATCTCGAACGGCAAAGGTGGCAACGGCGTAATCCAACTCGCCTCCGCTCCCATCACCGCGCAATTCATCCGCATCCTCATGACCACCTCTTCCAACACCTGCGACACACACGGCTCTGCCGACAAGCGCAACTGCCTCGGCTACGCCATCCACGAAATTTATCTCGGCACCACTTCTCAAGACGGCAAGTTCCACGACCTGATCCGCCACACTCCCGACCAGGATCAAACCATGACCTACTGCTCCTCCGTCGATCCTTGGCATGAGCCCAGCGATCTCGACGAACACGCCGGCGAACAAGTCGGCTTCGATCTTTTCTTCATGCCCAATGGTTACACCCGCGGTCTTCCCACCATGATTCCCATCGCCATGATTTACAGCACGCCCGAAGACGCCGCCAATCAGCTCACTTATCTCGAAAAGCGCGGCTATCCCATCTCTCACGTCGAGATGGGCGAAGAACCCGACGGCCACTTCATGGTTCCTGAGGATTACGCCGCGATGTATGTCCAGTTCGCCGCTGCTCTCCACCGTGTCGATCCGAAATTAAAACTCGGCGGCCCCATTTTCACCGGTGTTAACAAAGACATCGAAACCTGGCCCGACGCCAACGGCCAAACTTCCTGGACGCGCCGCTTCATCAACTACCTGCAATCCCATGGCAAAATCAGCGAACTCGCTTTCTTTTCCTTCGAACACTATCCCTTCGAGCCTGGCAAAATTCAGTGGAGCAATCTCTACGACGAACCCAAACTCGTCACCGGCATCATGAAAATCTGGCGCGAAGACGGTGTTCCCTCCAACGTTCCTCTCCTCATCACCGAATGCAATCTCTCCTGGGTTGATTCCGAAGCGTTCCCGGACATCTTCGGCGGTCTCTGGCTCGCCGACTACATCGGTGCCTTCCTCAACGGTGGCGGCCAAGCCGTATACACTTTCCATTACATGCCCGCGCCTATCGGTCATGGCATCAACGGCTCTCGCGGCACTTTCGCTATGTTCTCCACCGACCGCGATTACAAAATTCTGCAGCCACTCTCGCAATACTTCTCCAGCCAACTCATCACTCTCGAATGGGTCCAGCCGGGCAGCGGCGAACACCATCTCTTCAACGCCGAAAGCGATATCCGCGATGATGCCGGCAACAATCTAGTCACCACCTATGCCGTCCACCGTCCCGATGGCGAATGGTCCCTCCTTATCATCAATAAAGACCAGGAGAATCCCCACCCCGTAAAAATCTCCTTCGATGATGCCACCCAATCCGCCCGTGGCTATTTCTCGGGTCCAGTCACCGTGAAAACTTTCGGCAAAGCCCAATATCAGTGGCACCCCGGTACCGTAACCGCCGATCCCGACGGTCCGATCGCCTCGTCCACTATCACCGCCGACACCAACACCGCAGTGGAATTACCCGCGTCCTCCATCACCGTCCTGCGCGGCTCCGTCAAATTCTCAACTCCCACAAAACACTAACTCGGCACCTGTCCCATTTCAATTTTCCTCCACACTCGCATACCATCTCTCCATGCCATCCTTCTACCCGCCCGGCCCCGAACAAGGCTTCTTCGACGGCCTCCGCAGCCCTCTCCGTCAGGACCCTCTGGGCTTCATGTCCTGTGCCGCCCGCGAATACGGCGACATCGTCTGCCTGCGCTTCTTCAATCTCCGCACCTACCTCCTCTTTCACCCCGACCACATCGAAGACGTTATCGTCAACAGCGCCAAAAAATTCATCAAGGGCCGCGTCCTCCGTGCGAATCGCCACCTCTTCGGCAACGGCCTCCTCACCAGCGAAGGCGATTTCTGGCTCCGCCAACGCCGCATGATGCAACCCGCCTTCCATCGCAACCGCATTGCCAACTACGCAGACACCATGACCGCTTGCGCCACGCAACTCCTCCAATCGTGGCAACCCGGACAGCAGTTAGATCTACACGAAGCCATGATGCGCCTCACTCTCCGAATCGTCGGCAAAACTCTCTTCCACGCCGACGTCGAGCGCGACGCTCCGCAAGTCGGTGAGAATCTCCACGTCCTCCTCGAATACACCATGGATTTTCGACGCCTGCTGATGACCCCGCGCTGGCTCCCCACCCGCCGCAATCTTCAAGCTAAGCGCGCTGTCCGCAATCTCACCGAGATCATCGACCGCATCATCCAGGAGCGCCGCGCCTCCAACGACGACGCCGGCGATCTCCTCTCACTCCTCATCCACGCCCAGGATGAAGACGGCTCCCGCATGACCACCCAGCAACTCCGCGACGAAGCCCTCACCCTCTTCCTCGCCGGTCACGAAACCACTGCCAGCACTCTCTCTTGGACCTGGATGCTTCTCGCGCAAAATCCTCGCGTCGAACAGAAACTCCATGCCGAACTCGCCTCCGTTCTCAGCGGGCGCACTCCCACTCTCGACGATCTGCCACGTCTCCCCTACACCAGCCATGTCATCACCGAATCCATGCGCCTCTATCCGCCCGTCTGGGCCATGGCCCGCCTCGCTATCGAAGATCACGAGCTAGCCGGTTATCCCGTGCCCAAAAACACTGGTATCGCCGCCGTGTCCTGGGTCGTCCACCGCGATCCCCGCTGGTACGAAAATCCCGAACAGTTTCTTCCTGAACGCTGGGAAGGTGACCTTCTCAAAAAAATCCCGCGGTTCGCCTATTTCCCTTTCGGTTTCGGACCCCGCCAATGCATTGGAAATTCCTTCGCCCTGATGGAAGCCAGCCTGGTCCTCGCTACCATCGCCCAGTGCTTTCGCTTCTCCCTGCTCGCCAACCAGTCTGTGCAACCCCTGGCCTCCATCACCCTCCGGCCGCGCCACGGCCTCCACGTCCAAATAGAATCTCGCGCACCGCGCTCACTTTCCTCCTCCGCATCGGTAGCTCACCCCTTCCAGGGGTGAGGCTTTTCTCTTACCCTGGCCACTTATCCCTCCAACCACCGAAAACCCTCAGGCCTCGAAGGCCTGAGCTACAGGATTGCATGATGCCGAGCGAGGCGCGGAATCCCAGTTCCCCAACTGCCGCCTCTCTTTGATTCGCGCCGCCACGGTCGTCATCTCTTCGCTCCACTTGCATCCGTTATGCGCCTTTTCCCCTCCTGCCCTAATCCCCAAAAATCTTCTTCATCCAGAATCTCCACCCCCACCATCAACCGGTCCAGCACCGTAGGTTTTGTCCAAGCTACCTTTGCCAGGACGGTCTTCCGCGTGTCCACTCTTTCCAACGTGATCGGCTGCCCCATCCTCAGCGCCTGCCGGATTTCGATGCACGCTCCTCGCCGGCTGACATTGATCGTGTAGCATTTTTCTGGGATTTCTTTGGAAACCAGCCCCGTGCTCACCAGGCAACACACCCGCCTCGCGATTCGCGGTGCCCGCTGGATCCGCTTGTAAATTTCCGCCGCCGTCGTCGACAACTCGATCAAGGTATCGCGCTGCCGCGGAGCCATCAGCCTCGTCTCCATAGCCAGCAGCGTCGTCTGCGAAATTACCTCCGTCAGAAATGTCTGTACTTCCGGTGATAAATTCCGTTCCTCAGTACCGGTGTCGAACGTCCCTTTGATCGACTCCACACGTCGCCAAGAAACCTCCAAAAAATGCTCCAGGCACAGCGCTCTTTCGCTTACCTTGGCTGTCGACGTTCGTTCACACCCCGTCCAGCTACATTGATTCGTCTCTTTTTTCGGCATCGGTCTTATGCACTCTCAAATGCAATGTTGGGATCACCTGAGCCGGAGCGTGCGCAAGTGGGCGGACCCGATCTATTCTGTCACTGGCCCCCGATCTGTCAATCCACTTTGCATGGTTTGCACCTTCCGTGCTTTAAAATAATTTAACTTGCCATCCTGAGCGTAGCGGAAGATCTCTCACTAACCCCAACCGCTGCGGCAATGCGTCCCTTCTCCACGCTTGGGACTCTTTCACTTCTCTCTCCACGTGTTTCCCATCACTCTCCCCTGCCACACATCCCATGTATAATTCGCTGTCGAGGATCCCATGCGTCCACCCACCAACCGTATTCTCACCTCACTTGTTGTGCTTTTGCTCGCCGCCCTATCTTCTTCCGCCCGCGCCGACGAACACGGCCCCGCCCCTCTCGCCATCGGCGCCACCGCTCCCGATTTTTGCCTCCCCGGAATCGACGGCAAAACCCACTGCCTCGCCGACTACGCCTCCGCCAAAGTTCTCGTCATCGCCTTCACCTGCAATCACTGCCCCACCGCGCAACTCTACGAATCTCGCATCAAGCAAATCGCCGCCGATTACAAAGACCGCAGCGTGACCGTCATCGCCATCCAACCCAACAATCCCATGGCCGTGCGCCTCGACGAGATGGGCTATACCGATGTAGGCGACTCCTTCGACGACATGAAAACCCGCGCTGCCTATCGCCATTTCAATTTCGTCTATCTCTACGATGGCGAAGACCAGAAAATCGCTCGCGCCTACGGCCCCGCCGCTACTCCCCACCTCTTCATCTTCGACTCCCAACGCAAGCTTCGCTACGAGGGCCGCGTTGACAACAATCCGCGCGAAAACCTTGTCACCCGTCGCGACGCTCGTGAAGCCATCGACGCCCTACTCGCCGGCAAGCCCGTCGTTGTCGAAAAAACTCCATCCGTCGGCTGCTCCACGAAATGGATTTACAAGGAAGAAGGCCGCAAAGCCGAACTCGCCGAAATCGAAAGCCAGCCTGTCACCCTGCAGCCCGCTTCCGCCGACCAATTCAAAGCCCTCCGCAAAAATGATTCCGGCAAACTTCGCCTCGTCAATTTCTGGGCCACTTGGTGCGCTCCCTGCGTTCAGGAAATGCCCGAAATTCAAACCATGCTCCGCATGTACGGCCATCGTGCGTTTGAAGTCACCACCGTCAGCATCAACTACCCCGATGAAAAACCCGCCGCACTTGCCGCTCTCACCAGACTCCACGCCACTAGCCGCAATCTCATTCTCGGTTCCACCGATATCTACACCCTCCTCGCCGCCTTCGATCCCGACTGGAACGCCGCCGTACCCTACACCATGCTTATCAAGCCCAACGGTGAAGTCGTCTACAAAAATCAGGGTCCCATCAACCCGCTCGAACTCCGCCGCATCATCATCTCCAATCTCCCCGATGACGATTACCTCGGCCACCAAGCCTACTGGCAATCTCAACCGCCCGCCCAACCCAACTAACATTCTTTTTAAGGGTCCTGCACTGCTGGACCCCTTGTCCGCACGATCATTGAATCTCGCTGGCCTCCGCCTCACCTCTGCCCGCTTGAACTTGAGGGTGCCCCATCCTTCGCGTTCTTTGCGAAGGGTGGGTTCTTACGATCGAAGGCCCGCCTTTCTTCTCTTTCGCCTCTCTTCCTTCCTGCATGTAGCGCTGACTTTCATGTCAGCCTCTTCGACCTTCATCCACTCCGCCGAATTACGTGCTAAATTACTCTTATCCGGTGCGGCGGCCGGAGCAGCGGCGGAGAATCTCGAGGAATTCCCATCATGAATGACATGGATACGAATCAACGCGGTGGTACAACTCTGCTCGGCTTGTTGCTCGCCCTAGGGCTGATCCTCGGCGGCTGGATCCTCGGCGTCCAAATCAAAAACACCCGTCTGGCCGATCGCTACGTCACCGTAAAAGGCCTCGTCGAGCGCAACGTAAAATCCGACCTCGCCATCTGGCCTCTCAACTACAAAGAAGCCGGCGACGACCTCACCACCGTCTACGCCAAAACCGAAGCCGACAAAAAAGTTATCTTGGATTTTCTTCAGCAGCAATCCATCCAACCCAACGAAATTGAGCTAGGCGTAATTCGTGTCGTCGACACGCAAGCCAACGAATACGGTGGCGGCCAGCGGGCACCGCATCGCTACATCGTCGACCAGCAAATCACCGTGCGCACCAATCGCGTGGATGTCGTTGCCAACGCCGCGCAAAAAACCATGCTGCTCTTGCAAAAGGGGATCGTCCTCAGCGGCAATCCCGGCCAGAGTGGTCTCGTTTACAAATTCACCGCCCTCAATGCCATCAAGCCCGACATGATCACGGAAGCCACGCGCAACGCCCGCGCCGCCGCCGATCGGTTCGCTTCCGATTCCGGCAGCAAAGTCGGCGCCATTCGCCAAGCCAACCAAGGCGTCTTCTCCATCTTGGCCGCTGATCAAGGCGCTGCCACGGGAGAGCCCGGCGAAGCCGGCGACATGAGCTTCGGCGCTGACGCCAGCCTCATGAAAACCGTCCGCGTCGTCACCACCGTCCAGTATTATCTGAACCAGTAGTTGAAAAACAGTGACGAGTGATGAGTGGCGAGTCGTAAGAAAGTAGACCGGGAGAGCGGAAACGTACTAGGCCCGGAGGAAGACTCCATGATAACAACACAATGGTCGACGTCATTGATATTTGCCACATTGGTTCTCGCCTGCACCTCGTCTGCAAATACCTGCGTCGAAGTTCCAGTGCCGAAGAATCCGGTTTCTCACGTGTGCGGCCTACTCAAAGACCAGGCTGGCGATCCCATTGGGCATGCCAAAGTCCAGATATGGAAAGACCACTCCCTGTTCATCGAAGCTGAAACGAGTCACGAAGGTAACTTTTCATTCGACAATCTGAAGGAAGGAACCTATGGGGTTCTGTTCGTAGCAAATGGCTTTTATCAGTTTGGATTCCCTATTGTCGTCCACAAATTCAACCAAAAATGTCAACGGTCCCTGGAAGTGGTGCTCTGCATAAACGGGCCGTGCGGATGTAGCGCTACGTTGAAAAGGCGCTAGCGACCCTACATGTGTTCCACACTCTTTTTCCGAGGGTGGCTCTTGGGTCTTCTTCGGCTCGTCACTCGCCACTTTCTTCTAGCGTGCCGTCCAGCCACCATCAATCAAAATGGTTTCTCCAGTGATTAGCGACGCCGCGGGTGAGGCCAGAAATACAACCGCCCCGGTCACCTCCATCGGTTCTCCGATCCGATGCAGCGCCGCAATCCGCTCCACGGTGTCCACCAGACGCCGAGGGTCCGACAGATACTCTTCCGTCCCTGGCGTACGAATGAACGTGGGCGCCACTGCATTCACCGTGATCCCGTGCTTTCCCCATTCCACCGCCAGACATTTCGTCAAATGCGCGATCGCCGCCTTGGTCATGCAATAAATGGATTCCGTCGGCAGCGCCACAAACCCTGCCTGCGAACTCATGTTGATGATCGTCCCTCTCTTCTGCTTGATCATCACCCGTCCGGCCGCCTGGCTCGCGAAAAATGTTCCTTTCAAATTCACCGCAAGCATCGCATCAAAATCTTCCTCGCGCACATTCTCTGCCAGATTTCCCGGCGCAACCCCCGCGTTGTTCACCAGAATGTCGATACGCCCGAACTCCTTCACCGTATCGTCCACAGCGCGAACAATCTCATCCATTTTGCTCATGTCCATCTGCAACGGCAGCGCTTGCCTCCCCATCTTCCGAATCTCCGCCGTCACGCCCGAGTCCGCCTTGACATCGCGCAGTCCAACCGCCAAATCCGCACCGGCGTGCGCCAACGCCAGCGATATCGCACGCCCTAATCCCCGCGCCGCTCCCGTGACCAGTGCTACTTTCCCATTCAACCCAAATTCCGGATACTCCATCTCTCCTCCAGTCACTCACTGTCGTCGCTAACGATTGTAGCTCATGCCTTACAGGTCCGAGCACTCTCCTGCCGCTAGCCACAAAAAAGCCCGCGCTCTTTCCCAGCGCAGGCATTTTCACTCCGAACTGCTGACTACCGACTAGCAATCTTACAGCCTTCGCAAATCCTCCACCATCACGCTCAACAATTCCTCCGACACATGTTCCATGTCTGCATGCGCCGCATGCTTCGGCTGTTCCGGCCAGCGCTCCGCCACCGGCGATCCGTCTTCCGTATAAGCAGTCGCGTACCATATTTGACTCTGGCTGTGCGGTTCGTCCGCGTCATCTTTCGTCAGCACCGTAACGCCAACATTGCGATCCACGGCATAGTGCCAAGTTGATCCGTACTTCGTCGTAAACGCACCCTCGCCACCCGCGGACACGGACTCCGGCACGGGCATCGTCGCGTTCGTGTCGCCCGGCTCGTCTCCATTGCCGGGTACCGCGTAGAACACAATCAGATAATTTCTCGCTCCCCGCATCGGCGTCGCCGAAAAACAAATATTTTGCAGCTGCTTTTGATTTTTCCCGATCCACTTTTCCGCCCAGCCCGGCGTGCCCAGCACCAGCTTCTCCCCGTTCAAACTTCCCAGCGTAATATTCTTCGTGCATTCCACCCGCTGCCCTTCTTGAAATCCTTCGGTGTCACCGGGAAGAAAATTCGTATTGTGCGTTTGCGATCCTGAATCCGTTGCTTGTTCTTTGGGCTTGTCAAATGCTCCCAATTGCACCGTGCGCTGGCCGTCGGGCCGCGCCGCGGCAGGCGCACCGGCAGCAGCTTCGGATGCGGCTCCGCTTGAGGGAGCCGCGACCGTCGGCCTGGTTTCGACCGCATTTGCGTCGGAGAACCCGTAATCTCTTTCCGGTGGTGACGAAGGCGTCCCCGGAGCGACCGGCGCGTCACGATGTACGCGCACTGTGGGCAGAGCGGCCACGTTTGCAGGAGCACGTGCAGGTTCCACCGGAACGGTTTGCGTAGCCGCGGGCGGCGCGGCTGCAGTTGGCACGACCGGAGGAGCAGCCTCATGAGCAGGTTGCGGCGCGACAGCCACTTCGCTCTGCGGCGGTTTTGTCACCGGCAAAACCACTTCCGGCTTGGCCGCTGGCGGTGTCGGCGCTACGGGTGCCGCTGCAGGAGCATGTTCTTCGGGTGCCTCCAGCGCCGGGACAGTTACCGCAGGCTGTCCATTCGCGACCGGAGCGGCCACGGTTTTCTCCGCCGCTTCAGGTGCCGTAACCCCGCCCTTCGCAGTTGTCGCCTTCTTCTTCGTCTTTGCTGCTTCCACAACGCTTATCGGCTCGCTGACGGAAATCACCGCTCCCGGCAATGGTTTCAGCGGTTCTGCCTGAGTGGACTCCGAAGCCCCCGGCTTCAGCTTCTTACAAACCTTGTCGCCGTCCAGCACTTCGTCCGAACCGACAAAGTTCCCGGCTGCCTCCAGCGTGCGGCAATTCACCAGCTTGGTTTCTTGGCCACTCAAAAGACTCGGCATCGCAGCGAACAGGCATACAATAAGCTCTCTGCGATTCATCACAGTTCTCCTACGGGTGGGACCCAAGCATCCGGCAGTGCCCTCAACCTGTCAATTGCGATTTCAGTCCAAAGGGAGCCTGCCCCAGGAACAGGTCATACGCCAGCACCACACTCGGCCGCAAGAAAAACAAAAGGCCCGCCCCGGTTTCCCGGAGCGGGCCATCACTGCCTTGCGGAGGCGGGCCTTAGCTCTTGGCTTCCACTGCTTCTTGCAACTTGGTCTTTTCTTTCTTTTCCTTCTTCTTGAATTCGTATCCCACGAGTTCAAGAATAGCCACCTTCGCGCCATCCCCCACGCGAATTCCTGCAGGGATAATGCGGGTGTAGCCGCCCGCGCGATCGGCAAATTTCGGCGCGATCTCGCTGAACAGCTTCTTGGTGACCGCCGGCGTCATAATATACGAGGCGGCCTGGCGGCGCGATTGCAGCGTGTCGCGCTTGCCAAGCGTGATGATTTTTTCCGCCACAGGCCGCGTCGCTTTCGCGCGCGTCAGCGTTGTGGTGATCCGTCCATGTTCGAACAGGTTGGTCACCAGGTTGCGCAACGTCGCGCGCCGGTGCCACGGATTGCGTCCCAGTTTCGATCCTGACTTCAGATGTCGCATCGTTCGTCCCTTTTTCCCTTATAGCCCGATGGATTCGTCGGAGCTTGGCGGCGCGGTCTGGCTCGGCAGCGGCGGCCAGATGATCCGGCCGTGCTCATCGAACTTCATGCCCAAACTGAGGCCCATCTTCACCAGTATATCTTTGATCTCGTTCAGCGATTTGCGGCCGAAGTTTTTCGTCTTCAGCATTTCGTTTTCGCTTTTCTGCACGAGTTCGCGGATCGTTTGAATGTTCGCGTTCTTCAAGCAGTTGTAGCTGCGCACCGATAGCTCGAGTTCTTCCACCGAGCGATCCAGGTGTTCCAGCCGCGGGTCGTGCACGGTGTCCGTAGGCACTTCCACGTTCTCGACCGGTTCCTCGAAGTTGATGAAGATGCTCATGTGGTCTTTCACCAGCTTCGCGGCCAAGCCAACCGCGTCCGACGGCGTGATCGCTCCGTTGGTCCACACTTCCAGCATGAGCTTCTCGTAATCCGTCATCTGCCCGAGACGCGCGGATTCCACGGCAAAGTTCACTTTACGAACAGGCGAGTGCACGCTGTCCACCGGGATGTACCCGATCGGCAGGTCTTCATCGTAATTGCGATCCGCCGCCACATAGCCGCGCCCGTTCTTCACGCGCATCTCGATGCGCAGCTTGCCGCCTTCACTCACCGTCGCGATGTACACACTCTTGTCGAGTACCGCGAAATCCGCGTCTTCCTCGATGTGCGCGCTGGTCACCACGCCCGGCTGTTCCACGTTCAGATAAATCGTCTTCGGCAGGTCGTTGTTCAGCTTGATCGGCACCTGCTTCAGGTTCAGGATGATGTCGGTGGCATCTTCCACCACGCCCGGAATCGACGAAAATTCGTGCAGCACTCCGTCGATCTTCACCGCGGTGATCGCTGCTCCCTCAATCGAGCTCAGCAGCGCGCGCCGCAGGGCGTTCCCGACCGTTGTGCCCCAGCCGCGTTCAAACGGCTGAGCGGAAAATCGCCCGTATTTCTCGGTCAGCGATTCAAACTCTGGCGCAAGACGCTTTGGTTTTTGAAATCCCTTCCACATCGTGTTCCTTCCTTCTGGGCTGCCCAAAACAGCCCGTAAACCGCTACAAGCCCTTAGCTATCGACCGTCAGCCAACAGCCTAACTTCCCCTCGACCGGATGCCGTTAGCTTTCGTCTAATCGCCAACGGCGGGCAACTCTTACTTCGAATACAGCTCGACGATCAGTTGCTCGTTGATTGGTGGTGTCTGCCCATCATCGCGCTTCGGCAACGCCACAACCTTGGCCTTGAACTGATCGCGCTCCTGCTCCAGCCATGGCACCGTGCTCTGGCTCTGGGCGACGTTACGCGCTTCCAGGACCATCGCGTTCTGGTGCATCTTTTCCTTGATCGCGATCTCTTCGCCCACGTTCACCTGGTACGACGGGATATTGACCTTCTTCCCGTTGACCCGCACGTGTCCGTGCAGCACCAACTGCCGCGCCTGCGACCGCGAGGACGCCAGGCCGGATCGCCAGACCACATTGTCCAGGCGGCGCTCCAGCATGATGATTAGGTTTTCACCTGTGGGACCCTTGGAGCGCTCCGCCTTCTCAAAGTAATTGCGGAATTGCCGTTCCAACAGCCCGTAGGTGCGCTTCACTTTCTGCTTCTCGCGCAGTTGCAGGCCGTAACCCGCAACTTTGGCGCGCCGCGATTGCCCGTGCTGTCCCGGCACAAAATTGCGCTTCTCAATCGCGCACTTGTCCGTGAAGCACCGCAGGCCTTTTAAAAACAGTTTTTGCCCTTCCCGGCGGCACAGGCGGCAAACTGCATCTCGATGTCTTGCCAACTTCTATTCTCCCTTCCCGAATCTCTTCAAAACGTCCTTCAAAATCGTTTCCATTACACGCGCCGGCGTTTCGGCGGGCGGCAGCCGTTGTGCGGAATCGGCGTCACGTCGCGAATCACCACGATATGCAATCCCGCGGCAGCCAGGGCGCGCACCGCGGATTCGCGGCCGGAGCCCGGACCCTTAACACGCACTTCCACGCTCTTCATGCCGAACTGGTCGCGCGCCGCGCTGGCCGCAGCCAACGAAGCCTGCTGCGCCGCGTACGGCGTTCCCTTGCGCGAACCCTTGAAACCGATCGCTCCGGCGGAAGAATTGCAAATCACGCGGCCATCCGGATCGGTGATGGTGATCTGCGTGTTGTTGAAGGTCGCGGAGACGTGCACCAGTCCGTGTGGAACCGTGCGGCGTTCCTTTTTCTTCTTGAACTCTTTCTTCTTCTTAGATGCCGCTGCCGGTTTCGCTGGTGCCCCAGTGTCCGGTGCTGCGTTCTGCTGCTCTTTAGCCACGTTTCACTCCATTTTCGTTTACTGCAATTCCTGACCGCCTGAAAAAACTTAGCCCTTCTTGCCCTTAACCTGCTTCTTCCCGGCAACCGCGCCGCGCCGCGGACCCTTGCGCGTGCGCGCATTCGTGTGCGTGCGCTGCCCGCGAACCGGCAAATTCCGGCGATGACGAATCCCGCGATACGCCTGCACTTCAATCAGCCGGCGGATGTTCATCTGGATCTCTTTGCGCAGATCGCCTTCCACGCGTCCTTCCTGCTCGATCACCGTACGGAGGCGATTTACTTCGTCTTCCGTCAGGTCCCGCACCTTCTTCGTGAAATCCACATTGGCCTTTTCGGCGATGCTTTTCGCGCGCACCTGTCCAATGCCGTAGATCGAGGTCAACCCGACCCAGAGCCGCTTCTGCGGCGGTAGATCAACACCTGCGATACGTGCCATGGTTTCTCCTCGCTCCCCTTATCCCTGACGCTGCTTGTGCTTCGGATTGCTGCAAATTACCCGAACCACTCCACGGCGGTGGATCACTTTGCACTTGTCACAAATTTTCTTCACACTAGCCCGAACTTTCATACTGCTCGCTCCTCGTCTGGCAACCGGGCCCTCGCCCGGCGCCATAAACTCTTTTCGCTACTTGTAGCGGTATACGATGCGCCCGCGCGTCAAATCGTACGGCGAAAGCTCCACCGCCACTTTGTCCCCCGCCAGGATCCGGATGAAGTTCTTCCTCATCTTGCCGGAAACATGCGCCAACACCCGGTGCTTGTTCTCTAGCTCCACACGGAACATCGCGTTCGGCAACGGCTCCAACACGGTTGCCATCACTTCGATCGCGTCCTCTTTCGAATTCCCGGAGTCGCCTTTTTTCTTTTCTTCAAACGGCTGCTTCGCCATAAGGTTTCGCGTTTCGTTACCTCTTTCTTCCTGTTTCAACCTAAGTTCTAAGTGAGCAGTAAACTCTTTCGAACTTCTTGCTTCTCACCTACAACTTCAAACTCGCTCACCACGATGGCCCGGTCATTTCCTTCGGCCGCGTCAATATCCATGGCCCATTCGCGGTGACCGCCACGGTGTGCTCGAAATGGGCCGAAGGACTGCCATCGGCCGTTTCCGCCACCCATTCGCCGCGCATCTGCACATCCGGCCGGCCTGCATTCACCATCGGTTCGACGGCGATGACCATGCCTTCTTGCAAACGCGCCCCGTGTCCCGGTTCGCCGTAGTTCGGAAGATTCGGTTCATCGTGCATCTTGGTTCCAATGCCGTGTCCCACGAACTCCCGCACTACCGAAAACCCGTGCTGCTCCACCCAACTCTGCACCGCGTACCCGACATCGCCCAACCGGTTACCCGGGCGCATCTTGTCAATCGCGCGGTCCAGCGATTGACGGGTCACATCCAGCAACTTCTGCAACTCCGGCTGGATCTTGCCCACGGGCACGGTTACCGCCGAATCGCCGTAGTACCCTTCGACTTCCATGCCAAAGTCGATCGAGACGATGTCGCCTTCCCGCAACTTCCGTTTCGGCGACGGTATCCCGTGAACGATCTCGCTGTTCACTGACGTGCATAGCACGCACGGATACCCGCGATACCCTTTGAACGCCGCCCTTCCCGGCCTCTTCGCGATGAGCCCCTCGGCTATTTCCTCAAGGTCCATCGTCGACATTCCGGGCTTCACCTGCTCCCGAAGCGCGTGCAAAACTTCATGCACAGCCTGGCCCGCGCGGTACATCTTTTCCAGCTCAGCGGCGCTGCGTAATTGAATCGCCATCTTCAACCCGCTCCGCCGATGCTAGCCACGGCCTGCTCAATCTCTTGCTCGACCTCCGCCACGCTTTTGCTTGCATCGATTTCATGCAAGAAGCCCAACCGGCGGTAGTAATTCACCAGCGGCGCTGTCAGCTTTTCGTACGCATGCAACCGCTGCCGGATCACTTCCTCGCGATCGTCCGGCCGCTGGATCAGCTCGCCGCCGTCGTTATCGCAAATCCCTTCCACTTTTGGCGGGCGGTCGTAAATATTGTAAATCTCCCCGCCTACCTTACATGTCCTTCGGCCCGTCAACCGCCGGATCAGCAGCGCATTGCCTATAACCATGTGAATCACGAACGGCTGCTTGAACCCTTGCCTCTTCAGCAATTCACCCAGATACTTCGCCTGAGTGACCGTCCTCGGAAATCCGTCAAACACAAATCCGTGACTGCAATCCGGCCGCTCAATCCGCTCCGCGACCATTTTCAAAACCAGCGAATCCGGCACCAACTCCCCGCGCGCCATGATCGGCTTGACCTTCAATCCGAGTGGCGTCTCCTTCGCGATATGTTCGCGAAGCATATCTCCCGTCGAAAGGTGCGGTGCTCCAAACTTCCCTGCCAGCACCGTCGCCTGGGTTCCTTTCCCGGAACCCGGAGGTCCTAGAAAAATTACCGCGCGGTCGAGTTTTCCGACAGGACGCTGTTCCAGCGCCACGTTGTCGTCTCCCTTAGCCTAGCGACGGCCGCGCAATCTTCCTTTACGCGCAAAGCCCTCGTAATTACGCATGACGAGTTGTGCCTCCAGCTGCTGCACGGTATCCATCGCCACGCCCACCACGATCAGGAGCGAAGTGCCACCGAAATAAAACGTCACACCCAGACCATGCAAAATCCAGCTCGGAAAGTGCCGGTCAAACCAATCGCCGCCCAGCCACACCGGCAAGTGATTGAGCGCAATACCCGCGATCATCCATTCCGGCAGGATGCACACCAGCGCCAGATATACCGCTCCGATAAATGTCAGACGCTTTAGGATGATGCTCACATATTCCGAAGTGCTGCGCCCGGGACGGATGCCAGGAATAAACCCGCCGTTCTTGCGCATGTTGTCCGCAAGTTCCGTGGGATTGAACACGATCCCCACATAGAAAAATGCGAAAACGATGATCATCACGATGTAGATCAACGTGTACAGT
>Ga0074045_10001039_pt1 | contig 26960 bp, 22 predicted proteins | sample BogForMeECP23OM2_FD_94442 | JGI IMG/M metagenome (GOLD analysis project Ga0074045, IMG submission 94442) | Bog forest soil microbial communities from Calvert Island, British Columbia, Canada - Bog Forest MetaG ECP23OM2 | ecosystem: Environmental > Terrestrial > Soil > Wetlands ...
GCCGAGCTGGCGATCGAACGCGACGAGTTTCATGGGGAGTGGAACTACAGATTGCGACCACGCGGCCATCCAACCACAACATGAAGTGTTCAAGTTATTTTCGCTAGGATCCTAACGGCAATCGCTCTCGTTCCCATGGCAGCCTTCTGCGCGGGGCCGCATGGGTGTCCGGGTGGGCGACCGACGTTCTAATCTTACTGGGTCACAAAATCGAGATCATGTATTTGTATATCTAACAACCGCAAGATGGGTATTTGGGCCCACCTTTATCCGGATCGGGGGACCGGAATGGACGGCGGATCGAGTAAGGGGAGTGAAGCGCGATTTGCGGCGTATGTCGCGGCGCTGGGTGCCTAGCTGGGTCATGCCGATCGACAGCAGCCGATGCATGATTACTGCCTGGGGCTGTTGATGCCGATTGAGCGCCAGAGCGTCGAGCCGATGGCGGCGGTGACGGGCCGTGGGCCTTCAGCCCACAGGCTTGACCCGTGGGGCAGGTCGCCGCGAAGCATCAATCATTGCTTCATTTTGTTGGGAACGTCGCCGCGGTCGGACCCCGCTATGCTGGCCAGGTGGACGAGCTGGTGCTGCCCACCCTCGATCAGGCGTTCGCGGTTCTTGGTGAACACCGTCTCGTCCCAAACCTCCTCATCCAGCGACAGCCCGACAAACCAGCGGAACAACAGATTGTAGTCGAGCTGCTCCACCACCTGCTTCTGCGAACGCACCGAGTAGAAGGCCTGCAACAGCAAGACGCGAAGCAATCTCTCGGGGGGAATCGTAAGCGCCTCGTCCACAATCCGCTGGATCGGCCGCCATGGATGATCTTTGGGAACTCGCGCCTCGCAGCTCACACAGCGCGTCGTTCTTCGTATCCCGACCGCGCATCGGACGTCCCCCACATCTCGTCACGCAGCCCGGATTATACTCAATATCTCGACCAATAGGCCGACTTTTTCCATATCCCGTTAGGGAGTGCCGAAGGCTGTAGGCTCGCCGGGGAGAACAGCAAACAGCAGGCGGGCGCAGCGATTTTTCAGTAGTAGCCGGCGCCGCCGCTGACGACACTCGGAGGCCAGTGCCCGCGCCATCTCGACCAGGCCCTTTTTCGCCGCCGAGACCGAGAGGAGCACGCTGCCGCCGGTGAAGGCGGCCTCCCATATCACTCGACGACGCCGATGTAGGGCAGATGGCGATATTTCTCGGCGTAGTCGGTACCGTAGCCGGCCACAAACACGTCGCCAATCGAGAAGGCGACGAAATCGATCGGGACCTCGATCTCCCGCCGCTGCGGCTTGTCGAGCAACGCGCACGTCCAGAGATTGCCGATGCGGCGCTCACGTAATTGGGCGGTGGCATAGGCGATAGACCGGCCGGTATCGACGATGTCGTCGACGAGCAGCACCGGCCGCCCGGCAAGGTCGGCCGGAACGTCGCCAAGAAGCTGCACGGCGCCGGTGCTCTCTTTGGCAAGACCGTAGCTGCTCAGCCGCATGAACTCGATCTCGGGGCCGGCGCCCGCCCGGTCCAGCGCGCGGACGAGGTCGGCAACAAACACCGCCGCACCCTTGAGCAGGCCGACCATGACGAAATCGGCCGGCATCGCGCGTGCGATCTCGGCGGCGAGCGCATCGACCCGGGCGGCGATCTCCCCCGCGCTGAACAGAATGCGCATTCCCGCGGCCGTGCGCCGCCGAGCCGGCGCGAGCGGTCGTCAGTAGTAGCCGGTGCCGCCGTTGACGTGGATGGTCTGGCCGGTGATGAAGCCGGCGTCGTCGCTGACGAGAAACAGGCAGGTGGCGGCGATTTCGTCGACATGGCCCTGACGGCCGAGCGGGATGCCGGACCCACTCGGCACATGCCCCCGATACCATTCGGGATGGTCCCGGCGAGTATCGATGCTGCCGGGGGAAACCACATTGGCGCGGATGTTCTGGCCGGCGAACTCGGAGGCGAGCGCCCGCGCCAGCCCGACCAGGCCCATCTTCGCCGCCGAGACATGAGCGCGTCCGCTGCCGCCGGTAAAGGCGCCCTCGCCGGTGAAGAACAGGATGCGGCCATACCCATTCTTGACCATCGAGCCGATGGCCGCCTGGGTACAGTAGAGCGCACCGTCGAGGACCACACCCCTGACGTGCTCCCAGTCTTGCACCGTCACCTCGGTGAAGGGCTTGTGCGGCCGAATGGCGGCATTGTTGATCAGGATGTCGATGCGTCCGAACTCGGACAATGCCCGGGCCACCATCGCGTCGACCTGGTCCTTCTTGGCGACATCGGCGAGGATCGCGAGCGCCTTGACCCCGAGGTCTCGGACTTCGTGCGCGACGGCGTCGGCCTCGGCCTGGTTGGTGCGAGCGTTGACGACAATGTGGGCGCCCTCTCCCGCGAGCTTCAAAGCCGTCGCGCGGCCGATATTGCGGCCAGAGCCGGTGATCAGGGCCACTTTCCCGTCGAGCTTACCCATGCGACACCCCCATCAAGATGTTCGAGACGTAGAAGATTTATATTCGATGTTAAACAGAGTTAAACAGACGAAAATAGGGCGACTTCTCATCGGTTTGGTGCTCGCCGTGACCCTCGTATTCGCGGCGGTGCCGTCGCGGGTCGCCGAAAATTACGGCGCCGGCGGCGAGCGGCTCGTAATAATGCGCCGGGAAACCGGCGGCATCGCGTGCCCCACGGTTGAAGGGCGGCTTCAGATCACCCTTGAAGCAGCGCCGGACCCGCTCGTGAAAGACCGCCTCTGGAATCAGCCCGCACGCGCGGCAGAGGCGGTCGAACCAACGGAACCCGACCGCGACGTGACCGATCTCGTCGCGATAGATGCGCCGCAGGATCGCGGCACTCCCGGCATCACCGACCCGCTCGAGCCGCGCCGCCATCTCCGGCGTGACGTCGAGCCCGCGCGCTTCGAGCACCAGCGGGACGACGGCGAGACGCGCGAGCAGGTCATCGGCCGTCGCCGCCGCCGCTTCCCACAGCCCGTCATGGGCAGGAAGGTCGCCGTATCGGGCGCCGAAATCGGCCAGGCGGCCCGCCAGCAGCTCGAAATGGCTGGCCTCCTCGGCGGCGACGGCGACCCAGTCGTCAAAAAATCCGCTCGGCAGGCTCGCGCCGGAAAACCGCGCAACGAGATCCCAACCGAGGTCGATCGCGTTGAGCTCGATATGGGCTAGGGCGTGCAGGAGTGCCACCCGCCCCGCCGGCGAGCCGAACGCCCGGCGTTTCGGCATCTCCTTGGGCGAGCGCAGAAATGGGCGTTCCGGCCGGGCGGGACGGGGCGGCGGCACTGCTTGGCCGACCCCGATCGCCCCTTCGTTCCAGGCTTTGGCGAGCGACCGGCTCGCCGCCGCCTTGGCTCCGGGATCGGCGGTGGCGAGGATCGCCACCGCCTCGCCAGCCAGTGTCCCATCGGCTGCCGCAGCGGTCAGAGAGCGCGCGCCGCCTTCAGCACTTCGCCGACATGGCCCGGCACCCTGACCTTGTGCCAGACGCCGCGGACGATCCCCGACCCGTCGATCAGAAACGTGGCGCGCTCGATGCCCATGTATTTGCGGCCGTACATGCTCTTTTCGACCCATACACCGTACTTCTCGCAAACATCTGAACCGGCGTCGGAAGCAAGGACGAACGGCAGCCCGTGCTTCTTCTTGAACCTGTCGTGGGAGGCGACCGAATCCTTCGATATGCCGATAACTACGGCACCCGTCCCGCCGTAATCCGGGAAGGAATCGCGGAACCCACAGGCCTCGGCGGTGCAGCCCGAGGTGTCGTCCTTGGGATAGAAATAGAGCACCGCCTTCTTGCCGTTGAGCTTGGACAAGGTAACGCTGCCGGCGCCGTCGGTCGGCAGTGTAAAGTCGGGGGCTTTGTCGCCGAGCTCGACGCTCATCGTGCACTGTCTCCTGTCTGCTCTGCCAACTGTTGCACGGCGCAACGCGCCGGTTCCTCGACCAAAAGCTCGTACCAGCTGCGAGTACGCGCGGTGGCGGCAGTGATATCTGCGTCTAGCCGGGTGAAGTCAACCGCACGGGCACAGCGCGCCAGCGTGGCGGCGTCGGCCTCGGGGAAGCCGTGCGCTTCGGACGCTTCGTCGCGCAGCAAGGTCAAGAGCGCCTGCACATGACGCAGCAGCCCGAGGGCGTCGAGCAGCTCGTGCTGCGCCTGCGGCGACAGCACCCTCGCCCCGCCGAGTGCTTGGAGCGCCGCTGCAGCGTCGTGCCGCAAGACTTGCGGGGAAGAAGCCGCCTCGCGCAGCATCAGGTATTGCGTGATGAATTCGAGGTCGAGCAATCCGCCGGGCCGGTTCTTGAGGTCCCAGGGCGAGGGCCGCGGGTTCTCGTCCGCGATGCGCCGCCGCATGTCCGCGACGTCGATCAAGAGGCGTTGGGCATCACGCGTGGAACGGAGCACGACGCCGATCGCACCGGCGATCTGCCGCCGCAGCGCTGCAGCGCCGGCGACCGGCCGCGCCCGCGTCAGTGCCATGTGTTCCCAAGTCCAGGCGGACTCGCCCTGGTAGCGGGCGAAGCTTTCGAGGCTCGAGGCGATCGGTCCCGACGCACCCGAGGGCCGCAGTCGCATATCGACCTGGTAGAGCCGGCCTTCTGCGGTCGGCGCGGTGATTGCGCCGATCAGCCTTTGGCTCAATCGCGCATAATAGCTGGCGACAGCGAGCGGATTCGGCCCGTCCGAAACCTCACTGCCGGGCGGGACGTCGTAGATCATGATCAGATCAAGGTCGGAGGCGAGGGTCATTTCGCGGCTGCCAAGCCGGCCCATCCCGATGATCGCGAACGCGCCGCCCGGCACTCGCCCATGGCGGCGCGCAAACTCGACCTCCACCGCCGGGACCAGGGCTGCAAGCGCAGTTTCGGCGATGTCGGCGAGCATCTCACCCGCCCGCGTTCCATCGAGCGTCTGGCGCAACAGCTGAACTCCGATCTGAAACCGGCGCTCCCCGGCCCAGCGCCGCAGCGCGTCCAGCGTGTCCTCGTAGTCGCCAGTGCCGGCGAGCACCCGGTCGAGATCTGCGGCGAGCCCGGCGCGGTCGGGCGGAGGCGCGAAGAATCCCTCCGTCAACACAAAGTCGAGAAGGGCGGGCCGCTGCGCGAGCTGCTCGGCCAGGCGCGGAGCCCCGGCCATGACCTCGGCGACCAGCTCCAGCAGTCCCGGGTTGGCATGAAACAGCGAGAAGAGCTGCACGCCGGCCGGAAGGCGCGACAGGAATTGGTCGAACCGCACCAACGCGATATCGGGATGCGGTGTCACACCGAAGATGCGCAGCAATTCAGGCACAAGCTCGGTGAGGATTTCTCGCGCGCGCTGACTGCGGGTCGCCCGCAGCCTACCGTGATGCCAGCTGCGCACCAGTGCCGAAACCGAAGCCGGCTTGGCAAAACCGAGGCGAGACAGTGTGTGCAGAGTTTCTTGATCGTCGTCGACCCCGGTGAAGACGAGGTTGCCGGGGCCCGCGAGGCTCGGAGCCTGCTCGAACAGCTCGGCATAGTGCCTCTCGACCGAGATGAGGTGGCTGAGCAGATCGGCGACAAAGGCGTCCCTTTGCCGATAGCTGAGAAAGACGGCGATTCGGGCGATCCCGGCCGGGTCCCGGGGCAGCGCATGCGTCTGTGCGTCGTCGACCATCTGCAAGCGGTGCTCGAGACGACGCAGGAAGCGATAGTCGTCGATCAGCTCCGCGGCCGTCGCAGGATCGATCCGGCCAGTGGAGGCAAGCCGCCGCAGAGCCTCACAGGTGGAGGCGGCCCGCAGCTCGCGCATCCGCCCACCCCAGATCAGCTGTTGGGTCTGGGCGAAGAACTCGATTTCGCGGATGCCGCCGCGACCGGTCTTGATATCGTGGCCTTCGACGGCGATTCGTCCGCCGCCGCGATACGCGTTGATCTGGCGCTTGATCGAGTGGATGTCCTGAATCGCCGCAAAATCGAGGTTCTTCCGCCAGATGAAGGGTTGCAGTTCGCGCAGAAAATGCCGCCCGGCAGCCCTGTCGCCGGCGACCGGACGGGCCTTGATCAACGCCGCCCGTTCCCAATTTTGGCCGACGCTCTCATAGTACGCGAGCGCGGCTGCGACCGACAGCACCGGCGGGGTAGACGCCGGGTCCGGGCGAAGCCGCAAATCGGTGCGAAAGACGTAGCCGTCGCCGGTTCTCTCGTCGAGAATGCGCCCGAGATCGCGCACCAGTCGGACAAAGAAGGATTGGACGCCGTCGTGCGCACTCACCCGCGCTCGGGTCGCGTCATAAAGAAGGATCAGATCGATATCGCTCGAATAATTGAGCTCGTATCCGCCGAGCTTCCCCACACCGAGGACGATCAACCCGCTGTCGCGCTCCGGATCGTCTATGAACGGGAGGTCGATCAGGCCCTTGCTTGCCGCCTGACGCAGCAGATGACGCAGTGCGGCGCCGAGCACCGCTTCGGCGAACCGGCTGAGGGCGCCCGTTTGCTGCTCGAGCGACCAGGCTTCGACCAACTCGGCCACGGCGGCGAGAAGCGCCACTCGGCGTTTGGCGATCCGCAAGCGCGCCATCAAACCGACGGTATCCTCGCCGAGATCGTCGGACATGTCGGTGGCAGCGGCGATCTCGGCAAAGAGCGGGTCGACGCCTTCCTCGACGAGGCGCGTCAGGAACGCCCACTCCTTGACCGCCAGATCGCTCAGAAACGGACTGTTGCCAAAAACCGAGGCGAGCAGGCGTTCGCCGGGCGGCGTCGCGCTCCAGCGGCGCGCGGAGTCGGACGCGGGATCGCCTCTTGCGAGAGTGAGCGCTCCGCGCCAAGCCTCGAACCCGAGGACGAGGCGGCGTTCGTCAGCCGGCTCGGGCAACCCATCACCATCGGGGGAGAGGTGAGATAAGAGCTTCATCTCGCATGCCCGGCCGGAGCGGGGACACTGGCCGGTTAGCAGTCTTTGGTCAAGACGAGCCTGCAGCCGGGTCGGATGCCGAAGGACGGAGTGCGGAGCCCAATGAGCCTGCTGGTTCGCCCAAGCGCCGCCGCTCGGCGGCGGTGCAAATGCGGCGGGGCGCGCACCGCCTATTGGTGTGGCTCGGCTCGCTCGCTGCAGCGTTGGTCCTTATCATCGGGTTCGGCTTGTGGCGCCTGATCCAGGGTCCCATCGAGCTCGACCGGTTGACCCCCTATGTCGCGGAAGCTCTCAATCGTTCGTTAGACGGGCTCCACATCGTCATATCGGGGGTGCGGTTCGCCATCGATCGCACCAACCGTCAGGTCGATCTGCAGATCAAAGGCGTTCATCTGTCGCGCTCAGATGGGGAGCCGCTTGGCGCTTTTTCCGAAATGTCGGTAAGCCTCAGCCTGAGCTCGCTGCTGCGCGGCAGGCTGGTGCCGACCCGCCTCGCGGTCGAACATCCGGTCCTGCGGTTGGTTCGCGACCAGGACGGGAAGATCGGTTTTCACTTTGGCGACCAGGATGCGGGCGTACCCAATTTCGGGCCGGAGATCCTCGACCAAGCAGCCGGTCCCTCAACAGCGCCGCTCGGGTCGATGCGACGGGTCGTCGTGCGAGACGCCACCCTCATCCTCGACGACCAGCGAACCGGGCGGCATTGGCAGGCGGATCGCGTCGACGCCACGCTGGAGCGCAAGCCGGAGGGCCTTGCCGGCGACCTGTCGATGGCGATCGCAATCGGCGCACGGACACCCGAGCTCCACGCCAGCTATCGCTATTCCTTCGCCGGTCGGATGCTGGATCTCACGCTCGAAGTCGGTGCGGTCGAACCCGCCGCCCTCGCCGCGCTCACTCCTGAGCTGGCGCCACTGGCGGCCGCCGGTTTCCCGGTTTCCGGCACGCTCAAGACCCGGATCGATCTTGCTGGGCTGACGACCGATGGGGCACGCATCGATCTCGGCTTCGGCCCAGGATCGCTCAAAAGCGAGTTGCTGCCGGAGGGTGCGCTCGCGCTGCGCCAAGGCGAGCTGCACGCCGTCTATGCTCCCGAAAGCGGCCAGCTTTCCCTGGCAAAGCTCGAACTCGATCTCGGCGGCGGCTCCTTTCTCACCGTCAAAGGGAGCCTCGACGCGGTGACGCCAGGGCTGATTGCCGGAACCGATCCGACGCCGTCCCATATTCCCGGCGAGCTCAGCATCGCGCTCGCCGACGTTCCGGTGGCGAGGTTCGAGACCTTGTGGCCGCCCGCCCTGAGCAGCGGTGGTCGTCGCTGGGTGCTCGACAACGTGCACGACGGCATTCTCGACCGGGCCGCCGTCCAGCTCGATCTCGCGGTCGATCCGGCTGCGCGATCGGCCGAGGTCGTCTCGGCCCGCGGATCTATGCGGTACCACGATTTGACGATCAACTACTTCAACGGGCTCCCTCCGGTACGAAAGGTCAGCGGCACCGCCACGCTCGCAGATAAACGACTGGCGTTCACGCCCACCGGTGGGACGGTCAAATCCGTCCAAGTCACCGGCGGATCGCTCGACATCACCGACCTCGGCGCGCCGGTGGAATGGCAAACCATCGACCTCAGCCTAGCCGGGCCGGTCCGGGACGTGCTCAAGGTCATCGACGCGAAACCTCTGCACTATGCCCATGATATCGGCGTGGATCCGGAGCATGTCTCGGGGCGAACCGAATTCAACCTCCATTTCAGATTTCCGCTGCTCCGCAGTCTGAAATTCGACGATGTCGAGTATGGCGTTCGGGCGACCCTGACCGGCGCGTCAATCACCGGGGCCGCGATGGACCGCGACCTGAGCGACGGCGATTTTGCGCTCGACATCAGCCGACCGGGTATGCATCTCCAAGGGAATGCGCGCTTCGACGGCGTTCCGATAAGCATCGACGGCGGCGTATTCTTTAAGCCGAAAAACGGGCCGCGCGGCCGATACCGCGTCGCGCTAACTCTCGACGACGAGCAACGGCGACGGCTCGCATTCGACTATTTATCCGATCGGATTACCGGTCCGGTCGGAATTGATCTGACCTATTCGGTCTTCAATGCCGGGCGTGCCGAGGCCGAGGCATTGCTGGACCTTCGTGCTGCCGGCCTGTCCGTGGCGGAGGCCGGCTGGAGTAAAGCGCCCGATGCAGCCGCCTCGGGCAAGGTTGTACTCGATTTTGCGAACGAGCAGATCACCCGGCTGCGCGAAATCGAGGTGAAGACTGCGGGACTCTACGGGAAGTTTGCGGCCGCCCTAACGCCGGATAGAGAACGGCTCGAGCGCGTCGACATCGAGCGCCTCGTCATCGGCGACGACGATGTCGCGGGTCACGTTGCGCGCCGACCGGAAGGCGGCTGGCGCGTCGAGCTTCATGGCCCAAGGCTCGATCTGACCCATTGGTTGAATCACTCCGGCAACGACAGTCTGTCGCAGCATTCCGCCGCGGACCCGCCCCTGCTGATCGATGCTCATTTGGGTCGTTTGATCCTCGGCCCGCGTCGGCAGGTCCGCGAGCTGACGGCACACCTGTTGCGCGAAGGCGAGAACTGGCAGACCGCACGGATCGACGCGCGCTTTGTCAACGGCCATCAGCTTGCCTTGCGGTTCGGGAGCGAAGCCGGGAAAGGAGGCGTCAACTTCCTCTCGGATGACCTGGGCGCGACCTTGAGTCTTCTCGATGTCACTGACAACATCGTCGGCGGGCGGGTAACCATCACCGGTCAGGTCTCGGATGCGACCGGCAAGCGCATCCTGCGCGGGCATATCGACGGCGAGAACTACAACCTCATTCGGGCACCGGGCCTTGCCCGGGTCCTGTCGCTCACCTCGCTGAGCGCGATCGGCAGCATGCTCGCCGGGTCGGGCATCCCGTTCACCACGTTGCGCGGCGATTTCGCCTACAGCGAGGATCATCTCGTTCTCGAAAATCTCCTCGCTTATGGCGGGGCAATCGGGGTGACTGCCAACGGCCGGCTCGAATTGGGCCCACACCGGCTGGATATCCAGGGCACGGTCGTGCCTGCGTACGCGCTGAACTCGATCATCGGCAATGTCCCGGTGCTCGGCTCGTTGCTACTCGGCGGCGAAGGACAAGGTCTGTTCGCCGCCAACTACCGGGCCACCGGCTCGGCCGCCGATCCCCAGGTCTCGGTCAATCCGCTGAGTGCGCTTACTCCGGGGTTCCTGCGCCGGCTCTTCCAGCCCAATTTCGGCATCCCACCGCCGGTCCAGGAATCGCTCGGGGTGCAGTGACCGGGATTGGGCGGCCTGATCCGGTGCGAACGAACCGGGGGCACTGTGCCGCCGGTCGCAGGCGACAAGAAGGAAGCCGCGATGCCCGAGCCGGAGGCGGCCGCGGCGCGGCGCGGGCATTGCCGCGCTCGGGCAGCCCGGATCCGCTTGCTTCATCCGCCTGGCCCCGACGATGACGAACCCGTCGAATTCCGCTGTCGGCAGCGGAAAATTGCGTTTTCGCCGCCAAAAATTGCCCCGTCACGGTCAAGAATCTATTTGCAATCAATCCGTTGAGCCCGATTTAGCCGAGCCCGGGGACAGCGGAAATCGGCTGCGTTTTGGCGTGCCGGAACGGGGTCGGCAGCGGATCGGCAGCGGATTTCAGCCGCACGCTCCGGAGGCACGCTCAGCATCCGCAACCGGTGGACCACACGCACCGGCATTCCACGAAATGTGGACAAGCGAAATTAGGAGATCGGCTATGGCAAGCCACCGCGGGGCAGGCCCTACCAGAAGGGCCAATCCGGCAACTCGCGCGGCCTACGCGGGAAGGGCCTGCCGGCGCCCTTGGTCGAGACGCGGCGAGACATCTCTCCCGCTCAAGCCCCGCACGCGGGGGAGCCCGCGGACGGACGCCCGCCCGGGCAGGCGTCCCGGGGCAAGGGGCGGGTGCTAAACGGTGCGCATCAGCGCATGCCGCTTGCGGCCGGCGCTGAGCTTGATCATCCCGAGCGAGTCGAGGTCGGCGAGAGAGACCGTACGTGTCTCGTTCTCGACCGGCGTGTCGTTGATGCGCGCGCCGCCGCCTCGGATCAGCCGCCGCGCTTCGCCGTTGGAGGCGGCGAGCCCGGCGCGGCTGAAGAGCTCGAAGGCGGGGATGCCGCAGGCGAGCAGGTCGCGCGGCACGGTGATCATCGGCAGGCCGCTGCCGCTGCCGCCGTTTTCGAAGACCGCGTGGGCGGTCGCGGCAGCCGCTTCGGCCGCTTCCCGGCCGTGACACAACGCGGTCGCTTCGGTCGCCAGAACTTTTTTGGCTTCGTTGATCTCGCTGCCTTCGAGCCGTTCGAGGGGAGCGATTTCATCTATCGGAAGCTCGGTGAAAAGGCGCAGGAAGCGGCCGACATCGGCATCTTCGGTATTGCGCCAGAACTGCCAGTATTCGTAGGCAGACAGCTTCTCGGCGTTGAGCCAGACCGCCCCGCCGACGCTTTTTCCCATCTTTGCGCCGGACGCGCTCGCGATCAGCGGTGTCGTCAGCCCGAAGAGGGCGCGCCCGTCGGTCCGTCGCCCGAGCTCGACGCCGCCGACGATGTTGCCCCACTGGTCGGACCCGCCGATCTGCAGCTCGCAGCCGAAACGTCGGCCCAGCTCGACGAAGTCGTAGGCCTGCAGGATCGGATAGTTGAATTCGAGAAAGCTCAGCGGCTGGTCGCGTTCGAGCCGCAGCCGCACGCTATCCTGGGTCAGCATCCGGTTGACCGAGAAATGACGCCCGATGTCGCGCAGCAGCGGGATGTAGCGAAGCTCGTCGAGCCAATCGGCGTTGTTGACCATAATGGCGTCGCTCGGTCTGTCGCCGAAGTCGATGAACTTGGCGAAGACCGACCGAATCCCCGCCATGTTGCTGGCGATCTCGGCGTCGTCGAGCATGCGACGCGCTTCGTCTTTGCCGGAGGGGTCGCCGATGCGAGTGGTACCACCCCCCATCAGCACGACCGGCTTGTGTCCGCATCTCTGGAACAGCCGCAACAGCATGATGCCGACCAGGCTGCCGACGTGCAAACTGTCCGCCGTGCAGTCGTAGCCGATATAGCCGATGACGCGTCCGCCGCGGAGCCGCTCATCGAGCGTCTCGAGGTCGGTGCATTGATGCACGAAGCCGCGTTCGACCGCGGTGCGAAGAAAGGCGGAGCGAGGTGTCGACATGGCTGCGTCATCTAACATAGGTGCCGAGAGGGGGCCACAACACTCCCCGCGGCTGTGGCGCGCGATCGGCCTGATGAGCGGGACTTCGCTCGACGGGATCGATGTCGCAATGATCGAGACGGACGGCCGCGAGCGGGTGATCCCCGGTCCCGCGCTGACGATAGCCTACCCGCCGGAGTTCCGCGAAAGGCTACGCTCGGTGCTGGGCGGCGTTGGCGCCATCCCCGAGGTCGAAGACCAGCTGACCCGGCTCCACGCCGAGGCGGTGGAGCAGTTTCTCGGACGCCATCCCGGAACCGCTATCGACGTCATCGGGCTGCACGGCCACACGATCCTGCATCGCCCGGCCGAGCGTCGCACCTGGCAGCTCGGCGATGGCGCGCTCTTGGCGCGCCTGGTGGGCTGCGACGTGGTCGCCGATTTCCGCTCGGCCGATGTTACGGCGGGCGGCGAAGGAGCGCCTCTCGCTCCGCTGTTCCACGCCGCACTTGCCGCCAATTATCCGAAGCCGCTCGCGGTCCTCAACATCGGCGGTGTGGCGAACGTGACCTGGATCGGAGAGGGCGAGCAAGTTCTTGCCTTCGACACCGGCCCGGGCAATGCGCTGATCGACGATTGGGTGCGCCGTCACACCGGCGGCGGCGCCGACATCGACGGCACCTTGGCGCGCTCGGGTCGCGCCTCTACGGTGCATGTTCGGCGATTTCTTGCCTCTCCCTACTTTGATCGCCCGCCGCCGAAATCGCTCGATCGCAACGATTTCCAAGAAATTGTCCCGCAAGACCTTTCGCTCGAGGACGGTGCCGCTACCCTGACCGAGATGACGGCTGCGGCGGTCTCGGCGGCGGCTCGCCATTTCCCAGCACCAGCGCTCGAATGGCTCGTCACCGGCGGAGGTCGCCACAATCCGGCATTGGTGGAATCTCTCCGACGCCTTCTCAAAGTCGTCGTCCGCCCGGTGGAGGCGGTCGGCTGGAATGGCGACGCGCTCGAGGCACAAGCTTTCGCCTATCTTGCGGTGCGCTCGCTCGAAGGATTGCCGCTGAGCGTGCCTTCAACGACCGGAGTTCCGCAGCCGACTTGCGGGGGTAGGCTATTCTCCCCCACCGCCCCTCTCCCGCACCGCGATCCGGGAGGATGCGGGTGAGGTTACACCCGGCACCCCTCACCCTCCCAGCCTATCGGCTGGGCCCCTCCCTCTCCCGCGGTGCGGGAAAGGGGCCTTATTTGCGTCGTCAGCTATTGCCACTCGGGTCGCTGCTCTCCTTGCCGGCGACCCAGGTCGCCAATACCCGGATCTCGTCGGGATCGAGCGCCACCATGTCGGCGCGATATCCGGGAGCGATATGGCCGAGCCGGTCCTGGATGCCGAGAAAGGCCGCGGGAGCCGCCGACGCGAGACGCAACGCCTCGGCGAGCGGCAGTCCGAGCAGACGCACACTGTTGCGCACGGCGCTCGCCATATCGAGAAGGGAGCCGGCCAGTGTTCCATCGCCCGTCGTGCAACGACCATTGCGCACGGTAATTTCCTGTCCGTAGAGCGCGAAAGCCGATCGGCCGCCTCCGACGGGGGGCATCGCGTCGGTCACCAGCATCGGACGGCCCTCGCCCCGCAATGCCAATCGCAACATCGCAGGAGCGACGCGCTCGCCGTCGACGATGATGCCGAACCAAGCACCGGGCTCATCGAGAGCCGCTGCAATCGGCCCGGGTTCACGGCTCGCGAGGGACCGCATCGCATTGAAGAGATGGGTAAAGCCGGTGACTCCCAGAGAGAGTGCGGCCCGTGTCTGCGCATAAGTGGCCATCGAGTGCCCGAGCGATACCCGGACCCCGGCGTCGGCGAGCTGCGCGACAAACCCAGGCGGCACCCGCTCGGGCGCCAAAGTAACGAGTGTGGCTCCGCCCTGCAGCGACGTGAGCATCTCGACATCTGCAGGCTTTGGACTACGGATGAACTGGGGGTCATGTACCCCGGCCTTGTCGGGGGATAGGAACGGACCCTCGAAATGAATCCCGAGCACACCGGCGTCAACACCGACAGGGGTCTGCACGGCACCCAGTGCTTGCCGCATCCTGTCTGCGGAATCGCTCAGAAACGTCGGCATCAGCGCAGTCGTTCCGAAGCGTCGGTGCGCCTCAACGATAGCCGCAATGCCCTCCGGTGTCGGCTCGTCGTTGAACAGCACGTCTCCCCCACCATTCACCTGGGTGTCGATAAACCCGGGTGCCAACCACGCACCGTCTAGCAGATGGCGCACCGGCATCGACGTCGGCAGCGAGCCCTTGGGCACAATGCCGGCAATGCGGACACCCTCGACCACCACAGCGCACCCATCGTGCAGCCGCGGCTACCGCGTGCTGTCGGGGTCTCTTCATCGGGTCCACGTGATGTTCTGAAGGTGCCGAGGCCGGTCCACGTCAATACCAGCCAGCTCGGCGCGCCTTGGCCGCGGCGAGATCGGGCCCGGCATTGTGTCCCGCCCGCCATCCACACCGAGGAAAAGTTTGCTCTTCACCACCGCGAGTTCCCGTTCGGGAGATGTCATTCAACACGTCAACGCCGCAGAACCCTGCACGGATTTGAGCGTTCTGCTGTATTATGGGGATGGGGGACCAGGCTCGGGGGCAAAAAGGCCGGGTTCATGGATACCGAACGCCCTAGTCCTCGCTATACCGGAATTGACGTGTGGGGCCCATCCGACAGCCTCGACGCGATGATCGAGGGGCAATTCGCCGCGGTTGCTGCAGTCCATGCCGCGCGCTCCGCCATCGAACATGCCGCGCTCGATGGAGCCACGGCTGATGGATGGCGGCCGGCTGATCTATGCCGGCGCCGGCACCTCAGGGCGCCTGGCGGTTCAGGATGGCGCGGAGCTGATGCCGACCTTTAGCTGGCCGCAGGAGCGTCTACTGCTGTTTATCGCGGGAGGCCAGGAAGCCCTGATCATAGCCGTCGAAGGCGCCGAGGACGAGACCGACCACGCGACGGGTCTGGTGCGGCGGCACGATGTCGATGCGAAGGACGTGCTGATCGCCGTGGCCGCAAGCGGCACCACACCGTTCACCGTGGCGTGCCTCCGCTCGGCGAAAGACCGCGGGGCCTTGACGATCGGGATTGCAAATAATCCGAACACGCCGCTTCTCGAGCTGGCCGAGCAGCCGATCTGGCTCGACACGGGCCGGAGCCGATCGCCGGATCGACCCGGATGAAAGCCGGCACCGCGCAGCGGATCACGCTCAACCTCTTGTCGTCCCTGGTGATGATTCGGCTCGGCCGCGTCTACGAAGGCCTGATGGTGGACCTGCAGGCCGTGAACAAGAAGCTCGTGCAGCGTAGCGAGAATATCCTCTCGCAGCTCACAGGCCGCGACTGCGAGGACGTGCGCGACGCCCTCTTGCGGGCGGAGGGCAGCGTCAAGCTCGCCCTGTTGCTGCTCGAGGGTTGTGGGCCGGATGAAGCCAGAAGGATTCTCGATCGCAGCGGCGGCCGGCTGCGGGCGGCAAAGGCGCTGGCTGAAAGGCAAAGTCCGACGCAGCGGCGGTAATCGGCGCGGGCCGACCCACGCCGCGCCCGACCCGCTTCCCTACCCCACGTCACCGCTACGGTATTCACACATCTCTGCCGACTCTTGAGCTGTCACGAAATTTGCCCTCTCCGCCCGCTCGCGGGGGGAGAGGGAGGGGACCCATCGCGTGAGCGGTGGGGAGGGTGAAGTGGGTGGCGCAGCAACGGGACCAGAGCTCCCCCACCTCACCCCGACCCTCTCCGCCCCAGGGGCGGAGAGGGAGAATTGGGAGCGGTTTCTGCATGGCTGCCGAATGTGTGAATGCCGTAGCGCCTCACCGGGAGGACGCGGACGGGTGCGATGTCAGGACTTCAATGGGTGACGAGACGGCGCTCGATCGCCGCGGCCTTGATCGCCTTCTGCAGCTTCTCGAAAGCCCGCACTTCGATCTGGCGCACCCGTTCGCGCGAGATGCCGTATTGCTGCGACAGATCCTCTAGGGTGGTCGGGTTATCGCGCAGGCGCCGTTCGGTCAGGATGTGGCGTTCGCGGTCATTGAGGTGGGTCATCGCCTTTTCGAGCAGATCGCGGCGCAACCCGAGCTCTTGCCTTTCACCCAATCGGGTCTCCTGGCTTTCGCTTTCATCGACGAGCCAATCTTGCCATTCGCCCTCACTGTCGCTTCTGAGCGGCGCATTCAGCGAATGGTCCGGGCTCGCCAGCCGGCGGTTCATGCTGACGACATCGGCCTCGGGGACATCGAGCTCGGTCGCGATCTTCTTCAAATTCTCGGGCGAGAGGTCGCCTTCCTCCATCGCCTGCAGCTGACCCTTCAGTTTGCGCAAATTGAAGAACAGTTTTTTCTGCGCCGCCGTGGTGCCCATTTTGACGAGCGACCAGGAGTGCAGAATGTATTCCTGGATTGCGGCCCGAATCCACCACATCGCGTAGGTCGCCAGACGGAAGCCGCGATCCGGATCGAAGCGCTTGACCGCCTGCATCATGCCCACATTACCCTCGGAGATCAGCTCCGAGAGCGGCAGGCCGTAGCCGCGATAACCCATGGCGATCTTGGCGACGAGCCGCAAATGGCTGGTCACCAGCCGGTGGGCCGCTTCGGGGTCCTCGTGCTCTTTCCAACGCTTGGCGAGCATGTATTCCTGCTCGGGCTCGAGCATCGGAAACTTGCGGATCTCCTGAAGATACCGCGTCAGGTTTCCTTCCGCGGAGATGGAAGGTACCGAAAGGGTGGCCATAGACGATCATTGCTCCGAGTTGGCGATAGTGAAACGCTGGAGTGGGCGCTTCGATCCCTTGCAAAAAAACCGCCCTTGAACCCTACTAAGATAGTCGGACTTTGTCCAGTTTAAAGTCGCTCTAAATTGGCCGTGAGTTCGCGAAGGTCGGCGGGCAGCGGGCTCTCGAACACCAGAGGCCGGAAGTCGGCCGGGTGGGTGAAGCCGAGGAGGCACGCGTGCAGAGCCTGACGCGAAAAGGCGACGATCCCCGCGCCGGCTGTGCCAGCGCGGGCGACGATGCGCCCGGCGCGCGTGCCGTACAGCGGATCGCCGATCAGCGGGTAGCCACAATGGGCGAGATGGACCCGTATCTGATGCGTCCGGCCGGTGCCGAGACGGCATTCGACGAGTGCCGCCCGGTCCTGGAACGAGCGCTCGACACGATAGCGCGTGACCGCCCGTTTTCCTCGGTCTTGCCCGACGACGGCCATCTTCTTTCGGTTGACGGGGCTGCGGCCGATGTTCGCAGCAATCTCGCCGGCGGGCGGAGTCGGCACCCCCCAAACGAACGCGACATAGGCGCGGTCGATCCGGCGCAGGGCAAAGTCGCGTGAAAGGGCCTGATGCGCCGCTTCGGTCTTGGCGACGACCATTAACCCGCTCGTGTCCTTGTCGAGACGATGCACAATCCCCGGCCGACGAACCCCGCCGATCCCGGACAGGCTCGCGCCGCAATGGCTGAGGAGGGCGTTGACGAGGGTGCCGTCCGGGTTCCCCGGCGCCGGGTGGACAACCAGCCCTGCGGGCTTGTCGATGACGATCAGGTGTGAATCCTCAAAACGGATATCGAGCGGCATCGGCTGCCCAGCCGGCGCTGGATCTTCAATCTCGGGGAGAATTACGACGAAATTCTGGCCGCAGCGGACCCGCAGCGCAGGGTCTCGCAACGCCGTCCCTTCGCAAGTGACACGGCCGGCTTCGATCAGCCTTTTGAGCCGCGTTCGCGACAGTGCCGGCAGATTGACGGCGAGCGCACGATCGAGGCGCTGCCCGGCCTCGCCGGCCCCGGTACGAACGGTAGCCGCGGCGACGCCGGGAGCGCTCGGTGCAGCTGTCACGACCAGGCCTTCCCGTCGTATGAGCAGCCTAATCGTTCGACCCTGAAACGAATGCGCGCTCTCAAGATCCTAGTGGCGGTAATGGGCGTCATGCTGATCGGCGGTTTCGCGATATTGGTCGCGGTCATCGCCGGCAGGTTGGGGCGCGGCGGCAGCGCGGCTCGCTCCTTTGCCGCCACGCCGATCGATATCCCGCGTGATGCTCGAATAGAGGCAATGACGGCGGGGACGGACCGCCTCGTCCTCGATCTGGTGCTACCTGAAGGCCGGCGACAGCTCGTCGTCATTGATTTAGGTACGGGCACTCGCCTCGGCACGATCGAGCTGCGCACGGCGCCGTGATAACCGCCAATCTTTCGCCGATTCGGCATTGCGCGGGACCATGTTCGCCGCGGCCAGGCCGCCACCCAGATTTTTGCGCCATTGCATGAACAGTTGCGCGGGCCCGGAAAACTCATCTTGAAAGCCGTGCTGAATATTCCGAACTTCTCGCGGACGCGCGCTGTTGGTCCAGGCGGGACCTGATCACGAGCAATTATGCACTCCTCGCAGCCTCAGGCTCCAACGGCCGATTGTCGCAACGACATCGCGCCGAGTGACCGCGCCGCGTCTCGTCCCGATCGCCCCGTCGGCCGGCTCCGATGCCGGGTGGCGCCGGCTTTGGGAGAGGCAGCCTATCGGCGGTTCCTCACAACAGGAAGCCGCCTTTTTTGATGTTCAAGGAATCGGGGACAGTGGGTATGAGCAAGAAGGCGAACGGTACGAGGCCCCCTATCAAGCCTCACCCGGCCCGCACCGACCTACCAGATACCGATTGCGACGGCGCGGAGCAGGGCAGGCGAATCGGGGCCCGTACCTTAGGTCCCGTATCGGATCTCGAGCGCCATCTTCCCTCGGACTGGTGGCGCACCTTGTTCAACTCGCTCTATCTCGAAACCGATGGTGACGTGATCGAGAACGATCGCAACACCGGCGACGAGGTCGACTTGCTGATCCGCACTGTCGGGCTCGAGCGGAACGACCGCATTTTGGATTTGTGCTGCGGGCAAGGCCGCCATTCGCTCGAACTCGCCCAGCGCGGCTTTCCTCACGTCACCGGGCTCGACCGCTCTCGGTATCTGATCCGCCTCGCCCGCAAACGCGCCAAGCAGCGGAACCTGCAGCTCTCGTTCCACGAGGGCGACGCGCGGCGCTTTCGCCTCGGCGAAGGCGAGTTTCATTGTGTCTGTCTATTGGGCAACTCATTCGGTTATTTCGAGCGGCCCGAGGACGACCTCGCCGTGCTCGAAGCGGTCAGCCGCGCTCTCGCCTCCGGCGGTTCGCTCGTTATGGATTTGATGGATGGCGAGTGGATGCGGTGCCATTTCGATCCACGGTCGTGGGAGTGGATCGACCAGAACCATTTCGTCTGCCGCGAGCGAGACCTCGCCGAGGATGGCGATCGTCTGATCAGCCGCGAGGTCGTGGTTCATGCCGAGCGCGGCGTGATCGCCGATCAATTCTATGCCGAGCGGCTCTATTCGAAAGAGCGTCTCGAGGTGCTGCTGACCGGCGCGGGTTTCACCAATGTCCGCTTTCATCCGCTCGTGGCACCGGATTCCTGCCGCAACCAGGATCTCGGCATGGTGGCACACCGGCTTTTCCTGACCTGCGAGGCGCCGCGCCGGGCCCGGCGGCTGCCGCGCCGTGCTGCTCTATTTTCCGATGTCGCCGTGGTTCTCGGTGATCCGCGCCTCCCCGACCCGGTCAAGCGTGACGGGCGCTGGAACAACGAGGATATCGAGACCATCGAGCGGCTCAAAGCGGCGTTGCACGAGCTACCCGATTATCGCTTTCGGTTTCTCGACAATCACGCTTCGCTTTACGCTGAATTGCGGACGAATCGCCCGCACTTTGTTCTGAACTTCTGTGACGAAGGTTTTAACAACGACGCTTTCATGGAAATGCACGTGCCGGCGCTCTTGGAGATGCTTGACATTCCTTATAGTGGTGCGGGACCCACCTGCCTTGGTCTGTGCTACAACAAGTCACTGGTTCGCGGTGTCGCGCAAGCAATCGACGTTCCGGTACCGGCAGAGACCTATTTCAATTCCGATGATCTGGCTGCGACGATTCCGTCGGTGTTCCCGGCTCTGATCAAGCCGAATTTCGGCGACTCCTCGATCGGCATTACCAAAGATGCTGTGGTCCACACTTGGGAAGAGGCGATCACCTGCCTCGGCCGGTTGCGCGAAGAGATGCCGCGCTGCCCGATCCTGATCCAGGAATTTCTGACCGGACCCGAATACACTGTCGGCATCATCGGCAACCCCGGGCTCGGCTACCGCGTGCTGCCCCCACTCGAAGTCGACTATTCGCGCCTAGCCCCGGCGCTGCCACGGCTTCTCCCCTACGAGTCGAAGTGGATCCCGGACTCACCCTACTGGTCGCAGATCAGCTATCGCGAAGCGCGGCTCGACGAGGAAACGCGCCGTAAGATGATCGACTACGCGAACATTCTGTTTGAGCGGCTCGGCTGCCGCGACTATGCGCGCTTCGATTTTCGCGGAGATGCCGAAGGCGAGGTAAGGCTTCTCGAAGTCAATCCGAACCCGGGCTGGTGCTGGGACGGCAAGCTCAACCTGATGGCCGAGATGGCCGGCCTGCGCTATTCGGAACTGTTGAAGCTGATCATCGAGGCCGCGCAGGAGCGCGTCGCAACGCAGCTCCCGGGCCTCGTCATCCCGTTCGCCGAACGCCGCTCGCAGCATCTCGCTATCCGCCGCGGCTGAGGAGAAACCGTCGCTGACGGCCGGCTGATGGTGCCGGCCTACAACGGACAGGGAGTTGAATTAACGTAGGTCGTCGTCAGGGCGTCATCAGACTGTCATTTTTTAGAATTTCCCCTTGCGCTGCCGGCGGATAAGCGTATCTATCGGGGTCTCGACGCACTCGCACGTGCCTATGGCCCATGGTGGTTATGCAACGACGTAACGCGTCCTTTTTGGTCATCCGGCCGCACGGCCGGTCCCGAGAGGGAGGTCGGTATGGTTGCTATCCGACTCAGGGGCGTGGTGCCCTGCCCTGACGCCAATCTTCGCGGAACGCGTCTGCGCGGGCGGGGTAACCGGGTCATCGACCCGAGCAGTTTGAGCTAAGCCACAAAACCGGCCGAGACCGCCTCGAGAGGGCGGCTCGGCTTTGTTTCGGTTCGCGTTCGGTCGAACCGAGGCGGCGCCAGCGGATCCATCCGCATCTGACGCGGTCTCGGGCCTCTTCCGCAACACGATTGCGCTCAGCCGCCTCGCGCGAAGGATGACCCTGAATATGACTGAAAGGATCACGCGCTTTCTCGCCGAAAATCGTCCCGAAACACCGTGCCTCGTCGTCGATCTCGACGTGATTGCCGAGGCGTACGATCTGCTGCGCTGGTACTTGCCGCTCGCCCGCGTCTACTACGCCGTGAAGGCGAACCCGGCGCCGCAGATCGTCGCAATGCTCGAGCGCAAGGACGCCAATTTCGACGTGGCGAGCCGCGGCGAGATCGAACTCTGCCTCGCCAACGGTGTCTCTGCCGACCGGTTGTCCTTCGGCAACACGATAAAGAAGGAAAAAGACATCTCCTTCGCCCATCGGGCGGGGCTGCGGCTGTTCGCCTTCGACAGTGCTTTCGAGCTCGCCAAACTGGCGCGGGCGGCGCCCGGTGCACGAGTCTTCTGCCGCATCCTCGTTAGCTGCGAAGGTGCCGATTGGCCCTTGTCGCGCAAATTCGGCTGCGCTCCGGAGATGGCGGTAGAGCTGCTGCGCCAAGCCCGCGACCTCGGCCTCGACCCCTATGGCGTCTCCTTTCATGTTGGTTCGCAACAGACCGATCTCGGACAGTGGGACGGTGCGATCGGGAGCGCCGCGCGGATGTTTTCACTGCTCGCGGCGGCGGATATCGAGCTACGTATGGTTAATATCGGCGGCGGGTTCCCGGCGCATTATTGCGGCGACGTACCGGCGATCGATGGCTATGCCCGGGCGGTGATGGCCGCCATCACTAAGCATTTCGGCAACCGTCTGCCGGAGATCATCATCGAGCCGGGGCGCTCTCTGGTCGGCGACGCCGGCATCATCCAGAGCGAGGTCGTGCTGATCGCTGAAAAGGGTGGCGACGATGATCGGCGCTGGGTCTATCTCGACGTCGGCAAATTCAACGGGCTTGCCGAGACGATGGACGAGAGTATCAAGTACCGCATCGCGACGCCCGGCCGCGGCGGCGCGGCAGGGCCGGTCGTCCTCGCGGGCCCGACCTGCGACAGCGCCGACATCCTCTACGAGCGGACCGAATACCGGCTGCCGCTCGGCCTCGCGATCGGCGACAAGGTCGAGATCCTGGCGACCGGCGCCTATACCGCGAGCTATGCATCGGTCGGGTTCAACGGCTTTTCGCCGATCCGGACCTATTGCATCTGACGGGAGGGTCGCAGCGCGACGGTCGTCGAAGCGCTGGCGACCTCCTGCCTCAACTTTCTCAGCATCGCGTCGGCGAAGCTGTCGAAATTCCGCGCGGCGACGACGAAGGCCGCCGGGCCGCCAATCACGTTGTTGCGATAATAGCTTTCGAGCCAGGGCTCCTCGGTCAGGATCGCAAGCCCGTTGATCGCGGTCCCGGCGGCCACGATGCGGTCGCGCGCCGCCGCCGGCGGTAGCCCGATATTGGCCATCCCATCCCCGGAGATGTCGATCACCCGACGTGCGGCCGGCTCCGGCAAACGATCGAAAGCTGCCGCGGCTGCCAGCAGCGCAGGGCCGATCGCGGTCAGTCCGTCCGAGCTCCGCCGGTTCGCCCGCACAGCGGCGGCGAAGGCAGCAGCACTCGGAGCGTCGGCGACCCGCGTCCAGTCGACGGTGACCGCGATCTTGTCGGGGTCGGACCACTCGAGGACGAGCACCTCGATCCCGCCGGGGACGGCTGATATCGCGTCGACGAGGTGCCGGTTGGTAAAGGCGCACGCGATCCCGTCATGCTGCAGCAAATAGGAATCCGCCGTGACACTCGCCGAGACATCGACGGCGAGCACGAGGGCGAGTGCCGCCCCCGCCGCCGGGACCGTCTCGACCAACAGGGCAGTCAGCAGGGCGATCCCGACCGCGAACATGCGGTTGACTCTACTGCCGAGCGCTTTGCAAAACTACAAGCCCACTCTATGCCGAGATGGGGATAGACGATGAAGAGCATCCTCGCGGTCGGTATCGGCTTGGCCCTCGGTTTCGCCGTGCTGACGGCCGGCGCGGCGACCAAGCCGCCGGCTCAAAAGGCGGCCCCGGCTTGCGCGGCAATCGTGTTTCGTCCGGTGCCCTCCGGGATGACCGACGGCGAGCAGCAGGCCGGCGTGTACAAGTCGCGCCATGCGCGGCTTGAGCTGCGCGCCGTGGTCAAGCAGGGAGAGCCGGTGGATTATTTTGTGGTCGCGGGTGGCAAGCACCTGGTCGCCGCGCCGGCAAGCCTGCCCGAGACGGCCGCGAGTTGCGCCGCCGCCAAGAAGATGCCGGCGCCCGGAACGCCCGCCTCGTCTTGCACCGGTCAACGCTTCACGGTCGTCATCGCCCATGCCGGGAATGAGCGTTTCGCGCTGCTCTACGGGCTCGATGGATCCACTTGGCGCTTCTGTACCGCAGGAACCTTCTGACGAGCCGTCGAAGCATCGGGATGCGTGCTGCGTCAGGATGTGATCCTGAGCAGTTGCTCAGCGGTTGGTCACGGGAGAGGGCTGGTCCGGGAATGAGGTCCGGATGCGATCCGGCGATCCCGGCCCGGATCGGCCTTTGCGCACGCCGCGCGGGCCCGGACCTGCGTTTCTCTTCACAAGAATCGTGCCAACAGCGCTTGCGGCCCGCGCGCGGGCGCTCCTAGGATGAACCAGCCTCGGATACGAAAGGATCGCGATGCCACACATCACCACCGATGACGGCGTCCACCTCTATTACGAGGAGGCCGGTTCGGGTACGCCGATCGTCTTCGTTCACGAGTTCGCCGACGACTACCGCGGCTTCGAACCGCAAGTGCGCTATTTCGCCCGACGCTATCGCTGCATCGCGTACAACGCCCGCGGCTACCCGCCATCCGACGTGCCGGAGGATGCCACCCGCTATTCGCAAGATCGCGCCCGCGACGATATCCGCGCCGTGCTCGACGCGCTCGGGGTCGTCAAAGCGCACGTTGTCGGCGTTTCGATGGGCGGTTTTGCTACGCTCCATTTCGGCTTGGCCTATCCCGACCGAGCCTCCTCGCTTGTCGTGGCCGGATGCGGCTACGGCGCCGAGCCGGGCAAACGCCAGCAGTTCCACGACGAAACGGCCAAGACAGCGGCGCTGATCGAAAGCGCGGGCATGAAGATCGCTGCGCAGACCTATGGGATTGGTCCGACCCGGGTGCAGTTCCAGAACAAGGACCCCCGCGGCTGGGCCGAGTTTGCCGCCCGCCTTGCCGAGCATTCGACTCCGGGCTCGGCAAAGACGATGCGCGGCGTGCAGGCGCGCCGGCCCTCGCTGTGGGATCTGGCCGACCGGATGCACAACCTCGATCTGCCGACTTTGATCATGAGCGGCGACGAGGACGACCCCTGCCTCGAACCGGGCCTGCTGATGAAGCGGGCCATTCCGACCGCGGCGCTGGTCATCTTCCCAAATACCGGGCACGCGCTCAACCTCGAAGAGCCGGATCTCTTCAATCGCAGCTGCGCCGAGTTCTTTCACCAGGTCGAGAGCGGCCGGTGGCCGCGGCGCGATCCACGTTCACAGACCGGCTCGATCCTCGGCGTGAGGTGAGCTAAAGGTGCTCCAATCGGAGCCGGAATTTACCCTCGGCATCGAGGAGGAGTATTTCCTCGTCGACCGCACGACCCGCGATGTCGTCGGCGATCCGCCGCCCGAAATGCTGGCCGAGTGCGAGGCATTGCTCGCCGGGCAGGTGAGCCCGGAGTTTCTGCGCTCGCAGATAGAGGTCGGAACCCGGGTCTGCGCCAGCCTCGGCGAGGCCCGCGCCGACCTGCGACGGCTACGCGCGACCGTCGCCGGGGTGACGGCGCGTCACGGTCTGGCGCCGGTCGCCGCGGCGACGCACCCCTTTGCCCGCTGGGACGCGCAGAAGACCACCGAGCGCAGCCGCTATGCGAGCTTGCGCGACGATCTGCAAGGGGTCGGGCGTCGGCTGGCGATCTGCGGCCTGCATGTTCATATCGGCATCCCCGAGGACGAGCTGCGCATCGATCTATTGAACCAAGCCTCCTATTTCCTGCCGCATCTCTTGGCATTGTCGACTTCCTCGCCGTTCTGGCAAGGCGAGAACACCGGGCTCAAATCCTATCGACTGGCCGTCTTCGACGAGCTGCCCCGCACTGGGACCCCCGAACGGTTTGCCAGCTGGGGCGAGTACCGGCGTCACGTCGACATCCTGGTCGCTGCCGGGCTGATCGAGGACGCAACCAAACTGTGGTGGGATCTGCGGCCGAGCGCCCGCTTTCCGACGCTCGAAATGCGCATCACCGACAGCTGCACAACGCTCGACGACTCGCTGTCGATCGCCGCGCTGTTCCGCTGCCTCTTGCGCATGCTGTGGCGGTTGAAGCGCGAGAACCAGCGCTGGCGGATCTACGCGCGGATGCTGATCGACGAGAACCGCTGGCGGGCGCAGCGCTATGGCTCCGACCAGGGCCTCGTCGATTTCGGCCGCGGCGCGATCTTTCCCTACGCCGAGCTGCTCGACGAGATGCTGGCGCTCGTCGAGCCGGATGCGCGTCATTTTGGCTGCCTCGACGAGGTGTTTCAGGCGCGCGAGATCCTCGCCCGCGGGACGAGCGCGCATCGCCAGCTCGCGGTCTTCGACCAGGCGCTCACCGCCGGTGCGACGCGTGCGGCGGCGCTCGCCGCCGTCGTCGATTGGCTGGTCGCCGAAACCGTGCGAGGGCTGTAGGTACTCGGCGCCGACCCAAATACAACGAAAATCGCGGTCCGATGCCCGAACAAACCCGTTTCGCGGTCGAAAAGAACGCGTCGGATTAGTCCGTTAGATGCGAATTTCGTTACCCGTGGAGCAACGAATTCAAGGTCGAACGAACAACGAAATCGGCCGGGCCAGCAGGGAGCGAAAACAACGGCGACCCCCGAACGGGTCCCTAGCTGTTAGCGAACTCGTCCATGGCCGCTCGCCCGCCCTCTTGGAACCCCCGCATGATCGGGTTCTCCTGAGGCAACGACTGGGCGACGAACACCGCGGCGTAGACGACGCCGTATGCCAGGACGTAGGAGCCGGTGTAGACCATCCGCGAGATGCTCTCCAGCGCGGTGGCACCCATCTCGCTCGCCGACTGCTTCATTTTAACGGCATGCTCCGAAGCTGTCGTCGCGGCATCCCGCATCGCCGCGGCGACCGCCTGCAGCGCGGCCTCTTCGCCCGTGGTGGTCTGGGCTGCCGTGCCAGCTGCCATGGATCGCTCCTGATCTTGCTTCGGGGCCGCGCTAGCCGCGGAAACTAGCACGGGCTTGCTCGAACCGGCAAGCGAACCGGGGGTTGGATAGGTTTGTCGCAGAGCCTTTCGGTACAGATCTCGGGTGCGCGACTATTGCCGTTGGAAAGCCGACACCTTAACATGGTTCCGATCCCGGGGGACGGTTGCCTGATCAGAGGTCATGTGGTGCCGAAATGACTCGATGCGTGATCTTGTCTTGTGCAGTGGGCTGGATTTTCGCCGCAATGCCGGCATCCGCGGCTCCTCAATATGCACAATACTATCCGCCACCGCCGGGTTATGGGCGGCCGCCCTGCTATGCGGTTACGCGGGGGCCACTCAACGGAGCGGCTCGGGGTGCGGCCGGCGGAGCGCTATTAGGAGCAATCGGCGGAAATGCCGGGCGCGGCGCCGCGATAGGAGCGGGTGTCGGTGCGATCGGCGGTGCCGTCCGTCGCGGCACGGCACGCAGCTCGGGCTATTGCTACTGACGTCGGCCGTGCGATCCCCTATCGAGCAGAGGCGAGCGATGAAC
>Ga0074045_10001040_pt1 | contig 26955 bp, 25 predicted proteins | sample BogForMeECP23OM2_FD_94442 | JGI IMG/M metagenome (GOLD analysis project Ga0074045, IMG submission 94442) | Bog forest soil microbial communities from Calvert Island, British Columbia, Canada - Bog Forest MetaG ECP23OM2 | ecosystem: Environmental > Terrestrial > Soil > Wetlands ...
CCCCTACTGATAAGATATCCGTAGATGCAGAACTTCCGCCAGTTCGAGGCCGGGCCGGATCCCTTCGGCCGCAAGTTCCAGGTGTGGTTCAAATGGCTGCAAACGGCCATTTCGATACGCGGCTCGGACTCGGTTGACGTCAAGTTCCTCCTCGAGAACGAACAGGCCGGCAGCACGCAGAAGGCGATCGCATTACCACATGCCGATCTGGTGGCGCTGAGCCGGGCAACCGGCCGCAAGATGGATGACCCGTGGTGCGCGCGCCTGGCGGCGCTGCACCTGCTTCATCTGGTCGAAACCGGCGAAGACATGGAAAAGGACGTTGTGACCGTTACACCGGCCGCGCTGAAGCAGTACGCCGAAGAGTTGGCCCGCCAGGAAGCCAGCGTGGCGGGAGTTGCGTAGAATGAGAACTTCGACTACGCGCCGCCGGTTTCTGCGCGTGGCCGGGCTGGCGGGCCTCGGCGCCATGGCAGCGCCTGCGGCTCCGGCACCCGTCGAACCGGCCCCTTGGGACATCAAGCTCGGCATCGCCACTTACACCTTCCGCAATTTCGAGCGTACGAAAGTGATCGAAATGGTCCGGCAGGTGGGCACGCCGTGGGTGAGCGTGAAGAACACCTCGCAGCAACTGGCCACCAACAGCACTCCCGCGCAAGCCCGCGCAGCGCGCCGGGCATTCGACGACGCCGGACTGAAGGTGATGAGCATCGGCAACATCGACATGACCAAAGCGGCCACGGTGGACGATTTGCGTCCGCTGTTCGAGCTGGCGAAAAACTTTGGCGCGCCGATGATGGTGTGCGCTCCCACGCAAACGAACCTGGCCAACGTCGAGCGTCTGGTCCGCGAATACGACATTCGCATCGCGATTCACAATCACGGACCGGAGGACCGGCATTTCCCCAGCGCGCAATCGGTGCTGGAGGCGGTGAGCGGTCTCGACCCGCGCTGCGGCCTTTGCATGGATCTCGGACACGCGTATCGCGCCGTCCGCACGCCCCGCCTGCTGGCGGCGGAGGCCGCGCGGAAGGGCGATGCTTCCAACGTGTCCAACTCCGAAATTGTCGGCGCCTTGCAGGATGCGGCTGCCGCGCGATCGGGTCAAACAGTTTACGACGACGATCCGGTGAAGATCATCGAGCCGGCCGGCGCACGTCTGTTCGACATGCACATCAAGGACCTCAAGGACCTGACCAACAAGGACAGCCAGTGCGACGTGGGCGACGGCCAAATGCCGATTCCGGCGATCTTTCAGGAACTCAGCAAGATCCGCTACCAGGGCTGCGTTAATCTGGAATACGAAATCAACGGCGACAACCCGCTGCCAGGCGTCGAACGCTCGTTCCGTTACATGCGGGGAGTGCTGGCTCGACTCGCGACCGCCTGAACCACACTATGCACAACATCGTAATCGGGACCAAAGGGGAAAAGCGTGTGCCGGTGACGTCCGAGAACGCCATCAGCTTTCTTGGCGTGGGAGGTCCGCGCGTGCTCGCTACACCGAACATGATCGGCCTAATGGAGCGCACCTGCCGCGATACCGTTTTGCCGCAACTCGAGCCGGGATACGACACGGTGGGAACTCACGTCAACGTCTTCCACCTGGCGGCGGCGCCGATCGGCACGACGGTCGAGATCACGGCGGAAATCACCGCAGTGGTGGAGCGCCGTGTCGAGTTCCGCGTGGAAGCCTGGGACGAGAAGGAAAAGATCGGGGAAGGCACGCACGAACGCGCCATCATCAACGTGGCCAGATTCGCAGCGCGCATGGCGGCGAAGCAGCCAGCAGTCTGAGCGCGATGCGGTTCCCTGGAAGGATGTCCGTGCAAGCCGAGACGACTCTCGGCTCAGCGGTCTTGCGAGACCGCGCCACGGTCACCGGTTGAAAAGCGAATGCACCAGGCGGAAACCAGCCGCCGGGGGTTGCGGAACGGGCGCTGCGACTGGCGCCGGGGCGGTTTGCCGGTGGTAAAACTCGAGCAGGATGGATTCGTCGTAATCGATGGCGCGGGCATATTGGCGAATGTAGTTCGTGTCGTAGATGCCGCCCGGCAGCCGGCGAAACTCCCCCCGCTCAATCGCTTCGAGGGTCCTCACGCCCAGCTTGGTCGACTCGGCAATCTGTTCGAGCGAGATGCCCCGGTTACGGCGGATTTCCGCAAGTCCCAGCACGCTATCGGTCTTCTTCATTGCACGATCCTCAGACGGCTACGCCACAGGCCGGCCTGACCCAACTTCCACATCGGAGAGAAAGAACACTATAACATCAACCTCCCTGTCTGATACACTCAATTTTTCATGGACATAAGCCGGCGCATCTTCACGATCTCGATAGCAGGAGGCATGTCCTTCAAAGCTTGGGGGTTAGCGCCTCGGCCGAACTTGTTCGTCTTGGTTCTGGTCGAACTCCTACGAACCGATTTCCTAGACAATGTGTGGGGTAAACTATCCAACGGGGGCTTCCGAAAGCTAATCGGCTCGGGAGCCTACTTCCCCGATTGCCGGCATCTGGCAAGTACCTTCCCATCCACCACGCTGGCAACGCTGGCCACTGGCGCCTGGCCGGCTGAGCATGGCATCGTGGCCGATTCCTGGTGGGATCGCCGATATCGCCAGACGGTGAAGGCCTCCGCAGACGAAATGCTGGCGACCACCGTGGCAGGGCAGATCGCAGCCGAGCCCGGAACGCGCGTCTACGTGGTCGCGCCGAACGCGGCGCAAGCCGGTCTGGTGGGCGCACACCCTGCCGCTCAGTTGTTCTGGCAGGACGGGGAAGGACGATTCGACACGTTGGGGAATGCGCCGTTTTGGCTAAGCCCATTCAATGCCGAGAGGCCGCTGGAGGCGATGCACGGCGCCGCGTGGCTGGCGGCCGGCGCACCGGCCGGCGCGCCGCCGCTGCGCGTGCTCCAGTTCGACCCAGCCCATCCACAGCTTTTCGCCGAGCTGTATCAGGCTTCGCCGTTCGCGGCGGCGGCGCAATTCGATTTTTTGCGTGAGTTGGCAACCAACGAAAAGCTGGGCCAGGCGGGCAGTTTCGATTTTGTCTGCCTGGTGGTCTCCGCGCCAGCGCGGCTGGGATTTGAAACCGGCGCGTCGTCGCCGCTGATGCAGCAGATGATCCTACAGCTCGACCTGCAGATGGAATCGCTGCTGGCGCAGTTACGGCGAACGCTGGGCGACAAAGGATTCGATCTGGCCGTGGCCGGCTGCCATGGCGCGCCACCCCTGCCCAGCCCCAGCGCCCGCCCGCGCATGGCGGTGGCGGGCGAGAGCGTGGCGCAGACCGTGGAGAGCGCTTTGCGCGATCGCAATCTCGGTCACGTGCAAAAGTATCTCTATCCGTTTCTGTACCTCGACGGCGGCGCGGCGCGCGACCTGGAACCGATGCGGCAGGCGGCGGCTGCGGCGGCGCTCGAACATCCCGCCGTGGCTGGATACTACACCGCAAGCGGCGCCTGTTCCAGCCGCGACGAATGGGAGCGACGGTTCCGCAATAGCTTCCGCCCCACCCGCTCCGGCGACGTCATGCTTTCCTACCGGCCGGAATACGTGGAAGACTATGGCCAGGGGCGCGGCATCTCCTACGGCTCGCTGTACAACTACGACACCGCCGTGCCGTTGTGCTTGTATGGGCCGCGGTTTCGCAGCGGCGTGTTTGAATCGCCGGTGAAAGCGGTGGATCTGGCTCCGACGCTGGCGCGCGCCTGCGGCGTTGCACCACCTTCTTCCTCGACTGGCCGCGTTCTGTCGGAGGCGCTGGCGGAATGACCGGCGCCGGGGATTCCGCGCTCGCTACCCGCCTGTGCGGCATCCCGCTTCGCAATCCGGTCATCGCCGGCGCCACCGCCACGGACCACTCCGACACCGGAAGCCCGAGTCGGTAGCCGGCACGACGGCCAAGATCCCAGGCGACTGCTTGCGGAGCTTGCGAATTGGTGCTACCTTCTCCTGCTCAAGGGAGCACGAATATGCGAGGGTGCAGTCCCGCCATTCTGCTGGCATTCCTGCTTTGTTCCGCAGCGGAGTTAAGAGCACAAGCCTACCGGGTCGGAGTCGATCCCCGCGTCGAACTGATGAGTGTTCTGTTTCGGCTTGCCGGGAATAACGAGTACAATCAGTGCCGCGTTCCCGGCTACGATAAAGCGCTGGAAGGCTACTTCGCTCCGTATCGCAATCATGAGGCAGTTCAACTGGCTCGCAGCCTGCAAACGGGTTTCGATGCTCCCATGAACCTTTCCGTTCAGGTAAAGGACGTGGAATCGTTAGCCGAACGCGTCCCGTTCGACCGGCCGGGCAGTCGGCTTGCTAAGAGTTGGAATGTAGCCAAGGCCAGAGAGTTCCTTGCAGCCGCGCGGAAATTCGTCGCCGATACCAAATTCACGGAATTTCTCAAATCGCAGCAGCCCCTCTACGATGAGACGAATGCACGGTTGCGGACTTTTGTCGAGAAGAAGGCCGATCTGGAGTGGTATAGCCGCTTCTTCGGTACGCGCTCGCCAGTCAGGTTCATCGTGGTACCCGGGATGGCCAACGGTGGTCCGAGTTATGGAGCCAGCTTCGTCGGCGACGATGGCGTCGAGGAGATGTACGCTATCCCCGGAGTTTGGCAGGTCGATTCGAGCGGCCTTCCGCAATTCGCCGGTCGGTGGATGGACACCATGGTCCACGAATTCGTCCACTCCTTTTCCAATCCTCTGGTCGATAGATTCGCGCCGGAAATGGAGAAAGCCGCCCGTCAGATTAACGAGCCGCTGCAGGATGCCATGCGGCGTCAAGGTTATGGCGATTGGAAGACCCTGCTATACGAATCGATGGTCCGGGCGTCGACAATCCAATACGTGCAGGAACATGACGGGCCTGACGCGGCGCGGCGGTCGATCCAGGAAGAGAATTCACGGTCTTTCTACTGGATGGGCGATTTGTGCGACTTACTGGGCGTGTACAAGAACAGCCGGCAGAAGTATCCCACTCTCGAGTCGTTCATGCCAAGAGTCGTGGAATTCTTCAATGATGCGGCGCCCCGTCTTGGCGAATTGACGAAGCGGTACGATGACTCCCGCCCAAAGGTGGTTTCCATGAGCGTGCATGACGGCGCTCTCGATGTGGACCCCGCGCTGACGGAGATCGTCGTCCGGTTCAATCAACCCATGAGCACTGTGGATTTGAACAAAGATCCGAGATTCCGCATGGGCCGTTTTGACCAAACCGGAACCGCGTTGACGATCCCGGTGGTGCTCGAACCGGAACACGATTATCAATTCTCCCTAAGCTGGCCCAACGGCCAGAACCTGACCAGTGCCGATGGCGTCCCGTTGCAGCCCGTGCTCCTGCATTTTCGGACCAGAGTCGCATCGGCGAAACACCAACCATAGGCTCGAGAAATAATCGGATTGAAGGCGCGACGGCGCGCATGGTGGCGGCTGACCGGCACACCTGTGGCCCGGCGGTCACAAGGCTGGCGCACGCGAGGATGTGCGCGGCGGTACCGGGTTGAGGCAAAATGGTAGAGCGGCGTCGCGGGCATGCGTTTGGCCTGACCCGTGCAGCAGGGTCTGGCGGCATCCGGGTCCATCCTAAATTGGAACAAAGAGGAATACGTGAAGAAACTGGGCATGGTGTTGGTTTGTGTTTTGTGGTTGGCATGCTGGGCACAGGCGCGGCCCGCGGACCCGGGGGCGCCGGCCGATGCGAGTGCTGCACCGGCCGATCCACAGAGCGCACCACCAACGCCTTCCGATCAACCGGCGGCCACACCCGCTACACCGGCGGAGAGCCAGGCGCCGCCGCAGACCGGGCAACCCAACATTTCCGCGCCACCCGATCTGCCTAAATACCCCGACGTAAAGATGCCAGGCGAAACTGGCTTCTGGATTGGCCTCGGCTTGTCCGAGCCCACGGGCAATCCCATATTCGACAAAGGACGAGACTCCGGATTCACCACGAGCTCGCTGGTGACCATGCAGGGCCGTCCAAAATACGGCGAGAACGCGGAATTCGGGATCGCTTTGGGCTCGCATGACGCGCTGGTGGTCTCCGGGTTTTCCACGCGCGCGGCGGGTGATTTCACGACGCCCAGGGAAATTGAGCTCTGGGGCCAAACTTACAACCAGGGCGTGCTGATTGCCACGAACTACGAGTTGCGGGATCTGAAACTCTCGTTCGAGTACCTGATGTTGCCGTATCCCGTGGAAAGCCATCACTTCCGTCTGAAGACTCTGTGGCAGTTGCAATATGTGGACGTACTCACGGGGTTCGATGCGCCCCTGCTGCCAACCACGAGTGCCTCCGGCGGCGGCCTGGTGAACTCTGCTGGCCAACCGGTCAGCTATCAGGTGACAGGAAGCAAATGGTTTCTCACGCCCACACTGGGCTTGGGAGCGACGGAGTATCTTACCAAGTTCATTCGGCTGGAACTGAATGCTTCCGGCTTCGCGATCCCGCGGCACTGGACCATCTGGGATACGGAGGGTTCCCTCAACTTCCGCTTCGGGCACTTCGAACTCGGCGGCGGGGTGCGCGCCTTCCACATCAAGACTTCGACCAGCGCCAATTATTATGTGCGCGGGACCTTGTTGACGCCGCAGGTCTCGCTGCGGTGGTTCTTGAAGTAGCAGTTTCCGGCGGGCGCGCACGGCCTCCGAGTGCGGCGATTTCCTCTTCCGTAAGCCGCCGCCACTTGCCGACGGCGAGATCCCCGATACGGATTGGGCCGATCGCGGTGCGCACGAGTTTCAGCACGCGGCTGCCGGCGGCTTCGATCATGCGGCGCACCTGCCGGTTGCGGCCTTCGGTGAGGACGATCTCGACAAACGTGTGCTTCGCGCCGTCGCGCAGGCGGCGCACTTCAGCCGGACGCGTCGGACCGTCGCTCAGTTCGATGCCGCTGCGCAGTCGCTCGAGTTGCTCTTCGGTAAGCAGTGTCGCGGTCTTCGCCTGATAGGTCTTGGACACCAGGTGAGCGGGGCTGGTGACGTGGTCGGCGAACGTGGTGTCGTTGGTCATCAGCAACAATCCGCTGGTGTCCAGATCGAGGCGTCCGACCGGGGCCAACCAAGCGCCGAGATCCGCCACCAGGTCGTACACCGTGGGACGATGGTCCGGGTCGCGATAGGTGGTCAGGTAGCCCTTCGGCTTGTAGAGCAGGATGTAGATTCCGGCCTTCGTGGCAATCGGCTTGCCGTCCAGCGTAATGCGATCGCGCGCGAGATCGACCCAGTGGTCGGGATTGCGCACGATTGCGCCATTCACCGAGACGCGCCCTTCGCCGACCCAGCGGCGGGCCTCGGTACGGGACCCCGTTCCGGCTTTCGAGAATACACGCTCCAGCGTCTTGAGAACGCGACGCCCGGGCTGTTGTGCGGATGGCTTCAGCGGTGGCTCCTGGTTAGTAAGATTAGAACCGATGCTATAGTGATGTCTGAGGGCCAAAACAAACGGGCGCGATACTGATTCGGGGCGCGCGCCAATTGCTTACCATGCGCGGGCCATGGGAGGCCCGGCGCGGCTCTCTCCTGAACGATCCGGGACTGATCTCCGACGGTTCGGTGCTGATACGCAATGGAGTCGTCGAGGAAGTCGGCCCGACGCGCCGGGTTGAGAACCTGAAGGCAGCGCGCGGTGCGATCGAAATCAGCGCGGCCGGCCGCGTGGTAATGCCAGGGTTCGTGGATAGCCACACGCATTTGGCGTTTCCGCCGGCGGGCTTGGCGCGCCCGGACGCTGCATCGGCGCTCAACGCGGTCAAGGCGTCGACCGCCAGGAGCCTGGCCACCCAGATGCGGAATATTCTGCAGACGATAGCGCGGCACGGCACCACCACAGTTGAGGCCAAGACCGCTTGCGGAGGCGGGCAGAGTGGCGCCCTGAAGTTGTTGCGCGCGTTGTCCCTCGTGAAGCACGATCCGGTGGACGTGGTCGCCACTTTCCTGTTCTGCCTGCCGGCACCCGGCGACGGACCCGATGGTGCCGAGGCCGCGGTGGAATGGGCCTGCGAGGAGCTTCTGCCGGTGGTGCACCGGCGGCGGTTGGCCCAGTTTGCTGACATTGAATGGAGCGCGGGGAAGGCCAGGCGGCGGCTGATCCGACGCTATTTGGAGACAGCCGCACGCCTTGGGTTGGGCTGCCGAGTGCATGCAGACGGCGACGGGCCGGGCGAAGCGGTGGCACTCGGGTGCGAGCTTCACGTCGCCGGCGTCGACCATCTGGAGAATATCATGGCCGGGGACTTTGGGGAGATGCTGGCGTCGGGTCCAGTGCTCACGCTGCTGCCCGGGCTTGCCTTTCACAGAGGCAGCCGCCCGGCTCCGGCGCGGGACCTTATCGACGCCGGCGCAGCGGTAGCGCTGGGCAGCAATTTCAACCGCTCCGATAGTCCGTTGCTCAATATGCAGACGGTCGTGTCGCTGGCGTGCCGGGAGATGGGATTGACACCAGCCGAAGCGCTGGTGGCTGCCACCTTCAACAGCGCCCGTGCGCTCGGCTGTGCCAACACCGCCGGGTCGATCGAACATGGTAAGCCGGCCGATCTGATTGTGTGCAACATCTCGGACTATCGGGATTTCGGCTACCATTCCGGCGTGAACTGGGTGCATCTCACCATGAAGCGCGGCAAATTCATTTACCAGGAAGGTGCCGTCGCGCCGCTGGCGGCCGAACATCTGCGCCTAGCCCGGTAGCCCGCGGTGGCGCCCGGCACGGGCGCTGAAGGCGGAAGCCAAATGCTCTCCATCAAAGAAACCGGGCGGCTGGTTGGGCCGCCCGGCAGGACAAACGTGTGAATACGGGGTCGCGGGTTACCTCACGAACACCGAGATAGTGACGCTCACGGTCTGGCCTCCAGGCCCGTAAGCGGTCAAGGTGTACGTTTCGTTAGTAACCGGGTTGTCGGTGTACGAGCCGTTAACCGGCAGCGTCATCGCCGGTATATCGGCGCCGGTGAGCACCACGGATGTGGCGTTCGCGGTCGTCCACGACAGCGTCACAGGGGCTCCGGCGACTGGCGAGCTCACCGGGTTGGCCTGGAACGAAAGAATCTGAACCGAGCCAACGTTGACGGTCAAGTTGCCCTGTACCTGGCCAACCGCATTGGTGGCAGTAAGGGTGTAGGTGGTGGTTGCACTCGGCGTGACCGTGGTGCAGTCGTTGGCATTGAGATTGCTACCGACGCCGGGCGCGATCGAGATGCTGGTCGCTCCGGTCACCTGCCAGCAGATCTTAGACGACTGGCCGGACGATACGGTCTGCGGAGTTGCGGTGAACGCCACGATCTGCGGAACCGCGGACCCGGTCACGGTCACCGTCACCACGGCGGTAACGGTCTTGCCGTCGGTACCGGTGGCGCTGATCGTGTAACTGGTGGTTGTGGCCGGCGACACGGTCGTACTGCCGTTGGCGGTCACCGTGCCGACGGTCGGCGAGATGGAGATGGTGGTGGCGCCGGAAGTGGTCCAGCTCAAGGTGGATTGCGCTCCCTCCGCGATGGTGCTCGGACTTGCCGCGAAGCGCAGAATCTGAGCCGTTGTGGCGCCCACCATGACCTGCACGGTCTGCGTGGTGGTGCCATTGGCGCCGGTCGCCGTAAGGGTGTAAGTCGTGGTAACGGTCGGCGACACGGCAATCGAACCGCTGGTGGGGCTGACGGCGCCCACTCCGGGCGAAATGCTGGCCGACGTGGCGTTCTGGATCACCCAGCTCAACGTTGAGCTCTGGCCGGATGTGATCGCCGCGGGTTGTGCGGTGAACTGCGTGATCTGGGTCTGCGTCGGCGAGGCCGTGGTGACCATGGTGCTGGCTTGCGCGGAAATGCCGTCCGTGTTAGTGACCTTGAGCAGGAACTGGTAGCTCTGGCCGGCTGCGGCGGTGAACGTGGCTACCGCCTGGTTGGCGTTGTTAATCGTCACCGTGGGCCCGGAGATCTGCGACCAGGCATACGTGAGAGCTTCGCCCAGCGGATCGTACGACGCGGAGCCGTTCAACGTGATAGTTCCAGCGGCTACGCCCAATTGGCTGGGACCGGCGTTGGCGATTGGCGGGCTGGTGCCCACGCGCCGCGTGCCAAACTCGTAACGGATACGCGGAACGTCCATCGGCACCGGCGTCTTGACGCTGCCGTAGTCCTTGGGATGAATGTAGTTGCCCATTTCCAGGCCGAACATCACCTGGCCGTTGCCCGTCGAGGCAATGCCGGTCTGATTGTAGTCGAGGGCCGCCGTGAAGGCGACGCGCTTGCTCACCGGCTGCGTCAACTTGATTTCAGCTCCAGCCGTGTTGCCGCCATTCACCTCTCGCCGCAGCAGGCCGAGGTTGCCTTGCAAGTACGCGTTGCCCCACACGCCGATCAGCGCATCCGCGCCGTACTGGTTGACGACCTTCGCGTAAGTCTGCATGTAAGCGCCGGGCGCCAGCGTCTGGCTGTTCACGACGGCGTAATTCTTGAAGCCCTGCGTGCCGAAGAAGCCAATGCGGCCGCGGCTGAAAATATAGTCGAGCAGGAATGCGCCCTGGCCCAACGCTCCACCGGTTTGATACTGCTTGTAGTTGAGGTATTTGAAACTGGCGAATGCACCGGCCTGCACATTGCCCCAGCGATTGACCAAGCCGAGGTCGAATTGGCCTTCCTGAGCCTGCGGGTTATATATGTACTCGCCTTGCGCCTGCACCGCGCTGGTGCCTTCGCTGCCGAATGGCGAGAAGAATCGCCCGTTGGCGTCGAAGGTCGCATTGCCGCGGTTGCTCGATCCGTAGGTCGGGCCCACGTTGACACCGAGCAGAGAGAACTTCTGATTCTGTTTGCGCACCTCGTCGATAGCGGTGCTGGCCTCCTTGTGGGCCACATCGGCCGTCTGCTGTTCGGTCAGGGGCTTGGGCGTGTTCGCGATTTGATCGCGCAGCGTGTTGAGTTGGTTGCGCTGATCGGCCAGCTCGCCCTTCAGCGCCGCGTTTTCGCCCTCGAGAGCCTTCACCGCGGCCAGAATATCGTCCAGCTTGTCGAGCCGCTTGAGAATGGCGTCGCAGCATTCCTGTTGCTTCTTCGCCATCTTGTCCAGCAACGGTTGCCAGGCTTGCAACACATCGCCGATGCCGCCCTCCTTTACCAACCGGCCTTGTCCATCCGTTACTCGCAGACTGACGCGGCGATTGATGAAGCGGCCTTCCTTGGTCGTGTTATCGACTTCGGGCTGGCGCTTGCCTTCGCCGGCTACCGACACCTGATCCGCGTTGGCGCCGTACTTGACGAGAAAATCCTTCACCGTATTGGCGCGGTCCAGCGCCAGTTTGTCGTTGTAGGGGCCGGGTCCCTTGGAATCTGTGTTTCCGGTGACCACCACCTTGTAATCGCGATGTTGCCCCAACAGATCGGCAAGACGAAGAAGGCCGGGATAGCCATCCGAAAGGATGTGAGAGTCGAACTCGAAGTTAATCTCTTCCCAATCCTCCTTAGTCTGGCCGGCGGGCGCATTCAGTCCTTGAGCAAAGAGTGCTGAGGCCATCACCCCAAGCGCGCTCAACGCAACGATTCTTTTCATTGTCCTTTTGATCTCCTCAATCGAAACAGACTTGGCACTGAAACCGGATACCGAAGCTCGTCCCTGCTTACTCCCGCGAGGAGCGAGCAGTGATTCTCAAAGCTGTGCGCGAATTGTGATCCTGGTTCCAATATTGGCTCGTTCCCACTGACGAAAGCCGATACCGATCTATTTTACACCGGAAATGTCGCATTTACGCAACAATTGGACCGAGTTAGTTCGATTTTCGCGTGCTTTCGTGCATAGTCTCCGTGGCGTGAGATAATCGTTTTTGGGAGCTGCCGGATGGACAGTCGCCTCCGAAAACGGAGGAGGAAAGTCCGGTCTCCACAGAGCGGCGTGCCGGCTAACGGCCGGGGTCCTTGACGGGATACGGCAAGTGCCACAGAAAATATACCGCCTCGCCCAATAGGGCGGGGTAAGGGTGAAATGGTGCGGTAAGAGCGCACCGCGGCTGGAGTAATCCAGCCGGCAGGGTAAACCCCACGCGGAGCAAGACCAAATAGGGGAGAAGGAGCTGCTCGCTCCGCATTGACTCCCGGGTAGGTCGCTTGAGCCTGTCAGCAATGGCGGGCCTAGAGGAATGACTGTCGCCCTAACGGGTACAAAAACCGGCTTATAGTCCGGCAGCTCCTTTCGTTTGATTGTACTTTTCAGCACTGTGTAAGTTGCGTATAAGTGCGCATCCCGATTCTGCATAATTGGAGTCAGTCGCGGTTTATGTCGGGTAACTAGCGCCGAGGCATGAGCCTGCAGCCGCGTCTCCGGCATGGGACGGCAGGACGTAAGATAAAATTATCGATTCGCATCGCCATGAAAACTACACCATTTCTGATTGCCGCGCTGCTGCTGGCGCCTGCCTGGGCAGCCTCGCCCGACGAACCGGCCCGCAGACTATCGCGTGAGATCCTCCAGCAGTTGATCGAGATCGACACTACCGATTCCGTGGGCAGCACCACCGTGGCCGCCGAAGCCATGCGCAAGCGTCTGCTCGACGCCGGCTTCTCTCCCGAGGACGCAATGGTGTTGGGGCCGAACGCACGCAAGGGGAACCTGGTGGCCCGCCTTCGCGCCGCGCACGCCGGTGGATTGAAGCCGATCCTCATCATCGGGCACCTGGACGTGGTCGAGGCGCGGCGCGCCGACTGGACTACCGACCCCTTCCGCCTCGTCGAGCAGGACGGGTATTTCTATGGCCGCGGCACCCAGGATATGAAGGGCGCCGACGCCATTATGGTCACCTCGCTCATCCGGTTCGCGCGCGAAGGATTCCGGCCGGACCGCGACATCATCCTAGCGTTGACCGCCGACGAAGAGGGCGGCACATCCAACGGCGTGGATTGGCTGCTGAAAAACCATCGCGATCTGGTGGATGCGGATTTCGCGCTGAACCCGGATTCCGGCGGCGTGACCACCGAGCGGGGCAAGCCGCTCGACGTGGAGGTGGCATCCACCGAAAAGCTTTACGCGGATTTCGAACTGAAGGCCACCAATCCAGGCGGGCACAGTTCGCTGCCGGTGCCCGACAACGCCATCTACCACGTGGCCGATGCGCTGGCGCGCCTCGAGCGCGCCGTGTTTCCGTTCGAGCTCAATGCCGTGACGCGCGCCTATTTCGATCGCCTGGCGCAGGTGGAATCCGCGCAAAATGCGGCCGACATACGCGGCATGTTGGCGCAACCGCCGGATGCGGCGGCCATCGCGCGGCTCGGACGCGTGCCCCAGTTCAATGCCCTGGTGCGGACCACTTGCGTGGCTACCCGCATGGACGCGGGCCATGCCAACAACGCACTGCCGCAGAGCGCGCGCTCAATCGTGAATTGCCGCATCCTGCCCGGCCACTCCGCCGAAGAGGTGCGGCTGGAACTGGTGCGTATCGTGGCCGATCCCGCGGTTTCGGTGCGGCACATCAGCGACTTGACCGGCGGGATCGCGGACCACGCACCGCTCGACAAGCCATCGGCTCCGGTGACGCTGCGCACCGACGTGCTGGCGCCGCTGGAACGGCTGGCGGCGCGGTTCTGGCCTGACGCACCGGTGGTGACGGACATGGAAACCGGCGCTTCGGATAGCAAATACACCAACGCCGCCGGCATCCCTAGCTTTGGCTTCTCCGCGTTGGCCATCGATCGCGACGACGTGCGCGCTCACGGCAAGGACGAGCGTCTACGCGTAAGCTCCTACTACGATGGCGTGGAATTCTACTACCAATATCTGAAGGCGCTCACCGGAGCCACGGCGAATTAGCGGTCCCCTTGGCGCGTCCAGTATAAAAAGTTTCTATAGGGCTCATCAATTCTTCTTGTGGCCGCGCGGCGTGCCATCTTCTAATGTGTTGTGTTCCCGCCCCGTTCGCGGGAACTGACTCCACGTTGAGGAGACCACGTTGTCGAATCGTGCGTTGGTTGGATTCTTGCTGTTCGCTTCCTCTGCCCTGGCGCAAGCGCCACAAGGGGATCGCGCCGAACTGCGGGCCTTGCAGGCCGCGGTGACGGCCTCCCAGTCGGCAGGCGACAACGCCTGGATGCTGGTCAGTTCGGCGCTCGTGCTGATGATGACCGGGCCCGGCCTGGCCCTTTTCTACTGCGGTCTGGTGCGCAAGCGAAACGTCCTCGGCACCATGATGCAGAGCTTCTCGATGATGGCGGTGATCACGCTCATCTGGGGCGTCTGCGGCTACAGCCTGGTCTTCGCCAAGGGCAACCCGTTCATCGGCGGATTGGACCACCTGTTCCTGCGCGGCGTTGGAGCCGACCCGAACCCGCTCTACGCTCCCACCATTCCCCACCAGACGTTCATGATCTATCAGCTCATGTTCGCCATCATCACGCCGGCACTGATTACCGGTGCGTTTGCCGAGCGCGTGCATTTCAAGGCGATGGTGATGTTCCTGGTGTTGTGGACCTTCTTCGTCTACTTCCCCATCGCGCACATGGTTTGGGGAACCGGCGGCTTTCTCAACGACTACCTAGGCGGCCGGTACCGCGTGTTCGATTTCGCCGGCGGCACCGTGGTACACATCACCAGCGGATTCTCGGCGCTGGTGACCGCGCTGTACATCGGCAAGCGAGCCGGCTATCCGCACGAAAAATTCGTGCCGCACAACCTGGTGCTGGCGTTCGTTGGCGCATGCCTGCTGTGGGTGGGTTGGTTCGGCTTCAACGCCGGCAGCGCGCTGGCGGCATCCGCGCTGGCTACCAGCGCCTTCGTAGCCACCCACTTCGCCGCCGCGGCTGGGGCCGTCGGCTGGATGGCTGCCGAGCGCGTGCGCAAAGGACAAGCCAGCGCGCTGGGCGCCATTTCGGGCGCCGTCGCCGGGCTTGCCACGGTCACCCAGGGCGCTGGCTTCGTGCAGCCGTTCGCAGCCGTAGTCATCGGCCTGCTGGCGGGCGCGATGTGCTACTTCATGGTCACCACGGTGAAGGAGCGTTTCCGCTATGACGATTCGCTGGATGTCTTCGGCGTTCATGGCGTAGGCGGTTTCGTGGGCTGTCTGCTCACCGGCGTGTTCGCCACACGCGCGGTCAACTCGGCGATCAAGGTGGGTGGCTGGATCGACGGCAACCCGGCGCAGGTGCTGCATCAGCTCCTCGGCGCCGGAATCGGCATCGGCCTTGCCGTGGCCGGCACGCTCGCCGCGCTCAAGATCACCGGGCTGGTGACGCCGCTCCGCATGAACGAAGGCGAAGAAGCCACTGGCATGGACCTTTCGTTGCACGGCGAAGAAGGCTACAATTTCGAGGGATAAGTCCAATGGTCAAGATTGAAGCTTTCATCCAACCCTCCAAGCTGGAGGCGGCCCGTGAGGTGCTCCAGAGCATTGGCATCGACGGTCTCACCGTGAGCGAGGTGCGTGGCCACGGCCGCCAGAAAGGCCATCGGGAGGTCTACCGCGGCCGCGAGTACGATGTGGATTTCATCCACAAGCTCAAGCTCGAAACGGTGGTTCCCACCGCCCGCAAGGACGAAATAGTCGCGGCCCTGGTCAAGGCCGTGCGCACCGGAGCCATCGGCGACGGTAAGATCTTCGTCTCCACCGTTGTCGACGCCGTCCGCATCCGCGACGACGCTCGCGGCGAATCCGCTCTATAGATTCCGCTGATAGCCGCGATAGACACCGGCCGGGAGCATTTTTTCGCGGCTTCCTTATAATGGTTTTATGTGTGGAATCGTGGGTTACGTTGGACACCGCAAGGCGGTGCCGATTATCTTGGAAGGGCTGAAGCGGCTGGAATACCGCGGCTATGATTCAGCCGGGCTGGCGGTGTATGGCGAGGATCACAACCTGGCCGTGCGCCGCGCCAAGGGTAAACTGCGCAACCTGGAAGATACCATCCGCCTGAGCCCGGTGGATGGCTCGTTCGGTATCGGCCACACGCGTTGGGCAACCCATGGCCGCCCCACCGAAGAGAACGCTCATCCACACAGCGATTGCAAGGGCACCCTGGTCGTGGTGCATAACGGAATCGTCGAAAACTACCTGACGCTCAAGCATCAGTTGCAGGCCGAAGGCCATGTGTTCCGCACCGAAACCGATACCGAGATCATCGCCCACCTGATCGAGAAGCACTTCACCGGCAACCTGGAAGAGGCCGTGCGGGCGGCCGTCGCCGAGCTCGCCGGCGTATTCGCGCTGGCGGTGATTTCGAAAGCCGATCCGGAGAAGATCGTCGCTGCGCGCAATGGGCCGCCGGTCGTCATCGGCATCGGCGACAACGAATACTTCGTCGCCTCCGACGTGCCCGCCATCCTCAGCCACACGCGCGACATGTTTTTCCTCGCCGATGGCGACATGGCGGTCCTCACGCCGGCGGGCGTCCGCCTGAGCGATCTTCAGGGCCGGCCCGTGAACCGGCAGGTCACCCACGTGTTGTGGGATCCCATCATGGCTGAGAAGGGCGGCTACAAGCATTTCATGCTCAAGGAAATCTTTGAGCAGCCGCGCGCCGTGCGCGATACCATGATGGGCCGCGTCGGCCAGGAAACGGGCCGCATCTTTTTAGATGAAATGGACATACGGCCGGCCGAGTTCGCACGCTTCCGGCAGGTGAAAATCATCGCTTGCGGCACCAGTTGGCACGCCGCTCTGGTCGGCAAGATCATGATCGAGAAGCTGGCTCGGATTCCGGTCGAGGTCGATTACGGGAGCGAATTCCGCTACCGCGATCCGATCGTGACCGACGACACGCTGACCGTAGTCGTCTCGCAATCCGGCGAAACCGCCGACACACTGGCGGCGCAGCGCGAGGCAAAGCAGCGCGGCTCGAAGACGCTGGCTATCTGCAATGTGGTCGGCTCGATGATCACGCGCGAAGCCGCCGGCACCATCTATACGCACGCCGGACCGGAAATCGGCGTGGCTTCCACCAAGGCCTTCACCTGCCAGTTGAGCGCGCTGTTTATCCTGGCGATGTACCTTGGGCAGTCCAACGGGCATCTCGACGAAAACACTTCGCGCGCGCTCATGCAGGAGGCGTTGAGGATTCCCGGCAAGCTGGAGACCGTGCTGGCGCACGATGCGGTCTACGAGGCACTGGGGAAGGAGTTGCACCGCGCCACCGACTTCCTTTTCCTCGGCCGCGGCCAGCATTTCCCGATCGCGCTCGAGGGCGCCCTGAAGCTGAAGGAAATCTCCTACATTCACGCCGAGGGCTACCCGGCTGGAGAAATGAAGCACGGCCCCAATGCGTTGATTGACGAGAAACTGCCCGTGGTCGTGCTCGCCACGCGCGACGAATCGAGCGAAGAGAGCCGCGTGCTGTATGAAAAGACGGTCTCCAATATCCAGGAGGTCAAGGCGCGCGAGGGGATCGTGTTGGCCCTGGTCACGCAAGGCGACGAGCAGGTGCCCAAGATGGCCGACTACACCATCGAGATCCCGCCATCGCTATCGCTGTTGAGCCCAATCCTGGAAATCGTGCCGCTGCAGTTGCTGGCGTATCACATTGCCGTGCGGCGCGGTTGCGACGTGGATCAACCGCGCAACCTGGCTAAGAGCGTGACGGTCGAATAACGTGCCGCTCACGCAGTTCCTCGACCGCATCGAGGTGCCGACGCGAGGCAAGGGACTGTATGAGATCACCGGCGCGCTCGCCAGTTGGGTGGAGGCTCGCGGTGTCGCCGCCGGCCTGCTTACCCTGTTCGTGCAGCACAGCTCGGCCTCGCTCACCATTCAGGAAAACGCCGACCCGGACGTGATGCACGATCTCAACCAGTTCTTCAACCGGCTGGTGGCCGAGGACAGCCGGCTCTACCGTCATACCGTCGAGGGGCCGGACGACATGCCCGCCCACATCCGCGCGGCGCTCACGCAGGTGCAACTTTCCATTCCCGTGGAGCGCGGCCACATGGCGCTCGGCGCCTGGCAGGGCATCTACCTGTTCGAGCATCGCGCCGCGCCGCACCGCCGCAGCGTCAAGCTGCATTTGCTCGGGGAGCGGTATCCGGAGCGTGGGGCAGTCTCCGAGTAGCCGACAATCCACTCGGACCACGGCTCAACGTGAACGACGTCGCTGGTGGAAAGGGCTGTTATCGCCTGCTAACACTTTACCGCTTTAACTTAAAGCACGGCGACCCTACGTCCGAGTGGATAACTTCCGGATGGACAACACGTTAGCAAGGAGTCGAGCCCGGTCAGCATGCTAGAATTCTCAACATGACACTTCGGTTGAACATTTTCCAAGGGATTTCACCAGGACGCATTATGGCAGTGATTCGATTTCTTCTTCTATGCGCCACGATGTTTCTTTTCATCCAAGTGGGCGCGGCGCAGGACGCGGCTGGCTGTAAGGACTCACCCTTGATCACCCGCTTTCCCGGCGCCACCATCGTCAGTTGCACGGACAAACCGGACGACGTCGGCAGCCTTCCCATGGGGTCGGGCAAACCGGACAAGAAAGTGGAGGGTGAATTTCATAGAGTGGCGTACCGCGTGCCGAGCACGGTGAGCAAGGCTCAAGTGGTCCGCAACATCAATACCGCCCTGCACACCGCCGGCTATATCTTTGACTACGATTCCGGCGGGTATGGCGACTTGACGGTGCATATGGGAAAGACGTGGATCTATGAGTCGGTTGGCGGAGGCGGCCAGTACGAACAGATCGTGGTGATCGAAACGAAATTGGAGCAACTGGTGACCGCCAACGCTGCCGAGCTTTCGAGCGGCCTCACCAGCAACGGTCACGCCGTAGTGAACGGCATCCTCTTCGATACCGGGAAGGCGGACATCAAACCGGAGTCGGCCGATGCCCTGAAGGAAGTGGTCAAGGTGTTGCAACAGGACCCCAAGCTCAAGCTCTACGTAGTGGGCCATACCGATAACGTGGGTGCACTGGCCGGCAACATGGAACTCTCCAGACAGCGCGCCGCGGCCGTGGTGCGGGAACTCACCACGAAGTACAGCGTGGCGGCCGTCCGCTTGCAGGCTTATGGCGATGGCCCTTACGCTCCGGTGACCTCGAACGACACTGAAGATGGACGCGCCTTCAATCGCCGCGTGGAACTGGTGAAGCAATAGGAAACCGGTCACGGCGCATCTGGAAGTCGAAACGACGACGGCCCGTGCATTCCTGTCGATATATCCCCTTCGCACCAGGAACCGCCGGAATCGCAATTCAAAGATCTGGTCGTTCTTTGTCCGGGATAGCGGGCGGATGACGGGCAACCCGGAAACTCACCCGCGCCGGCCGGTTGCGTGTACAATAGTCGCCTGGAGGGAACCATGAGCGCAAAGGCAACCGTTCGAAAAGTCGGCAACGTGGCCGTCGTGGATCTGGCTGGCAGGATCGTTTTGGGGGATGGCTCCGGTGTCGTACGCGACACGATTAAGAACCTGGTCGGCTCCGGCCAGAAGAATATTCTGCTCAACCTTCGCGGCGTGACCTATCTGGATAGCGCCGGCCTAGGCGAGATCGTTGGATCGTATGCCACGGTCACCAATCTCGGCGGCGACGTCCGGCTATTGCACGCGCAGGGTAAGGTCAAGGAGTTGCTCACGATCACCAAGCTCTACACCGTTTTCATAGCCTACGATGATGAAGCCGCCGCACTGAAGGCTATGGCTGGTGGCGCCGCGACGGCCTGACGGGGCCGCCGAGTGGCCGTCCTCTCGCCGTGCAATTCTCACTTCGTGGCTACGGTCTGCCCGCCGGGCTGCGGCGGCATTCGGTCGCCGGTAGCATTTCTGTGCGGTCCAGTACGCGCTCGGTAACAAGAGTTTGAGCGCACTTTTTCTGGAAAATGGATTGCGTTAGGCCAGAACGGATGTTACTATCTGAATAATCTGTCATCCTCCGAGACAGATTGTAGTAGAACTAAGCCCCACGTCTTCCCCGGCGTGGGGCTTTTTGCTGGTGCCCTGAGCTGCATCCGATCGGGTCGGCCCGTCGTCGTGGCCCACGCACTCCGGCGTGCGGTGTCGTCCAGACTTTTTTCCCCAGGGGGCGCGACGCACGCCTCGGCAACTGGCGAGGGCGCCCAATACCATGCCCTTGGCGCACCAGTCCGGGAGAAATGCGGCTCCGATTCCGATTTTTGGCCTCCGCCGTGCTAAGCCGCCAAGGTTCCGCCCGTCCTCTGAGTGAGAGAGCCTGTTAGGATGAATACGTTAATGGCCGCTCCGCCGGAACCCACGCGCTTCTCGGTAGCCGATCTGGAACAACTTTTCCGCGAGAGCCATGCCGCCGTGTTCCGCGCGGCCTACCGCGTGACAGGCAATGCGAGCGACGCAGAGGACGCGCTGCAAACCGTGTTCCTGCGCTTGCTCAAACGCGATGCCGCTGCCGCCGAAGTGGAGAACATGCCCAGTTTCCTACGGCGCGCTGCGGTGAATGCGGCGCTCGACATTGTGCGGTCGCGCCAGGGCGTCCGCAATATTCCCCTGGACGAATTGGAGCCCGTGCTGGCGGAATCTGCGCATCGCCGGCCCGACCGTCTGCTGGCCTCCAGCGATATTCGCGATTGGCTGCGCGGCGCACTGGCGCGGCTGAATCCGCGCATCGCACAGATGTTTGCGTTGCGTTTCTTCGAAGGAAAAGACAATCCCGAGATTGCGCGGTTGTTCTCGACCACGCCGGGCAGCGTCGCGGTGACCATTTCCCGCACGCGCGACCGTCTGGAAAGAGAATTCCGCGTCTACGAGGGAGGCGAGGCATGAATCCGGAAAATAGTTTTGAAAACCCGGCTCTGGAACGGGCATTGCTCGAAGTTCGCGACGAGGAGGCCGATCCAGCAGTGGTCGAGGCTGCGGCCAACCGTGTGTGGACGCGCCTTGCCGAAGCCGCGAACCAATGGACCGGCGAACCCATTCGCGGCTGCGCCGGCTTCCAAACGCTGTTCGCCGATTACCGCGCGGGACGCCTGCCGCAAGCGCGCGCCATGCTGGTCGAGGATCACCTGCACGCTTGCGTTGCCTGCCGGCACATCTACGAAGGGAAAGTGGCGACCATGCCGCCGGCTCGGCCCGCCGCGCGGCCGGCAGGCCGATTTTCGTACCCGGTTCGTTGGGCAGCCGCCGCAGCGGTCGTAATTGCGGCCGGAACCGGTGTCTGGACCCTGCTCGAACGCCCGGGCGCGGCCGGCCCGGTCAGAGTGGAAGCGCTCACCGGCGCGCTGTACCAAGTCGCGGCCGATGGCACACTCCACTCGCTGGCGCTCGGACAGACGCTGCCCGAGGGAGTGGAGATCCGCACCGCCAAGGATTCCGACGCCGTGCTCCGCCTCGCCGACGGTTCCTCGGTCGAACTGCGCGAGCGGTCGAGCCTTTCGACTGCCGCTTCCGCTAACGATCTGACGATTCGGCTGGGCCGCGGCAGCGTGATGGTGGAAGCCGCCAAACGCCACAAGGGCCATTTGTTCGTCGATACCGGCGATTGCCGCGTGGCGGTCACCGGAACTATCTTCGGCGTCAGCGCCGGCGTGAAAGGCTCGCGCGTTTCCGTGGTGCAGGGCGAAGTCCACGTGGCGCAGGCCGGCGGTGAACGGGTGCTGCACCGCGGCGATCAGGCCGTCACCGGCGCCGGGATGGATCCCGAGCCGGTGCGCGACGACGTCGCCTGGAGCCGCAACCACGATCGTTATTACGCCCTGTTGGCCGACTTGCGCGCCAGCCTGGAGCGGATTCATCTTCCCGACTTGCGCTACCAGAGCGATTTGTTGAACCGTTTGCCCGCCTCCACCGTTCTCTATGCCAGCATTCCCAACCTGGGCGACTATCTCAGCCAGGCGCAGGCCGTGCTCAACCGCAAGATCGCCGAGAGCCCCGAACTGGCCCCTTTCTGGAACGAGCACGGAGGCAAGATGCAGCCAGTGATCGACAACCTGCGCGCCGCCAGCAGCTACCTGGGCGGCGAAATTGCGGTGGTCGCCCAGGCCGCGGCGGATGGCACGCCGCAGACTCCCGTGTTTGTGTCGGAATTGAAGCGCGATGGGTTCAAAGAGTTTCTCCAGCGGCAAGGAGTTCCGTTGACGGTGGAGGTGCGCCACGGATTGGTGGCGTTCGGGCCGGATCGCGCGGCCGTCGAGAACCTGGCCCCGGTCTTCGATACGCCAGCCGGCGGATTCGAAGGCACACCATTTTACGCGCGCATCGCTCAGCTCTATCGCGAAGGTGCCGGGCTGCTGATATGCGCCGACCTCTCGCGCATGGCGCAGGGGAAACGCCCCGCCGGCGTGCATTATTTCGTCGCCGAGGAAAAAGAAGTCAACCAGCAGATGGAAATGCGCGCCACGTTGAGCTTCGATCCGGCCCACTCCGGCATCCCCGCGTGGCTGGCCGACCCGGCCCCGATGGGTTCGCTTGATTACGTTTCGCCCGAAGCCGGAACCCTGGGCGCGTTCGTGGTGCGCGATCCCGCGGTTATCGCCGATCTGGTCGCCGGCGTGGCGAAGGAGTCGCCTACCGGACTGGCCGCGCAGGGCGACCTCCGCAACGATCTGGCGCACAGCTTGGGCGGCGAGTTCGCGTTGTCGCTCGATGGTCCGTTGATGCCGGTGCCTTCCTGGAAGCTGGTGGTGGAAGTGTACGATCCGCCACGCTTGCAGTCCGTCTTCGCCCGCCTGGTGGCCGAGGCCAATCGCCAGCCCGCCAATTCCGGCGGTCTCGCCATCCGCATGGCGCAGGAGACCGTCGACGGCCGGACGTACTACTCGATCGATTCGCCCGCGCGCGGCCCGCTCGCCGCAGCGCACTATACCTTCGCCGACGGTTATCTGATCGCCGCGCCGACTCGCGCGCTGGTGAAACGCGCTCTCGATCTGAAGGCGGCCGGGACCTCCATCACGCGGTCCGCCAAGTTCCTGGCTCTGACCCCGCGCGACCACTATGCCAATTTTTCCGCCGTGCTCTATCAGAACCTGGGCAGCTCGCTGGCTCCGCTCGCCGGGATGTTAAGCGGCATGGCCGGCACACATCATGCCGGACAGCCCAATCTGACCGAAGGTCTTGGCAGTCTCAAGCCGACTCTGATCGCCGCCTATGGCGCCCCGGACTGCATCACGGTGGCCACATCGAGCGATCTGCTGGGAGCCCGCCTGGAGAATCTCCTCACAGGCGACCCAGCCGGCTGGACGGGGGCCTTAATTCCGTTAGGACAACTCTTCGGAACAGGCGGGCGCAAGCCGGCGTATAAAGAGAAGTAATGGCTGAAGAGACTGCGCCCGTCATCGATCTCGACGGCCTGGAGGTGCGCTTCGGCGATCGTGTGATCCTGAAGTCGCTCAAGGCTTCGCTCACCGGCCGCTCCATCGGCTTGCTGGGGCCGAATGGCGCTGGGAAATCCACGCTGCTCAACGCGCTGCTCGGCTTTCACCGGCCGTCGGCTGGAACCGCGCGCATTCTCGGCCGCGACATCCGCCGCGAACCGCGTGCCGTGCGCAGCCTGATCGGCTACATGCCGGAAAACGATTCGTTCATCGCCGGCATGAGCGGGGTGCGCTTCGTGCGCCTGATGGCGGAACTGGCCGGCCTGCCCAGGTCCGAGGCCCTCGAGCGCGCTCACGAGGCCTTCTTTTACGTCGGCCTCGGCGAAGTCCGCTACCGCACGCTGGGCACTTACTCGCTCGGCATGAAACAGGCCGCCAAGCTGGCGCAAGCCATCGCTCACGGTCCCAAGCTATTGTTCCTCGACGAGCCCACCAACGGCCTCGATCCACCCGCACGCCTGCGCATGATTCAGTTGATCCAGGAAATTCGCGACCGCGGCGATTTGCACCTGATCGTCTCTTCGCACCTGCTCCGCGACGTCGAAGAATGCTGCGACGAGGTGCTGATTCTCAAGGAAGGCGCCATCGCCGCCTTCTGCAACCTGGAAGAGGAGCGGCGCGCGAACCGCCGTTTTCTCGAGATGGAAACGCGCGGCGAATTGAATGGAAACTTCGTCGAAGCCATTCACGATCTCGGCTGCGAAACCGCGCCCGGAGCGCAGGGACGTCTCAAAGTGGTGCTGCCGGATGGGCTCGAAATCCGCCGCCTGTACGAAATCGCCGCCGCTCAGGAAGTGCAGATCCGCCGCCTCAATCATCGCCGCGATTCGCTCGAGGACATTTTCCTGAAAGCCATGGAGGCCGCCGATGGCCGTCTATAAAAAGACCTACCGGCCGTACGAAGGCGCGCTCACTGCCCGCTGGTCGCGGCTGCTCGTAATCCCGCGCTACGCCTTCGAAGACTTGCAGCGGCGCCGCTTCCTTTCCATCTTCTTCTTCTGCAGCTTCCTCTATCCGCTCATTTGCGCCATCATCATCTACATCCAACACAACGCCAGCTCGCTGAGCCTGATCAATGCGCAGGGCGCGGAGCACCTGATTACGATTAACGTCGTCTTCTTCCTTTCGTTGCTTGGCTGGCAAAGCATGTTGGCGCTGTTCCTGGCAGCGTTCGTGGGGCCCGGCCAAGTTTCGCCCGACCTCGCCAACAATGCGCTCGCGCTCTACCTGGCGCGCCCCTTCTCGCGAACCGAATACGTGCTCGGCAAAATGTCCGTGCTTTTGATCCTGCTTTCGTTGATGACCTGGGTGCCCGGCTTGCTTCTGTTCGGCCTCGAAAGCTATTTGGAAGGCTGGAACTGGGCGGTGGATCACGCGCGCATTGCTAGCGGCCTCTTCTTCGGCGCCTGGGTGTGGATTCTGCTCCTGGCGCTGCTTGCGCTGGCGCTCTCCGCCTGGGTGAAGTGGCGGGCCGCCGCCGGCACGCTGATGTTCGGCGTCTTCTTCGTGGCGTCCGCGTTCGGCGCGGTCATCAACGGCATCGAGCGCACCAATTGGGGCCACCTGTTCAACATCAGCTACCTGGTCGGTTCCGTCTGGGTGTGGTTATTCGAAGGCAATAACCCCACCACCAATGGCGCGGTTTTCTTCCGCGCCCCGCGCGGCGAAACGCTGCCACTGTGGACAAGCTGGGTGGCGCTGGCCGTGCTGGCTCTCGTCTGCCTCTATATGCTGGCGCGGAAGATCCGCGGTGCGGAGGTCGTCCGGTGAGCGACACCCGCATCACCTTCGCCGGCGTTTCGCGCTTCTACGGCGAAGTGCTCGGCATCAACGACGTCAATCTCTCCATACCACCCGGCATCACCAGCCTGGTGGGCCCGAACGGTTCCGGCAAGACCACGCTGATGAACCTGATGACCGGCCTGCTTCGCGCCACACGCGGCGAGATCCGCGTGCTCGGCACCGCGCCCGACCGGCCGCAGGAAATCGGACGCCTGCTCGGTTACTGCACCCAGTTCGACGCGTTTCCCAAAGGGCTCACTGGCTTTCAGTTCCTCTATTCCTACTTGTTGCTGTACGGCATGAGCAATGAGGAAGCACGCGAGCGCGCCGTGGCCGCGCTGCAAAAGGTGAATATGATGGCCGCCGCCGGCCGCTTCGTCGCCGCTTATAGCAAAGGCATGCGCCAGCGCGTCAAGCTGGCCCAGGCCATCGCACATGACCCGCGCGTGCTGGTGCTCGATGAGCCGCTCAACGGCCTTGACCCGATGGCTCGCGCCGAAACCATCGCCCTCTTTCGCGAGTGGGGCGCGGCCGGCCGTCACGTCATCGTCTCCAGCCACATCCTGCACGAAGTGGATTCCATTTCCGACCAGGTGATCCTCTTGAGCCACGGCTACGTGGTAGCCGAAGGCCAAATTCAGGGCGTGCGCAGCGAGGTCCGCGAGCAGCCGATGCAGATCCTGGTGCGCTGCGACCGTCCGGCCGAACTCGCCTCCCGCCTCTTCCAGCAGAATCACGTGGTCGAAGCGAAGATCCAGGCCGATGGCCGCAATCTGCTGCTGCGCACGAAGGACGCCGACGCGTTCTATCTTCTGCTCAACCGTGTGATTCTCGATACCGGCCTGGAAGTGGAATCTGTCGCTCCGGCCGATGACGACGTGAATTCGGTTTACCAATACCTCATCGGCGAGGGAGGCACGGCATGAACCTGTGGACGCGGCAACTCGGCGCCGTCTTGCGGCTGGAATGGCGGAAGACGTTCTTCTCCAAACGCGGCTGGTGGATCTATCTCCTCGCGCTCGGCCCCGTCGCCATCACCGCCCTGCACTGGCTGTTTGAAATGGGCCGCGCTTCATCCGGCCACAGCCTGGGCGACGACAGCATCGCCTATGCCGCCATGTTTCAGTTCTTCTATCTGCGCGGCGCCATTTTCTTCGGCTGCGTTGGGATTTTCTCAAGCCTCTTCCGCGCCGAGATGCAGGAGAAAACGCTGCACTATTACTACCTGACGCCGCTGCGCCGCGAGATGCTGGTGGCCGGAAAGTACGTCGCCGGCCTGGCCATGGCCGTGCTCCTGTTCGCCGGCAGCGCCGCCGCTTCGTTCCTTTTGATCGGCCGCCATTTCGGCGCCGCGTACTCGAACTATATCTGGCACGGCCCCGGCCTCAGCCAGCTCGGCTGGTACACCCTCACCGCCGCGCTGGCCGCCGTAGGATACGGCGCCGTATTCCTAATGTGCGGCCTGCTCTTCCGCAATCCCTTCATCCCTGCCGCCATCGTGTACGTGTGGGAAGAGCTCAACCCGTTCCTCCCCGCCCTGCTCAAGAAGATCAGCGTGATTTTCTACTTGAACAACCTCTGCCCCGTCGAAGTCCCCTTGCCGCCACCGCTCAACCTGATCGTGGTAGAGACCGACCCCACTCCCGCCTGGCTAGCTATCCCCGGCTTGCTGGCAGTCTCCCTGCTGCTCCTGATCTACACCGCGTACTCCGCCCGGCAAGGCGAGATCAGTTACGGGGAGTGAGAGGAAGGGTTCAGTAGTTTTCAAATTTGGGCGTTTACTGCCAGGGCTATTCGACGCCGACAATTCCAGCTCTGGTGAGCATTTTCTCATCGAAGGATGAGCCTGAAGCCGGGCGCGAAGTGATCCGGCGCTGAGTCTCCTTTCTGATGACGGTTGTGATGCCCGGGGCCGACCAACGGGAGGCGCGCCGGGGCCGCA
>Ga0074045_10001041_pt1 | contig 26927 bp, 32 predicted proteins | sample BogForMeECP23OM2_FD_94442 | JGI IMG/M metagenome (GOLD analysis project Ga0074045, IMG submission 94442) | Bog forest soil microbial communities from Calvert Island, British Columbia, Canada - Bog Forest MetaG ECP23OM2 | ecosystem: Environmental > Terrestrial > Soil > Wetlands ...
AACGATGCAATAGGGGAAACCAAGACTCCCCATTTAGCCATCGTGGTCCCGTGATGAGGGGTAGCCAGGGTCAAGAGTCCAGTTATCGCACAATTGTCTTCTTCGAGATACTTCCTGCCTATTAAACCGCCTCTGCTGTGACAAATAAGCACCACACCCTTTTCAGTGTATTTTTTGTAAGTGTCGACTAATTCGCAGAGCTCAGCCACGGCTGTTTTTATGGGTCCAGATGGCCTCTTCTGGCTCCATGCAAGGACAGAATATCCTAGATCCTTAAAATCCATGAAGCTTGTTCTCAATTCAATACGCTCTCCTCCTACTAGTTCTCTTAGAGCATATTGTCCCCCCAACACCCTCGCTTCATCAGGATTACTCCATACATTCATATCCATGCCCATGCCATGAATAAATATTATGAGTGACTTATCAGAATTACCAAGATGATATACTGTCTCTAACACTATAATCAGCTATTATTCCCAGAAATTATAGGGCATATAGTTTATTAAGTAGGTTTTTTATTGACAAGTATAGCTAATAACTGGTATAAAGTTATACTAGAAAAAATGCATTATGACGCATTTGCAGAATCGTATCTTTTTCCAGATGGGTCTATTTTCGCGGATCTTTCATCTTTTTATTGGATGGGAAAAACCTCAGTATGCAATGACGTATTTTTTCTGACATTTGCGTATGCCTCTTTTGATGATAATTGAATCATAGTCACCATTTTAGACAAAAAATCCTAAATAGGGGGTGAAAGAATGAAACTCGGTGTTCTTATGAGTGAGTACAGAGCAGGTACTGATACTCTAAACCGTTTATCTGCAGAAAAGCTGGGCGTTATCTTTGTCGGCAATGGAGCCTATCATGCGACAGTCAAGGAAAATGGAAAGGCAAGTCCTGTCCTGGAAAAGGCAGCGACCTTCTACGTTCTTGCCGAGGACCTGGAGAGCAGGGGATACGATGCATCCGCAGTAGATGGCAGGGTCAAAGTGGTAACTTACAGCGATCTGGTTGACCTTGTTTTTAATGACTACGAAAAAATTATATGGATATAAAAAGGGGGGAACTATGGGTAAGCTAACTATCGGCTGCTTCTCATCACTTGTCGGTTCACTTTCTCTCGACTTTGCGGTTAAACTGTCGGAGGCAGCGGTAAAGAAAGGACATAAAGTCGATCTCTGGTTATCAGGAAATGCTGTGATGCTGTCCAAGAAAGGACAGAAGGCATTTAGGGACTATTCATATGTGCAGAAGACTGTCGACGAGCTTATTAAGGCAGGGAACCTCCAGGTAACCGCATGTGAGGCTTGCGCTGAGGCAAGAGGGTATCATAAGGAGGATACCATGGAGGGATGTAAGAGATTCAGCATGGACTGGTACCTTGCGAGCTGCTTTGACGCGGACAGGGTTCTGCTTATAGGAGGTGATTAATATGGCAACAACTAAGATGGGTTTCATCATAAGATCCCTTCCTTATAAGACCGAAGCATCAAGACTTGCTTTGACCCATGCAATCGCTAGCCAGAGTGTGGAGATATATTTGGCAGACGGGGATCTTGTAGAGGCTGAACTTTTCTTTATTGGTGATGGCGTGCTCAACTGTCTAAAGAAACAGGAGGCAATGAAACATTACGGGAACACAAGTATCGCAATGCATTTGGAAAATGCGTTACTGCTCGATTTAAAGGTCCTGATTTGCAAAGAGGATGTGGAAAAATTTGGTCTTGCAGAAGATATGCTCGTGATGGATGCGGAAAGTCTTGGTGGCGAAACAAAGGCGGCAATAGTACCTTTCAGCGAGATCCAAAAAGCGATGGAAGCAGTAAACCATCTGCAAATGTGCTAAATAAATAAGGAGGCTAAGAATGGCAGACTTAAAATCACAGACACCAACAGAAACACTTGACGTCTTGGGGAGGGTTTGTCCTTACCCCTTGGTCCTGACAAAGAAACAGCTGGAGAAGCTGGCTGGTGGCTCAATTCTTAAGATACTTTGCGATGCACCTGCGTCTGCGGAGGATTCAATTCCCAGATATGCGGAGAAGCAGGGCTTTTCTATCGAAGTAGTAAAGCTAGAAGATAAAGGGTATTGGGAAATCTATATCCAGAAGACGTAAGACCTCCGCTGCAGAGCCAGAAAAAGGGGTATATTAATGTAAGCTGGCAAGATAAAGTGCGGCAAACCGCTAGTGAATATTACAGAAACCTCTAATAAAAACAATTAGTTAGAGGTTTCTGTCTCCTTCAAAGAAATCTTCCAGAGAAGTTGCAGTGTATCATATCGGCTATCTAAGGTTCAACGGTACGGAAAAATAAATACGGGATGGTCACGGTGGCTTTGGAGATCATCATTCGAGAACCCCCGGTGGGAAATGAAGGGAAGGTAGTCATCTCAATACTATCATGTGCTTCCGGAATTCAAGGCTTCTCTAATGTGGCAGTCTCAAATTAAGAATCCCCTTAGATTCACTATGAGAGGATTATAGTGAATCTAACGCCAAATTTTCACACCTTATCCTACCGGCTTACTTATAAATACTCCCCTTTTTTGGGGCAGCGCAAACTGAGACGTCGTCACATCTCAGTTATTGTTATTGCATTTGTGGGACAGACACTCACACACGTTTCACAAAAAACACATTCAGATGCTTGATAAGGATCACTCTTGCCATCGAGCATCCTGAAGACCATCTGCGGGCAATTGCTTACGCATTCCTCACAGCTTTCACACATTGCTGCATTCACCGCTACAAGGTACATTAAATCACCTCCTCAGATTATCTAGACCATGAAAAGGCGGAGCATTTTCAAACATAAAAAGATTGCTCCGCCTTTCTTACGTATCGACTAAATCCTAATGAATTGCTTCACCGCCTGACTCTTCCTTCACCGTAACAGCTATCTTGTACAGTATAGTCAATAGCAAAAATCCAAAAGCCCAAACGCCAAGCGCAATTGATGCCTCAGGAATCGTTGGCCAGTACTCGGTTATCCTTTCAAAGGGATTAGGAACAAAGCCACCCACGACTAGGCCAAAACCCTTGTCAATCCATAAAGCCACAAACACTGTTACCGAGGCAATCGCTAAAAGTGTTTCATTCTTTCTTATCTGAGGAAAGACCAATAGCCCAATTGCCAGTACTGAAAGGATACTCGACGCCCACATGAGGGGAACAAGCTTGCCGTGACCTTCAAGGCCCATATACAGATATTCAAAGGACATCATATGTCCAGGTATCTTACTGTAGAAGGCAGTAAAGAATTCAAGGCCGAGAAAGAATACATTTGTAAGCATGAAGTAAGTGACGATTCTCCCCAATGCCTGGATTGCCTCTTTGCCTGGATCAAACTTACTGAATTTTCTGACAATCAGGGCCAGTAGAATAAGCAGCGCTGGACCCGAGGCGAATGCCGATGCAAGAAATCGTGCTGCCATGATGGCACTCAGCCAAAAATGCCTTCCCGGCAGACCCGCATAAAGGAATGCGGTAACCGTGTGGATAGAGGGGGCCCATGCTATCGAAAGGATGATGAGAGGCTTTACCCAGGAAGCCGGTGCTATGCCCTTCTTCTCCGCATGCAGGGTCGTCCAGCCAACTAAAATATTGAGTACAAGGTAGCCAGCCAGGACTACCATGTCAAAAAACATTACGGAGCTCGGGCTAGGATGCAGCAGTACGTTGAGGACGCGAGTCGGCTGGCCCATATCAATGAAAATAAACAGCATGCACATGATAACAGCAGGAATAGCCAAAAATTCACCAAGGATAGTAATTTTACCAAAGGCCTTGTAATCATGGAGATAATAAGGCAAGACCACCATGACGCCCGAGGCTGCAATACCCACGAGGAAGGTGAATTGGGATATATATAAACCCCACGAAACATCCCTGCTCATCCCAGTAATGCCCAAGCCAAAAGAGAATTGACGAAGATAGAAAATAAGTCCAACGCCCATGACGGCGAGCAAAAAGCAGATCCATCCCCAGTACCTTCGATCTCCAACGAGTGCTTTTTCAAGCATTGTTCTTACCTCCTATTATGTAAAATACGCTGGGCAACGTCCCAAGTTCAGGCTTGCGCCGAATAGTGTAATTGTCACGAAGAAGCTTCCTAACCTCTGAATTGGGATCTTTCAGATCGCCAAAAGCCATCGCACCGTTGGATGCCTCAACACACGCAGGTATGAGCCCAATCGCTAGCCTCTCATAACACAAGGTGCATTTTTCAACAACCCCTTTGGTTCTGGTAGGGAATTCCGGATTCATCTCCTTGAGGAAAGGCCGGGGATCTTGGAAATTAAAACTTCTTGCACCAAAAGGACAGGCTGCCATGCAGAACCTGCAGCCGATGCAACGATGCATGTCCATCATGACTATGCCGTCACTTTTTCTCTTAAATGTTGCCTTTGTCGGACAAACCCTGACACACGGAGGGTTATCACAGTGATTGCAGAGCACCAGAAAGGGTTTGTTCTTAAGAGATTCCTCGACATATTGATTGTCAAAATCTTGACTGGGGAATACATTTTCATATTCTTCTTTCCAGATCCATTTCACCTCGCTCTTTGGATTACCTATGTCAGGCACATTATGGATGCGGTGGCAAACATCTATCACTCGACGGTAATCATCCTCTGTCTTGAATTTGCTCATATCGATTACCAGGGCCCATCTCTTTCCTAAAAGGGCTCTTGGATCTTGTTCTTCTTGGGAGGCCTCAAGTATACTTTTCCGGAGCAAACTGGCTGACGTCCCTCCCAACCCGATTAAACTGGAGAATCCGGCTATTTTTAAGAATTGTCTTCTATTAATACCCATAGCTTACACTCCCTCCTTCGGCGCTATATGGCAATCCCAGCAATATGGCTTGACAGAAAGATAATTATGGCATTGATCACAAAACTGTTTCTTGTTTGAATGGCATTTCATGCAGGTATTCTGGAGACTCATCGTATACTTCTTGCCGTCATTGGCAACATAGATCCTGTCTCCATCCCTTACGACGGCATCTCTCCAGTCGTACAGCATCTGCATGTGAATGGTCTTCATCGTCTGCTTTGATTCCACACACTTCTTCTCTGCTAAGTGTTGAATATACGGCGTGTCAATCTTTGGGTCAGGTTTTGCAACCGCCTTTCCCATGCTCAAGAAGAATGGTAGAAACACCAACCCGACAAAAATAACAAGGCCTGCAATAATCTTACCTCCGTTATACATCGGTGTTACCTCCCTTTCCTGGAAGAGGTTCCGCCCTCAGATTCGTTGTCCTCTCATGTTCTCCCTTCATGATCAGGGCGTTTGCGACCAGTTCGTGAACGCCTGTTACCCTGACGCCAGGAACCCAGTAGTCCATTGCTGAGGAAAGAGTGGCTCGGTCAATAGCACAAACGTTGGCAAGCATGTTCACTCCATGTTTCTCATGGACATACTTTACCGCGTTTGCCCTCGGGAAGCCCCCCCTCATTCTCAATTCAAGGTTTTCCCCCGCATTCAACCCTGTACCGCTTCCACAGCAAAAAGTTTTCTCCCTAATAGTGTCTTCCGGCATCTCATAAAAATGGTTGCAGACGTTCTTTATTATGTATCTCGGCTCCTCCAGTAATCCCATCCCTCTGGCAGTATTACAAGAGTCATGGTAGGTCACTATCAAGTCATCATTCCGGCTCGGGTCAAGCTTCAGTTTATTGTGATTTATGAGATCAGCGGTAAATTCGGTAATATGAATCATTTTGGTAGCTTTTGCATTCTCAAATCTCGTGCCGGTAATAGGGGAAATCGGCATTTCAAGAAAATCAGCCGGACCGTTCCAGGTGTCCATGTATTGATGCATCACCCTCCACATATGACCACACTCTCCACCGATTATCCATTTTACCCCTAACCTTTTGGCTTCAGCGTAAATTTTGGCATTGAGCCTTTTCGCCATCTCATTGGTAGTAAAAAACCCAAAGTTTCCACCCTCTGAGGCATAGGTGCTCCATGTGTAATCAAGTCCTAGTTCGTGGAAAAGCATGAGATATCCCATACATGTATAGGTTCCGGGGTCTGCAAACAGGTCTCCGGAAGGTGTCACAAAGAGTATTTCAGCACCCTTTCTGTTAAATGTCGGCTCGATCTTAATACCAGTTATATCCTCTATATCACCTAAGAAAAATTCGACGCTGCTTTTTATTGTATGGGGCTCAAGACCGAGGTGATTTCCCTTCATGTAACAGTTCGCCACAGGACCTGCAATCCATTCGATGTTGAGGCCAAGCTGATTAAAGATCTCCCTTGCCAACATTGTAATTTCAGCGGTATCAATGCCGTAAGGACAAAAAACCGAGCAACGGCGACATTCAGTACACTGATAGAAGTAGTACCATAATTCTTTCAACACATCGATAGTCAGTTCTCGTGCTCCCGCCAGGCGGCCCAACATCTTCCCTGGGGTTGTGAAATATTTTCTATAGACAGATCTAAGCAACTCTGACCTGAGAACCGGCATGTTCTTCGGGTCACCACCACCTATAAGGAAATGGCACTTGTCAGCGCATGCACCGCATCTCACACAGATATCCATGAATAGCTGAAGAGAACGATATTTACTGAGACGGTCCTTCATGGTTTCCAAAACGATTTCTTTCCAGTTTTCAGGAAGTTTCCAGTCCTCATCGGCAGGTGACCAGTCACGGGCATTGGGAAAGTCAACCACCTTAAGGCTTTTGGCCTTTGCCCCCCAACAGTACATGCTATCTTTGAAAGTCACAGGGGTATCCATCCACTCTGTCTGGGGTGGTGTGTAGTTTAATTTTGACAGTTCATCCGGTTTTTGTGTAAATTTTGCCATATTTACTCCTTTTCTACTGGTATCCCAGCCTTTTTCATTTTATCTCTGAAGTCGTTTTCATACTCCTCATAAGTGTGGACGTGAACTGGATAATTCCATGGATTGATATGCCTCACCATACGGTTATTATTTATCATATTTCTCGTAGGACTGAGGAACACTCCTCCCATATGCATCAGCTTGCTGAAAGGGAAGTAGCAGAACAAAGTGCTTACCAGAAAAAGATGAATATAAAAGATGACCCCGATACCCTCCGGGATCCGGGGTTGTAAGGTGACCAGTCCCATGGCCAATTCTTTCACTGCCACAACGTCAACCCTTATGAAGTACCTCATAATAACGCCTGAAACAGCTATTCCCAAAATCAGAAAAAGGGGGAAGTGATCTGCCGGTAGAGAGATGTAGCGTACCTGAGGAATCACTACTCTCCTGATAAAGAGATACGTAACTGCTCCCAGAATGATCATATCTGTGAGGTAGAACAGGGGCACCCCAACTTGGAAAAAAGAATCAAGAGACTCAATTAGCTTGATTACAGAAGGAGTACTCGGGGTAAAGAATCTGAGGTGTCTGAGCACAATAAATAGGAATGACCAGTGAAAGGCAAGACCTGCTAACCAAAGCCACTTGTCAGACCCATAGACTACCTGCTTTCCGTTACTTAACTCAGTCTTGAGGTTTCTAAATAAGGAACGGAAGAGAAGCACTTCCAGTGCCATTCTTATGGTAACTCCCAACATGGTAGAGGGGTTTTCAATTTTGTTTTGCTTGATCCATGGCAGGGATTGCTGTTGTCCACAGGTTGTGGGAATCCGGAAAGGGACGGGCGATCGTCCCCATTTCACAACACGATAAATAAACCCCATAACGAAGGTTATCAGAGCAGCATAGGGAATAACCACGCCGAAGAGGAAGTACAGGTTCGCCTTCACTCCTGCAAAAACAAGCAGGACAAGGATAATAACCGCCAAGAAGGGAAATAAGGTTTTCATTCAGTTACCTCGTTTCTTTTTATGGTATCAATACTACTTTCTCTGTTGTCTAGTTCTTGCTCTGGAACTTGACCTATCTCATTCACTCGTTCCAATAGCCTGAAAGTCATATTTCTCAACTCGTTTGCCTTAAGGTCGTATATTTTCTCCCGACATTTCATAAATATATCAAATGAAAGGAGCACAAGAGCATCTATCCTGGTCTCAAGAGCAAGCACCTCTTCGGAGATACTGTTCTGCACCATCTCTTTTTCCAGCTCCCGTCTGATCACTTTTTTCAGATCAAAAATAAACGAAACGGCCTGCGAAGGGGTAAAGTCCTGAACAGCCCTGATCCTGATTATATTATCGAGAAAAAGAGAACTGTTATCAGGCTCCTCTTCATTAAGGAGCCCTTCGAACAGCTGTTCCATGCCTGAAGAAATGGTATGCCCCACTGGGTTAGTGAAGCGATTGTTTTGGTTCTTTAAGAAGCGTGCGGTGTCGGCAGGATAAGTTTCCATCACTACTTCAAACCATCTTTTCAAAATAGCTGTTTTGTGATGGGACAAAAGCGCCTTGAGTTTCACGTAGATAATCCTCGCCAAGTAAACGATTGCGGAAGATCTGCAAATTCCGGAATCCCACCGGCAACAATTTTGCCAGCGACTCCCATCTCTGATAATTTAGGCTTATTGACAATACAAAAGGCTATTGTGAAAAGCACATTGAGCATCCTAAGTTAGAGATCCCCTTTCAATAGAAAAAAGTTTTTGATAATGCGGGACAGAGGATCACCCTATCCCGCATCATGCGGGAATTTTAACTGTTTTAAACACACCCTGTAGGTTTTGGAAGTCCAGCATATCTGCATGCCTGTTTTGCAGGTCCGTCAGGGAATAACTGGTAAAGATACTTTGTGTTGCCCTTATCAGGTCCCATGACCTTGCCAATCTCTTTAACAAGAATTTTGATCATCGGGGCAATCTGATACTTCTGGAAATAATCCCTAAGAAAGTTGATCACCTCCCAATGAGCTTCCGTAAGATGCATTCCGTCTTTTTCCGACATATGCACAGCGAGTTCTTTGCTCCAGTCATCAAGGTTAATGACATAACCATCCTCGTCTACCTCGATCGATTTTCCACCAAATTCAAGTTGCGGCATTTTTACTACCTCCTTTCCACTGATAATTTTTTAAAAGAGAATTATAACACCATTAACGACTATTATTCAAAATAGATATTTTTGAACAAGTGTTAAAAAAAATAATATAGAGCCCATTATCAGGTCAAATAAAATAAAATTATGCCTTCATTTGATATCTTTATTGACAATTGTCTGCGCTAAGTCGCAAACTTTCTTTTGCGAAAATTCCCCATCCTCATAATATTTCACAATACTCTCATCCCTCATCAGTTCTTGCATATCCTTCAAAGTAGGACTATAATTTAGTTTTCCGCTGACCCACACCGCATATCCCCTGACATTAGGATCATTGTCCCTCAACATCTCTGGCAAATCTTTCACTATAAAATTCACAAGATCAGGTCTGATCTCAGCAATTCTTACCATAGCCCACAATGCACTGGCTTTAAACAGCCCCTCGTCCCTGAAAGACCACACAATCGGAATGATTTCAGAGAATGCATCGGGCTTATTCCTAATTATCTCCCCCAATATTTCAGGAGCGCTCCAGCCAATACCACCACATTCATCAGTCATCGACCATATCAATCGTCGCACTGTGTCCCTTATAATGTCTATCTGGTCATCCGCAATCGCACTCGCAATTGCACCCACTGCCTCAATAGCCCTCCACGTAACAACATCTTCTTTATCGTAGCTCATCGAGATAAGCACACGGACTACACCCTTATCCCGTAAAAAAAGTGCCTTAATGTCCTCAAAGGATTTTGATTCCAATAGGTTTCGAATAATCTTTTTTAGTTTCATTCCCCGCTCCTGAGGGCCACCTGCCATATTCTGTATTGAGGCTTGCCCGACGTCAACTAGCGTTGAATCATCGTCGCTAACCAAGGTCTCCTTCACAAACACCAGCCTACCGGCGATGACGGCATGTCCCTTATTGTAGATCCTTGAATGGCTTCTGAGCTCATATTCCATGTCAATGACCTGGTAATCCAGATCAGGCTGAAGGAGTTCCATATCCCAATTACCCCTCATCAGGGCAAGTGCCTCCATATAGGCTTCTCCTGTATTATGGCCTGTCGGATCACAGACATATACTGCCCCACATTTACACGCACCACACAGTATTTCACCAAAATCGGTCCTCCTGTTATCGGGACGCTCGATGGTTCTTTTGCAAAACGGGCACTCTGGAGGGTATTTACTCATGACGATCTTTAAAATCCTTTGCCTTTTTTATCAGACCTCTGACCCATTCCTTTGAGCCAAGGGCATGAACATGTGTATATGTTGCAAGAACATTCTTATAGCACATCCCGTCTTTGTTGTCATATATGCCGCGTCCTCGCTTCATCTTGAATGCCAAATAAACACCCTCTTTCCCAGCAATGTTTATGACTGAGGAATAGTGAAACTCATGGCCATGGAGCACCGTGCCTATGGGATAGAAGGGATTTTCCCTTTCAACCTCCACAATTGTATACCCATGCGCCTGAGGCTTCGTCTTCATTTCAAAATCAAGCGGAAAAATCCCTATCATAGGGTATCGGCTTTCCCCCATTACGATAGCATCACCTAAAAACATCAGTCCACCACACTCTGCATAAATAGGTAATCCTTCCTCAGCTGCTCGGCGTACCGCTTCCTTGAAATCCTCGTTCCTTGCAAGCATCAGGGCATTGGTTTCAGGAAACCCCCCTCCTATATACAATGCGTCTATCACGGGCAAGTCCGTCCCCTGGATAGCATTTATCTCTACAATCTCAGCACCGTTCCTCTGGAGCTCTTCAAGATTCTCCGGATAATAGAATTGGAATGCAGAGTCCTTTATGACCCCTATTCTCACACTGACAGGCCTCTCGGGGAAAAGGGCCTGAGAAGAAGATTCGTCCATAGCGGTGTGCACCGCATGACTTTCTAAACCCCGACTCACAATGTCTTTCTCATCAGATGAAGATATTGGTTCTGAGGCCATCGCAACCCGTAACATACCATCTATGTCAAGATGCTTCTTCGCAATTTCCTCTACAAAGGACAACGCCTTTAACGTATCAGGATGTTCTTGATATGGTGTCAGCCCCATATGGCGCTCAGGGAATTCTCCGAACCTAAATCTAGGGATTGCACCGAGCACCGGTAAAGAACAGTACCTCTCTATTGATTCCCGTATGACTGATTCGTGTCTTGTCCCTGACACTTGATTTAATACCACCCCCTTGATCTTGACCTCTCTGTCCAGATTCATACAACCTAATACTAAGGCAGCCGCAGTCCGAGTCATCTTCGTGCAATCGATAATAAGGAGTATAGGGCATTTTAAAAGTTTTGCGAGTTCCGCAGTGCTGTAAGAACCATCTGAATCAACTCCGTCATAAAGACCTCTGTTGCCCTCTATAACAGCCACATCTCCATTAAAATGCGAGATCAGAGAACTCACTATCTCCTTCCTTGGAATTAAAAAGGGGTCAAGATTATAACAGGGATTTTCGGCAGCAATAGACATCCATCCAGCGTCAATATAATCTGGGCCTTTTTTAAAGGGAATTACCCGCTTACCCTTTTGAGACCTGAGCGCAGAAATTAAGGCAAGTGAGAGGGTAGTCTTTCCGCTTCCGCCCCTGATACCAGCAATAATTAACCTCGGCAAGGTGTACATGATTATTTATTATATCTCTTACAAAAGTCGACCTATTTATCTTTGAATCGTAAAAAAGATCCCATTTAATATCAGATAAAAACTCGAGGAGACACAAAAAGGCAGTCACCTCTTTTTGGAGGGCTGCCTGTTTTGTCTATATCTCAAAAAGATTGCTATTTGGGTGGGATCTCTATGTAGCTTCCGCCAAAATAGGTATAGATAAGCTTTCCTTCATCGACCAGGTCTTTTAAGGCGGCCTTTACGTCATCCCTTGTGATCCCAAATTCGGCTGAGATTGTCTTTTGAATGTCGCTGGATTTCAGCTTTTTCTTCCCAACTGATTTTTCAACTAGGGCGTATATTTTCTGTGCGACCTCTGCCTTATCCACTTTGCACCTCTTTCAATAATTTGTAGGGGCGTATGGTATACGCCCCTACATTAATTAGTAAAGGCTACCACTTAAATGCGGGTGACGTTCTGAAAGTCTCTCGTGCGATCGTGAAGTCGTCAATATGCTGGAAGGTAAATGGAAATCCTGTTATCTTGAAGAATTTTTCCCAGCCTATTCTGTCAACCCACTCTCCAACTCTCTCATGTTTGTTGGCACCTGCAATGTAAGCCTCCAGGATCTTTCTTACCGCTGCCGTAACCTCTGGCCATCTCGGCGGGTTATTCCTGATATATGGGATGGCAAGCTTCGAAAACTTCGGCATGCTTCTCAGGCTTCCTACTTTACCCCCGACAACAATTGCCACACCATCATCTTTCGGGTCGGCAATAGGGAGTGCAGGACAGACAGAAAAACAGTTGCCGCAGTACATGCACTTGTCGGCATTGATTTTAATGCTCTTCTTTGAAGGATCCGGGCTGATTGCACCTGTCGGGCAACATGCTATTGTGGATGGGACTTCGCAGAGATTCTTTATATTGGCGTGGTCAATGACCGGAATCTTCCTGTGAATAGCCACAACGGCTATATCTGAGCAGTGCACAGCTCCACACATATTTGTGCAACATGCAACTGCCAGCCTCACTTTGTTTGGAGTCTCTTTAGTGGTAAAATAATCTGCGAGATCATCCATTATGACCTTTACGAGTCCGGATGCGTCAGTTGCGGCGCTGTGGCAGTGAATCCATCCCTGTGTATGCACAATATTGCTTATCCTGGGCCCGATACCGCCCAGCATATATCCTTTCGCTTTTAGCTCCTTCTGAAGGGGCTCAAGGTTCTTTTCGTCGGAGACAAGAAACTCAACGTTATTCCTTGTGGTAAATCTCAAGTGTCCGCCACAGTATTTCTCAGCTATGTCAGCAATTTCTCTGATTGTAACCGTGCTCAGCAATCTCGGTGAAGCCACCCGTACCGTCCATATTTTGTCACCGCCATTTGCAACGTGAACCATTGCGCCTGGATTGATTATTTCGTGGTACTTCCAGTCTCCATAATTCTTCTGTATTACCGGCGGAAGAAACTGCTTGTAGTGAGGCGGTCCAATATCCGTCTTTCTTTGTGGTAATGCCATAATAGTCCTCCTTTTATTGTCAAATTTTTTATAGTTATTTCGCCAAGTCTTCTTCTGTCCAGAACCAGAATGGGTCTCTTCTAGGCTCCTTCACCTGCTGAGGAACTGGAGGCACACCAATAAACTCTAAGAACTCTCTCATGCCACGCCTAATAATCAGTTCTCCAATTCTCTCTCTGTTCTTTCCATGCTCATCCCACCACTCCCACATCTTCCTGATCACGTCGAAAAATTCTGTATACGGCGGCTCCATCTTGATAAATGGAATGATTACCCAGGAAAGAGTCGCGCCGACAACAAACGGTGCCTTACTGCCGATCAAGATAGTCGCGCCTTTTTCACCAGTCGCTTTCAATGCCTTTGTCATTTTAGCAATACAGTGCATGCATCTCGAACAGTCCTCGTCATTGATCTTGAATTCTTTGCCATCATAACTTATGCATCCGGTGGGACAGAGATCAACGATCTCGGCCTTTATGTTCATCCCTTTCTTTTCATATTCCTTGACGGCAGCCTGATCAACGGCGATTTTCCCTTTCCACGTGCCAATGACAGAGCAGTCCGCACGGGCTATGGCAGCGTTGCAATCAACGGCACAGCCAACTGTTTTAAATTTGAACTTATAGGGGAATGCCGGCCTATGCATTTCATCTTGGAATTCTTGTGTTATTGCATAGTTAATCTCCATGGTGTCGATATTAGACCATTCACATCTTGAAGCTCCCAGACAGCAACTCGGGGTTCTCAATGCCGAGCCTGAGCCTCCAAGATCCCATCCGCGAGATGAAAATTCGGCAAATATTGGTTCAAGAACATCAGTTTTTGTCCCAAGAAGAACCAAGTCGCCTGTGGATCCGTGGAAGTTTGTAAGGCCGCTGCCATACTTATCCCAAATATCACAAACAGTTCTCAAGGCTTCAGATGTGTAGTAGAGCCCTGAGGTTGAATTGATTCTTACCGTATGGAAATGGGCAACATTTGGAAATTCCTCCGGCACATCGGAGTATCTTCCGATAACACCGCCTCCATAACCGCGCACTCCAACTATACCACCGTGCTTCCAGTGTGTCCGATTATCTCTATAGCACTTCTCCAGCACTCCGAGCTCATCAGCTGCCATGTCATTCGTTGCAGCTGCTTTCTTGATCTCCGTTACAAAGCTCGGAAACGGGCCCTTTTCGAGCTCGTCCAACAACGGCGTGTCATACTTTTTTGGCATACAGTCCTCCTCTTTATTTGATTTTTTTTTGCCTGCCTGCAAACCTGAAAAAACAATAAAGGCTAATATACAATACCATTAATTTTCAAATAAAAAAATATTATATTTACATTAATATTTTTTTGCAAGCCTTTCCGTACTTAAAAAGCCCTGACCAAGGAAGCAAGAGATACGGTTTTGGATGATATTTCACAGCAAAGACAACACCCCAGCTATTAACAACTACCTGTTATTATTATATTTTATCAATGCATCAAGCGGAAGAAGCTGTACTAAGAATCTCCAAGGGAGGATATCTTCGGCAATAATCTAATGCCTCACCTTAACGTTTTAGAAGTGTTTTTTACTTTCGACGAAAATTCTTCCACTGATCGATGAATCGCAAGTGTGGCGTCAGTAGTATTGATGTTTCCTATCATTTTTTGCCTTCTGCTGATGTGTCTTTTAAAAACGGCTATACAAAAGCATTGAATCTCAAAATCCCTCATCTTAGGACGGCGCAAAGTAAGAAAAGACAGCTATGTCAGCACAGACCAGAACATAGTGCGGAAGAGAAAAACATTTGAAAACAGCAAGGGATTACCGCAACCCCCGATAATCGTTTTCTAAACTCAGAAGAAGGACCCGGAGTTCTAAAAGTCATGAATAATACTGGGCTCCCTGCGAGGATTGGTAGACAAGGCAGCTTTGCGAAGGCAGAGCCGTGCTTCGTGTCAACGGCAGTTTGGTTTGACTGCTCATCATTGTCACATTAAAGGGCATGCGTCACAGCGGGGCTTTGGTCTGCAACATTCTTTTCCCACTCTTACCAGTAAGGCATGGTACTCACTATAGAGTTGAGCATCTGCACCCAGTGTCTCATGAAATAATGCCTGATACATTTCATAACTGCCATCGTATGGCATGAGTCCATGCCTCGAAAGAACCCTCTTCGTATAGGTATCAATAACAAACATGGGTTTATCAAGGGCATAGAGCAGAATTGAATCAGCTGTCTCCTGCCCAATGCCGTGCACATTAAGAAGTTCCTTCCTGAGGGAGTTGATATCCTCTCCTTGCATGCTTTCAAGATCACCTTTGAAGTGAGAGATGAGAAAGTCTACGAAAGCTTTCAGCCGTCTTGCCTTCACATTGAAATAACCCGCCGGCTTCAGAATAACAGCAAGTCGCTCTGCAGGCATGCGACGTAGTGCCCTAACACTTAACACCCGTTCTTCTTTAATATTTTCAATTGCTTTTTCCACGTTGGACCAACTCGTGTTCTGTGTCAGAATCGCTCCAAGGGCAATTTCAAGAGGGGTTTCTCCAGGCCACCAATGCTGTGGCCCGTAATGCGAATAGAGCTTGTGGTAAACAGTTAAAAGGAACCCGTGCGTGTTCATAATAGTTGAAATTTATCTTAGCTCTTTCTATTATAACTACAATTAATGCTTAAGCGGCTATGTCGTTACCGTGATTGTATATTAGTCCTTATTTGTATATTGTTCGCCTCGAAAGGAGAAAGTATGCTTGATGCCCGCTTCGTAAGAGAGAATGTCGAAGTTGTAAGGTCAGCACTGGAAAAAAGGAACTGCAGCACTGATCTTTCCGGGTTTCTTTCCCTTGAAGAGAAGAGACTCCGCCTATTAAAGGAGTCCGAGGAACTAAGGAATAAAAGAAATATCGTTTCACAGGAGATAGGGAGGTTCAAGAAACAGGGTCAGGATGCGGACCATTTGGTAAAAGAGATGAAAGGTGTTTCTGACCGGATCAAAGAGATAGACAATATCCTACTAACCATTGAAGAACAGACCACCATTTTTCTTCTTAATATCCCTAATATTCCCCACGATACCATCCCCATTGGAAAAGACGAGACAGACAACGTCGAGCTTAGGAAGTGGGGCGAACCGATCAAGTTTGACTTTACTCCCTTGAACCACTGGGACATTGCGGAACTTCTTGATATAATCGACTTTGAAAGAGGTGCAAAGATAGCAGGAGCCCGATTCTCCTTAATGAAGGGATCCGGTGCAAGGCTTGAAAGGGCCTTGATGAATTTTATGCTCGATCTTAATACATCAAAAGGATACAAAGAGGTCTTCCCCCCGATCCTTGTGAACCGGGCAAGCATGATTGGAACAGGTCAACTCCCAAAGTTTGAGATGGAACTCTTTAGAACCGTGGACCCAGAATTCTATTTAATCCCTACAGCGGAGGTACCAGTGACGAACATTCATAGGGGTGAGATTTTGAGTGAAAGCGAGCTCCCCCTTTATTTTACCGCCTATACACCCTGCTTCAGGCGAGAGGCTGGCTCATATGGGAAAGATGTAAGAGGACTCATAAGACAACACCAGTTCAACAAAGTGGAACTGGTCAAACTTACCAGACCGGAAGATTCTTATGCAGAACTCGAGGGACTGACGGCTGATGCAGAAGACATACTCCGAAGACTCGGCTTGCCTTACAGGGTAATCGTCCTCTGTACAGGAGACATGGGGTTTTCTTCTTCGAAGACCTATGACATCGAAGTGTGGCTTCCCGGACAAGACAGGTACAGGGAAATTTCCTCATGTTCCAATTTTGAAGATTTTCAGTCCCGAAGGGCGTCCATCAGATTTAAGAGAGAAGGGAAAAAGGGAACCGAGTTTGTCCATACCCTCAATGGCTCAGGGCTGGCTATAGGGAGAACACTCGTTGCCATACTTGAGAATTATCAGCAAAAAGATGGCACAGTCATAGTGCCTGAGGCACTAAGACCTTATATGGGAGCTGACGTCATAAAATGAAATATACTATAAACGCGACTACTATAATAATTCCGCTCGCAGGAATAATTTTTTTATAGATACCCCAGATATCCGCCTTAAAGTATTCCCTCGTGAGAACAAGACAAAGGTGCACAGGAGAGAGCAAAACCCCTATAAAGCCGGCGACAAAGGCAAGGGTAAAGGTTGGCATGATGTCCTTTGCCTTCCTCCATGATGGTTCCAAAATGGTTGACACATGAATAGACTTGTCCCTATACTTAAAAAATGAAAACGTAGTAGTCATTTATGGCCAAGATGGAGAATTGAAAGTCATGATCATCAAAGGGCCGTAGGAAGAATTTAGTGAGAGAATCGAGGTGAGCGCCCTTGAAACAAATGCAACGGCTACAATTGCTTTGCTGAAAACAAGGGTCCATGAAGGGGCGTCCTCTGAACATGCTCTAAGCTGGCATCTGAGTAAAGTTAGTACAATTTGAGGGCCTCTCAGGATCTTTCTATCAAACGGGATGTCAGGTGAGTCAAACCTAAAGACAACGTAAGCGATCATATCATCCCTTGCAAAAAAGTTTTTAAATTTCTCGAATCAAGACGGTATTGAGGTGCTGGGTAAAGTACAAGCAACCACTGCCTGATTTAATTGTGAATACTGATCGGCTGCATAAGGGGGCCAAAGATGTGTGAGTCAAATGTATACATATACAAAAACGGCAAGGAAGAATTGTATCTCGAGAGCCTAGATATCCTCATCCCGGAAGGGAAAACGATATTCCTAAAAAACCTATTTGGCGAAGAGAAGACGTCTGAGGGACGTCTAAAAGAAATATCCCTTCTCAAACACAAAATTCTGTTAGAAGGAATTTAATTTGGTATCGAATAATCGCCTTGCAGTAAGATACCATGCATTATGATAAGTCAGACTCGCTTGACTTTCCTACCTTTTGACACACAGAATGGGTGATCGTGGATTTCTTGAACTTGCTATTGAAGCATCACGGCTCGCCGGCGAAGTCATCCTCAATAATCTCGGCAGACTTTCATCACAAGATATTCACCTAAAAAAAACCTCCGACTTTGTCACTTATGTAGACAAAGCCTCAGAACAGACGATCATAAAAACAATACGGGAGCACTTCCCCCATCACAAGCTCCTGGCTGAGGAATCGATCAAAGAATCCGGAACGCAAGATTACCTTTGGATCATAGACCCCCTTGATGGAACCACGAATTATATCCACGGGTACCCTGTCTTTTCGGTCTCGATAGCACTGCAGTTCGATAACAACGCAATTTTAGGGGTTATTTTTGATCCTTTAAGGAATGACCTCTTCAGTGCCGAAAAGGGCAAGGGAGCTTACTTGAACGGAAATGCAATAGCCGTATCTTCAGTCGATACATTGAAGGACAGTCTGATTGCGACGGGCTTTCCTTTCCGTTGTAAGAATCTGACCGATCAGTACCTCCGCCTCTTTAAGCAAGTTTTCCATAAGGTGAGTGATCTGAGACGGTCTGGTTCTGCTGCCCTGGATCTTGCCTATCTTGCCTGCGGAAGATGCGACGGCTTTTTTGAAATCGGTTTGAGTCCCTGGGATATGGCTGCAGGGAGTATCATCATAAAAGAGGCAGGTGGTGTTGTCACTGACTTCGGGGGTGGACCCAACTTCCTGACAACAGGCAACATCGTTGCAGGCAACACTGCGATCCATAATGAACTGCTCAAAGACGTAGTGACCATATTCAATGGACTGTATAACGGATGAGGTGAGGAGCTTTGTTAAAATTGATTCTATGACCGCGTCTTCTTTTATAGAAAAACTTAAGAACGCTAAGGAGATCGTAATTTGCGATAGTGAACTTGGTCAACGGGCACACAAAGAGCTATTCCGGTTTCATGAGGATGTCTATGTGACGTTATCACGGAGAAGCCTCTCTTCCCCTCCCCTCATTTACGACGTTTTCAATGCCATCATATCAACAGTCATCGCTTGCAGTGAATATCCATATCTTTCCCTGTCCAAATTTCATATGGTACTTTACTGGGAAAATCTTCTGCGGACTTCGTTATGGCAGGAGACCAAACCCAGTATCACCGACATCCTCTTACTATTGAAGAATTCAGGGCTTACGCTACAGGAGCTGCAGCCCTTCAGAAAGTCAGATATAAATGATATTTTCCCGTGGCTTTATTACGGGAAGAGATTCGATGTTCTGCGAAAAATCTGTCATGCAGCAAAAAAACAGGTCGAAACCCGCGTTAAGAATCACCCTCTCCTTGTCAGCTGCCACATAATTGCTGAGGACTCAAAAAAAATAGTAGCGAGCAGCCTCTGAAGGTGCTAACTGCCTCCGTGGGAGGCTATTTTATCAGTCAGGCTGAAACTGTTGCTTATACAGTCATTCACTGATATGCCGCGATAGGCATTTCCGTGAAGATAAAGACCGTTGTGGATTGAAACCACTTCATCCAGCCTCCTCAGTTTTTCATGATGTCCTACCAAGTATTGGGGGATTGCTCTTTCCCATTTATATGTCCAGACAAGATCTGGTTCAGCTTTTATCCCAAGAATATCCGCTAATTCTTCCCGCACGATATCAATCATATTCTCTTCATCAAGGAGGGCTATCTCAGGAGCCCTCGCCCCGCCGACAAGCGTTCGTAGAAGCACGTGACCTTCAGGTGCCCTGTTCGGATATATGCTTGAGTCAAAAAGGGTGCCCAGTATTCTGCGTTTTTCCTTGCCCGGGATGAGAAAACCAAAGAGATTTAGGTTCCTTTGAATCTTCTCCTTCTTAAAGCCAAGGGCTACGACCGAAACAGGGGGATAAGGAATTCCCTTCAGGATATCAGAAATGGTTTTGTCCATGCCCCTGATGATCTTCGCAGTGTCGTGGGCAGGTGATGCCAGGACGACACAATCAGACTCGTATCGCGATCCGTCAGTGCAATAGACCTCAAAACCTTTCCCTTTTTTATCTATGCTGCTCACACACTTACCAGTCATAATTCTATCGCCAATAAACTGCCTCAAAGTTTCCACAAGGCTATACATGCCATCTTTAAATGACATCAACGTCCCGCCGGGCCCTGCTTCGACCTTTTTGCCTGCCTTTTTTGATTCTCTCCCCAAAGCCATAAAGCCTTTTATGAGCCCCCCGTAATTCTTCTCCAGTTCATAAACTTTGGAAAAGCAGCTCCTAATGCTCATCTTTGAGGGATCACCAGCATATACACCAGATGCCATGGGATCCAAAAGTTTCTCAAAGAATTCCCTGCCAACCCGCCTCACGGCAAAGGATTCCATTGACTCATCTTCCAAGTCTCTTCTTGGAACAAATAACTCGGCCACCATCCTTAACCTCCCCCAGAGGCTGAGGAAGTCTGACTTGAAAAAAGCTCCCGGAGATTCAGGTATCATCCGAAGTTGACGATCAGTGTAAATGGCCCTTTTTCTTGCGCTATCATTACTTCTGATAGGCGTGAGTTTTATCCTTGAGGCAAGATCGAGAGTTGACGGTTTATTGTCGAGAAACCCATTTACCCCAGCTTCACAGACAAATCCCTTTGCCTTCTCCGTCCAGATCTTCCCTCCAGGACGGTCTTCCGCTTCCAAGATTGTCACCTCTAATTCAGGGGTTCTTTCAAGGAGCGCATAGGCAAGGGAAAGACCAGAGATGCCGGCGCCTACAATTATTGTTTTCATAGCCAGTTAAGGTATATTATATTTTTTATCACTATGTCGGCAAGCGCCGAGATGAATTCAGGTGACGTGTTCAGAGATTCCATTCTTTTGAGGTTCATGCCAAGTTGATGAGCCAAACCCCGATAGAGAATATCTATCTCGTAGAGCGTTTCAATGTGATCTGACACAAAACTGATAGGAACAACCAACAGGTTCTTGATCCCCTTCTTGCTAAGGTCACGGAGCATGTTCTCAGTGGATGGTTCAAGCCATTTCACCGGCCCGGTTTTAGACTGATAAGAGAGATACCATTCCATCTCCATCCTTTTTAAAATCTCATTTATAGTCCCCTTAATCTCATTGACATAGGGGTCCCCCTCATAGACAAATCGCTTAGGCAGGCTGTGTGCGCTAAAGAGCACCGGTGGCTTCTGGGTGAAGCTGTCCATGCCGTCTTGAATCTTTTTCACAAGGGCATCTATATAGATTGGATGATCAAACCATGAGTTCAAACAGAAATATTCCATACCGTAGGCTGATGCCACTTCCTTTAACTTTTTGATTGAAGAACCTGAAGTCGCTAACGAATATTGCGGATAAAGGCTCAGGGCCAAAATCCTTTTTACACCGTCCCTTTGCATATTATCAACGACTTCTTCTATCCTGGGATGCCAGTACCTCATGCCGACATAAACCTTGAATCCTCCTGTCCCCCACTTGCTCAGGAGGGGCTTATCGTAGTGGCCAGGGGACTGTTCCAAGAGTGATGAGTTCAAATATTCTTCCAGAGACTTTGCCTGAGCCTTCGTAATGTCAAGAAGAGGCGACTTGCCGCCAATCTTGCCATATGCGCCCCTTGTCTTTTTTGCCCTGCTACTTGCGATCAGATAGGCAATGGTCTTTTGCAGAAAGGACGGTCCAAGCTTGATTATGTCCCTGTCAGAAAAGAGATTAAAAAGGAAGGGCTTTACCGCGTCAAGAGAATCCGGCCCCCCTAGGTTTAATAAAAGAATGCCAATCACTATTTATTGTTCGCCCCATCTCCTGAAAAGCTTATGCTCTATTCCAACCCTGTCAAGGAGTTTGCCCACAATAAAATTCACCATATCATCTACGGTTTTTGGATGATGGTAAAAGGCTGGCACTGGAGGTGCAATTGTCACACCAAGGCGCGCCAACTTTAACATATTCTCAAGATGAAGTGCGCTAAAGGGCATTTCTCTTGGTGAGAGAAGCAGCAATCTTCCCTCCTTTAGAACAACGTCCGCTGCCCGCTCAATAAGATTGTTTGCATACCCGTTGGCTATGCCCGAGAGGGTCTTCATGGAGCATGGAACAACAAGCATCCCGTCTGTCTTAAAAGAGCCGCTCGCTATGGGCGCCTCCATGTAGCTGTCTTTATAAAAGAAAAGCTTTGAGGTGCTAAGCTCTTTTCTTATCACTTTTTCGGTATCGGTCGCCCAATCTCGCCCTGTTTCATCTTGGATGATTGGGAATGTATTTGTAGATATGATCAAATGAACCTCCGCATGTTTGAGAAGCTCTTTGAGTAACTGCACACCAAATATAGAACCACTTGCCCCGGTAATTGCGAGGAGATATCTCTTCATAATCATATTATACTGAAAGACAACGCTTCTGTCATTGTAACTAGCTAATGTGTGAGGGAAATAATGGTCCCGGATGTATTAATAAGTAGCAAGTGCTTCATTTCTTCTGAATCGATCTCCGTCTCACTTTTGGTTTGGCTCGCTCCTTGAAACTTATATTCCGAATAAGTTATTCTTTTATATGCGTATAATGGAGGTTCTCCATTCATTTAAGAATAAACGTATACTGATCATTGGTGACTTGATACTCGATCGGTATCTCTACGGAAAGGTCACCAGGATCTCGCCGGAAGCGCCCGTTCCTGTGGTCGAAGTGGTGGATGAATCCTTCTTTTTGGGGGGCGCCACAAATGTGGCGCATAACATAACTTCTCTCGGTGGACAGGCATCTATTGCCGGAGTTGTTGGAAAGGACCGAGCCGGTGGGGTGTTAACTGAATTACTTCATCAGAAGAATATAAACACTGATGGAATAATCGAGGATAAACGACCAACTACAGTGAAAACGAGAGTAATTGCCCAAAAACAACAGATAGTGAGGTTTGACAGGGAAGACAGAAGAAAGCTTGAAGGAAAAAATCTCTTCCATCTCCTTACATACGTAAAGAAGGTAATTCTGGATCATGACGCGATCATAATCTCAGACTATAAGAAGGGTGTGATATCTTCAGCCCTCGTGAAGGGAATCATCAAGTATGCAAAGCCCCGCGAGACCTTTGTCGCAGTTGACCCGAAGGTTGGACACTTCCATTTTTACCGGAATGTTTCACTAGTCACCCCTAACCTCTTAGAGGCATCTCAGGGTTCCGGCGTGGAGATCAAAGATGAAAAAAGCCTGCTCAAAGCTGGTAAAGTTTTGATGAATAGACTTTCTTGCAAATCTATACTTATCACGCGAGGAGAGGAAGGAATGAGTTTATTCGAGAGAAGCCCTCACCTTAGGGAAATCATCCCAACTCATATCCCCACTGTAGCCAGAAAGGTTTTCGATGTCACCGGGGCTGGTGATACCGTGATAGCGAGCTTTACCCTTGCATACGCTGCTGGCGCAACGCTCGTGGAGGCGGCGACGATTGCCAACCATGCGGCTGGCATTGTAGTGGGTGAGATCGGGACTGCGGTCACTACGCAAGAGGATCTCGTATCATCTCTCCGTAAGCCGGTGATAAGCAACAAATAATTTGGGTTTATCTTTGAATGCAGCACTTGTAACTTACTTATACCCTCTTTTAAACTAAATCATCTAATGCCGAAGGCGATTGCACTTTACTCAGGCGGTCTTGACAGCATCCTCGCCATCCTTGTGGTTATGAATCAGGGGATAGAGGTCACTGCTGTGACCTTTCTCACTCAAATCGGGTGTGGTGTCTCTGATAAATCATCCTGCCACCAGAAGCTCTTATCTGCTGCTGAACCGTTTGGATTTCACGTAATTCTCTATGACCTCTCTGAGAAGTTTATCGACGTAGTCAAAAATCCAAGATTTGGCTATGGAAAGAATATGAACCCCTGCCTCGATTGTAAGATCCTCATGTTGAGGGAGGCTAAAAAGCTAATGACTGAGAGAAACGCAGACTTCATTGTAACGGGAGAGGTGCTCTGGCAGAGACCGATGAGCCAGCGGAGAGATAGCTTTCCAAGAATCGACAGGGAGGCAGGGCTTCAGGGGTATGTCTTAAGGCCATTGAGTGCAAAGCATTTGAAGCCGACCATTCCCGAGCAAAAAGAACTTGTCAATAGGGAGCGGCTCTATGATTTCTCCGGGAGATCAAGAAAGCCTCAAATGGCTCTTGCAGCAGAATTTGGATTAGCTGACTACCCGCAGCCTGCCGGAGGCTGTTTACTCACAGACCCGATATACGCTTCCCGCCTTAAGGAATTGTTAATGAATAATATTGATCCATCATTAAAAGATTTAACGCTCCTACGGACTGGACGTCACTTTAGAGTAGCAGGTAACTGCAAGATCATTGTTGGAAGAAATGAAAAAGAAAATGAGACTATCCTGACTACTGCTGAAGATGCAGATTACCTGCTGACCGTTGAAGGCTTTGGAAGTCCAGTTACACTCATCAAAGGAGAGGTCCCCGCGGGGACTGTCCAATTAGCTGCTTCTCTTTGCGCAAGGTATTCAGACGCAAGACATCTCCCCGCCGTTGAAGTCACGGTGCGCAAAAATGAAGAAGTCTTCAAAATTCAGGCAACTCCGGCGACAGACAGCGTAACTGAGGACTTAAGAATCCAACCCCAGTAACTACTCAAATCCTTAATCTAAGACCTCAGTGAGGCATCACAACACTGGCAATTGAACAAAAGGAGGTTAGTTGACCTATAGCCTTACTATCACTCCCCTATCCCTCAGGTATTTTTTTGCTTCTCTGATTGTAAATTCCCTGTAATGAAATATCGATGCAGCTAGGACAGCGTCTGCCATTCCATACACAAATCCTTCGTAAAGGTGCTCCAGATTCCCAGCTCCCCCAGAAGCGATTACAGGAATCGACACCACTTCTGAGATAGCCTTTGTGAGTTTCAAATCATATCCGTCCTTGGTCCCGTCCTTATCCATGCTGGTGAGGAGGATCTCACCTGCGCCGAGTTCCTCCATTTTTTTTGACCAGTTCACCGCATTAATAAGTTTCATTTTTCTGCCACCGTGTGTGGAAATTGCCCATGATAATTCTGTGGCAGGGACTTCAATGCAGACGTCCCTAAGAGAAGGTTCGTCAGCCCAGGCTTCACCTGTCGCTTCAGACATATTATCTACAACCTGTTTCGCATCAATCGCAACAACGATACACTGGCTTCCGAATTTTTCAGCTGCACGACTGATAAAGTACGGATCTTTCACCGCCGTGGTATTTATAGAGACTTTGTCGCAACCAGCATTGAGGAGATCTCTTATATCGTCGATAGTTTTTATCCCTCCTCCTACAGTCAGGGGCATAAACACGTCATTTGCAGTTTTTTCGACAACATTAAGTATAATCTTCCTTTTTTCATGAGAGGCTGTAATATCAAGGAAGACGAGTTCATCAGCTCCTTGCCTATCATAGAATATTGCATTCTCAACAGGATCTCCAGCATCCCGCAAATTAATAAAGCTTATCCCCTTCACCACCCGCCCTTCCTTGACATCCAAGCACGGTATTATCCTTTTGGCAAGCATTTTATCACCTTTTTGAGCGTTCTCTGTCCCGTTAATCGTATTGCCTCTTTCAAATCAAGGGCTCCTGAATAGAGGGCCTTTCCGGTAATCGCGCCCCAGAGTCCGTGTATCTTCCGGAGTCTCTCGACGTCCTCAATGGAGGATATCCCCCCTGAGGCAATGACAGGGATATCCAAAGATTTTACCAATTCTTCTGTTGCTTCTATGTTCGGTCCTGTAAGCATCCCGTCTCTAGAAATGTCGGTGTACACAACGCCTGCAGCACCGTATCCCTGCATCTGCAGGGCAAACTGCTTTACCTTTACCCTCGTAACCTCAACCCAACCCTTTACTGCTACGAGACCGTCTTTCGCATCGATACCCACAAATACTCTCTCGGGATATTTCTTGCAGGCCACACTTACCAGTTTCGGATTTTCCATGGCCGCAGTACCCAGTATAATCCTGTTAATGCCGTATGATATAAGCCTGTCAATTCTTTCCAGAGTCCTGATCCCGCCACCGACTTCAATGTCTATTTTTAATGCGTTCCTGATGTTCATGATGCTCTCAAGGTTCTTCTGATTTCCCGTAAACGCTCCATCTAGGTCAACAATATGCAAAAGCTCTGCACCAAGGGATTGCCACGTCAATGCGGTAGCAACGGGGTTGTCAGAATATATAGTCGCATCCTCCTTGATCCCCTGAAGGAGTCGGACACAGAGACCATCTTTCAAATCTATTGCAGGAATAATTATCATAATAGTAATATAGCAAAAAGTGCCCATAACCTGCAGAAGCCGCCATAGGAGATTTGAGAGGAAGAGGTCCTGAAGTGAAGAAAGGTATCATCATAGTCATTTTGGCATCGGTTTTCCTCTCTTCTCATGCCTTTGGTCACACTATTCTGGAGAGATTCCAATTTGACCTCACGTGGACGGGAATTAAAGCCGGAGAGGCGGTGCTAGAGGCAATCGATGATGGTCAATGCATTCACTTCATTTCAAAAACATACTCGGCAGAATGGGTCTCGCTCTTTTATCGTGTAGAAAACATGATAGAGAGCACGGTCAAAGCCGCTAATGCTAACAGTTCTCAAGACGCCTTCGCATACATTCCCTCTCATTATAGCGTAAAAATGAGAGAGGGCAGGCATAGGAGGGATAAAGAAGTTTTTTTTGATCGAACGGCGAGACAAGCGGCTTATATAAATCACATCGAAAAAGAAAGAGCGTCCTTTCCTATTAATGATTCAACATTTGACCCTCTTTCTGGTTTCTTTTATGTCAGAAGAATTCCTCTTGAAGTTGGCAAATCAGTTTTTGTTGATGTCTTTGATAGCAAAAAGCTTTATAAGTTAGAGGTAAAAGTCTTGAAAAAAGAGTCCATTAAAACCTC
>Ga0074045_10001042_pt1 | contig 26927 bp, 14 predicted proteins | sample BogForMeECP23OM2_FD_94442 | JGI IMG/M metagenome (GOLD analysis project Ga0074045, IMG submission 94442) | Bog forest soil microbial communities from Calvert Island, British Columbia, Canada - Bog Forest MetaG ECP23OM2 | ecosystem: Environmental > Terrestrial > Soil > Wetlands ...
CGTTCAGGTTCTCATAGGTCGGTGCGGTGGGAGCGGCAGCGATCAGCCCGAAAACCAAGCATAGTACGGCGGTCGACACAGCAGCACGAATCATGGAGTCCTCCTGGCCACGACGTTTTATGAGGCCCTTCAACCCGTCGGGCTTCCCGTGATCAATACTATACGACGATCTGCAAAGTCATTTTGAGGTGCAGCTTGGCGCGAAGGTCATTGTGTCTTAGGAGGTTTATATCGAAATTGGCTTGGCGCGATGCGCCTGCTGGTCCAATTAAACGTAAAGTCGATGGTAAGCATGGCCTGCTGTTGCCACAGGAAGTTATAGGCTTGTTTGTTCTCGTAGAGAAAGAGCTGGTAGGTCGGGGAAAAGGAAAGGGAGGGCCACACTTGGAAAGAGTATTTGGCGGTCAGTAGGTGTTGAAAACGAGTGTCGGTCGAGTTGTCGCCGGCATTGTTAAAGTAAAACTCCCCCTGGTTTTCCAGGGAGGCAGACATGCGCGGCACGACCGGGAAGCTGAGGAAGTTGTGCCAGTAGAGGCCGGTACGGGGTCTGGAGCTTTGCATCGTGGTAACGCGGGAAGAGGGAGTGATGGTGGAAGTGGCGGTGTCACCGTTTGAGCCGATGCAACTTTGTAGCGACTGCGTCGCCGTGGGAATGCATAGAACGGGCGAAATGCCCGTGGCGGTGATGCTGAACGCATCGATGTCGCCAAAGGCTCTGCCGCCTTCGACACCGATCTCGAAGTAGCTCTTCTGCTCATACCAGCCAATGGCCAAGCGATCCGTCAGCGTGTGCACGCGCGGTAGAAAGAACTGAAGAGGTGTATTTACGTCGACTTTGTTTAGCGTGAGACTCTCAGATTCTAGAAGGCGAATCGGCTGGGTGTCATAGTGAAAATACGTGCCGATGCCCCAATGTGGCAGTCTCCTCTTCACCGGCACATGAAAGCGCGGGCCCAACAAGAGCGCAAAGGAATCCGTGGACTGATTCGGAGTTCGATAAGCGCCGTTGCTCACATCGGCAAAGGAAGCATTGTAGAGAAGCGCCTCTGTCCCGACGAAATCCCAGACATGGTGGTTGTAGGAGAAAGACGCCTCCTGGTCTACAGCCCAACTATGGGATTTGGGAGCAGTCGCTTGGGCATTGGAGACTCCGCCGAAATTGTTGTTAAGGTCGGCCTGAGTATCGCTGTGGCGTTGGATGGTGAAGCCGATGCTCGTCTTGTCCAATGAAAAGCGCCAGGCCTGCGGTTGTTCCTGGGCCCAGGTTTCCACGTCTGGATATCTGGAAATCTCGCCGTTCGGGTCGAGGTTCCCGTTCGCGTCGGTCTTCACCTTCATGCCGGCCTTTTGCTTGGGGTCATCCTGACCGAGCAGCGGCTTGAACAGGAACCAATCCTTCCATGCTTCCTGCCAAGTATTGCCAGCGGGAGGCACGGGAGCGCGCACGTATAGCTCATCGAAATAGGCGTCTCCCTCGAAGTTGGAAGTGCACTGCATGCCGTTTCCGGGAGGCAAGGTCGAAATGAGAGCGTTGCAGACGATACTGCTGATGTACTGCTGCGGCCGTTTATCCCACAACGGGCGCGGGAAGTGTGGTACGGAAGCATCGATGAGTTCGGGGTAGCCGGTGTCTCCGAGAGCGACGTAATCCGTTGTCGCCACGGAATAGAGGCGGTTGGGATCCAGAGGCAGATCGTTCACCAGGTAACTGTCCTTGTATCCGTCTGCTTTGATACCAAGGGTGTAGAACGCGCGGTCCCGTTCCGTTATAAGAGACAAAGAACTTGCGTCTTTAAGGTCGTACTTGTGGGAGTCCTTCATGATGGCCTGCAGGACGCTCCCGCGCACGGGGATCACCGTGAGGATGTCTCCTTTCCAGATTAGAGCGTCCAGAATTCGCTGCCAGACGAGATGATCCGACACAGAACCGATCGGCGGATCAGGACAATTTGGCGGGGGAGGCGCGCCTGACGAGAGCTGCGCGAGAAGACATTCGACCAAGGGGATCGACAAATAAAAATCGTGCTTCTGCAAGAGCGCAACGTCGGCGTTGCTCGCTTTCAACATTGCGTAAAGCGTCGCAGTGGCGAGGACTTTCGTGGCAGCCGGCTCGTCGAGAGGATTAGGTTTCTTGTAGCTCACTCCGGTCTTGTACACCTGAGACAGAGTATCCACCAACTTGTCGAGAGCTGGGTCCGAGAGCTTGGACTTCTTCCCCAGCGGTTTTATGGAACCGGCTAATGCGCCAGCGGCTGCACTACTGACGCAAGGGTCGCAGATCACCTGACCCGGCGATCGCCTCATGCTTGCTCCTGTGACAACATATTGGATCTGGTAGTTGTCGAGATGGGATACGGACAAGAGGCGAACGGGGTCACCTTTCCATGTGTTATCCCATGCGCGCGGCGGCACTGCAACAAAGGACGGGATGTCGCAGTGCGGGCTAGCACATTCCATTTCTTCTTGATTGGAATTTCCAGTCGAGGAAAGAGTTGGGTCAATGACGGTGATCTGATTGCGTGTGAATTGTTGTTGGTCATATTCCGAGATGACTGCGTCAAAGTGGTATTGGCCCGTGAGATGGGCGGCGAGAAGATTCGCTTTGCCGGCATCCATCTGGACCAGCAGGATTTTGGATTTGAAGTCTAGAGGTTGTTCACTCGAGGCGGGAGCGGCTTCGTAGCAGACATTACCCTCTGTTGAATTCCCGTATTTGCCGCAGTCGAGAAGATAGTCGACGAGCTGCTTTAACGAGTCGGCCGGATCGAGGACCTCGAGAGCGGTTTCGTATTTTTTGGCATATTTGTCATTGTCGCAGTTCGGATCTTTCTGGCAGTTTGCGTTCTTCTTGCCATCCTGCTCTATGGCCCGCCAATCGGACTCCAATTTGCCGATCTTCTGCTCCATATCAGGGTCCACGACGCCGAGAACGGCGGCAGTGGTCCATTGTCCCTTGCAGGTTCCTTCGGCGAACTGGCTACACACTCGCTTCACCAAGTAAGGGCTCGGTATTTTCATCTGGCCTTGCGGGGCGGTTGTGGCGGGAGCCTGCTGTGGGTCGACGTACTGAAGCAGAGGCGCGCCGACAGTGAAACGGCTGCAGGTTGGCCGGACGGATTCCTTCGGGTTTGACATGTCCGGATTTTCTGGCCAGATACAAGCTTTATAGTTCCCCGAAGGCAATGGCTTAAGTCGCGTTAGGCGCCAGCGTGCCACCGTTGCGGAAAGAGGCTTTGAGCCGTCCATTTTGTCTAATTCGGCCTTTAATTCAGCCTTTAGTTCAACCTTTAATTCAACGCACTTCGTGTCCACCTGGTATTTCGCGTCCACATGGTGTTTTGAGTTTGGATCGACAGACACGGCCCAGCAACGGGGGCTCTTTGGAAAATCCATATGCAATTGCGAGCCGATGATTGAAATCGCCCAATCTGGCCCGTCGGAATCCAAGGACTCTGAAATGATGATCTCGGCAGCGCGCGGATCGAAGTTAACACTCGCTTCAATTTCGGCGAGCCAGGGCAGAATTTCAGCCCCGTCGGCAGGAAACGTCATGTAGGGATCCGGGGCCACGGAAGGGTCGGAGATGTTGAATGGCAAGCGACGTTTCTTGCTGTCGGGGATGGGATCGTGGCCGCTGGCGCTGGCCCAAGAGGTCTTGACGAGGAGATTTGCGGCAAGCATCTGGACAGGATGATAGGGCGAGCCTGCCGCTTTAGGTATCGATGCTAGGAATCGCGCGAGGGAACGCAGGCGATCGGCCCCGAAATAAAAATCTTCCTTGCCGGGAACGATCGCATCATATCCGGCATAGGACAGGAAACAGCCCACGTTGTCCGTGGGAACCATAACCAGCCCGTTGCGGAGATCCCTCACAATCGAAAGCGGTGTTCGCTTGACCCAGTTGGCGCCATCCCAATCGAACTGGTCTTTGTCATACTGTTCCACTTTGCCGTGGGCATTGACGGGAGCCGGCTCAAAAATGCGGGATGGCATGTAAAGGGCAAAATTGTCTCCGGTGCCGACGAAAATCCTGCTGTCATATTGGTAGGGCTCAGTCACCTTCACCAATTGTTTGCCTTTCTCACTAAACCCTTCGGAGTTCTTCACATTAGGGCAAAGTGAGCTAGGGTCAACGGAAGCACCGGACTGGAGGCTGGGATTGCGAAAGTAGCCCAGAAGTCTACCGGTGAACAAGACATCGAGATCGGCACTGCTTGTACTTGGCTTTGCCAATGCAGGTTGGTCATTGTTTTGCGCGAAGGAAGGACTGCAGATAAAACCTATAATTAAGATGATGTTGAATACAGGATTCCAACGAACCATAACACCCTCCTGAAATCAGCGCTGAAAAGCGTTCGGAGTTCTTCCAACGAAACCTAAATAGCAATCCTGACAATTCGCATTCCCGCGTATGGACCTCCGGGCGGGGAGGTGCGAGCCGAACTGCCCCGGGATCCGATTACTTGCCTCGGGGGTGTTGCGTCCTATGATGGGAGTTGCTCTTCGGAGAGACAAGTGACTACTTTATACCATAACAATGGCGGCCAAAGCGGTGATTCCGGTCACGGTTACCAGCTTTTCATTCGTCGATCTCTTGGTGAGCCTGCCTTCTCCGTAGGCGACATTCTGCTCCGGCCCTTATCTCTTCATCGGCATACCAGTTGCCCTCCAGAGTGGAGTCTCTCTCACTCCCACTGGCACAAGAAACTCCGGTCACCTCAGCAGAAATCGACCAGATACTTCAGGCGAACGCCAGAGCTCCTTTTGGCGGGCTCGCAGGCGAAAAAATGGTCAACGTGCTCGAAGTGATCCTGGAAGTGCGCTAGCGTTACGGTGCACCCGAATTAAGTTAAGACAGCTTATTTCGTTGGAGGCACCGGCTCCCAAGGCACGCGGGGCCTGATTCCAAGGAGCTTTGCGGTTGGTCAGTGAGCCGCGGTCTGGCTGCGCGCGTCGTTCACAAAGCCCAGGAACCGGACCGCCAGCGTGTGGATCCGCTCCTCTTGCCGCAAGCGAATAGCCTCTCTGGAGACTAACTCCTTGCCTATGCCAAGCGCGGTGGCCCCGGCCAGAACGAAACCGTAGGCGGTCTTCTGGTTCACGCCGCCCGCCGCGATCAATGAAACGTCTGGGAACATCGCCTTCAGCGCTCGGATATAGGTGTCGCCGCCAACTTGCCCACAGGGAACAATCTTAATAAAATCGGAACCTGCCTTGCGCGCCGCAATCACATCAGTCGGGGTCAGCGCGCCGGGGAAAACAACGATGTTCTCCTGCACTGCAAATTTCACGACATCAAGATCAAGCCCGTCACTCGTAAGGAATTTCGCTCCAGCTTTCAGGCAGAGACGTGCCGTTACCACATCCAGCACACTTCCAGCTCCTACGATCATTTCCGGCGCGTTTTTTGCCAGATGGGAGATTACCTCCATCGCTCCGGGAACCGTCAAAGTGACCTCGACGATCGGGATGCCGCCGCGATAGACCGCCTCCGCAGCGAACATGGCGTCCTCAGCGGTAGACACGCGAACGGAAGGAATAATCCCCACCTGCTCGATACGGCTGTGCACCTCGTTCTTGTTCACGGATTCGGCTCCTTCCGAGATGGCCCTGCTGTTGCTGGAAAAAGCGTTTGAAAACGCTCAAGCGTTTAGCCGGCCACTCTCAGCAGAGGGCCGCCTAAACAAAGCGAACAGAGAATGCATCAAGATATTGCCACCTCGTGCGGCCCCCAGGCTCGCAAAAGAAAATTCAGAGTGTCGTTTCGTGCCACAGAAATCACGGCAAGTTTCTGGCGCCCACGGCTTCCCGCAACTGCTCGAGAGCGAGCAGATAAGATGCAAGAGCCTGGCGGTAAGCGAGTTCCGCGGCGCGATAACTGCGTTCCGCGTCCAGAAAATCGAGCAGGGCGAGACCCCCGGCGTGATAGGCGTAATCGGCGATGTCCCGGGACTTTTTGGCGATGTCACGGTACTTATCCTGGTACATTAATACCACTCGTTCGTCAGATTTCAGCCCTTCGTAAGCGTCTCTTACGTCCGTAAGCGCTTGGCCGCTGGTGAACTTCTGCTGCTCTTCCATTTGCGTAATGACGGAATGCGTGCGAGCAATTTCGCCCTGGTTGCGGTTGAAGATGGGCAACGGAATGCTCGCATAGAGAGTCGCGGCATTTATGCCGTTGACATGGGAATAGTTCCCCTGAACGGTAAGATCCTGGACTCCATCCGCTTTGGCCAGCAGATAGCCGCTCTTGGCCGCGGTCACGCCTTGCTCGGCGGCGCGCAAGTCCGGGCGATTTTGGAGGGCTTGCATCTTCAAGTCGTCCAGGTTGGCCTTCACCGGTAGGTAATCGAACGCGTCCACCACGTCGTAATCGGCGGACACGGATTCGTAACCCAGCAACTGCCTAAGGTCGGACAGTCCCTGTTCCCGGGCGAGTTGCGCCGATTCCAAGTCCATCTCAAACTGCAGTAACTGGACTTCGATCATCAGGTAGTTGCTCTCGCTGATCCCGCCGGATTTGAATTGAAATTCTGCGATTTCCACGGTCTTTTGAAAGCTCATCAGGTCCTGCTGCGCGAGATCAATCGTCGATTCCGCCAGTTGGATATCGACGAATAGCGTGGCCACCTGGTACGTTAGGCCGCGCTCGTTGTCTGCAACCAGCGAGCGCGTCTGCGCCGTCAGATCTTTCGCGGCCTGAAAACGGCGCTCGCGTTTCTTGCCGCGCTCGATGAGGTAACTCAGCCCGATATCGCCTTCCGTGTTGTTCTTTAGATAGTCGCCTGTAGACACACCTGGGTACAGGTCGGGGTTTTGACGCGCGGGCGAGCCGAGAGGCAAATATTCCCAATCAGCGAAAAGCGAGGGATTGGGACGCAGGTTGGCCGTCACTTCCTGGGCCAAGTTTTGGTCGATCGCCGTTCGGGCGGCGATCATATTGTGATTGTGCTGCAGCGCCAACTGGATAGCTTCGTCGAGTGTGATCCGCACTGGTCCCTTGACCGCCTGACCGAATGCGAAATTCGCAGAGGAAAGCGGCAACCATAGGAAACACGCAAGCAGGGTCATGCGAACAGCCATGAAACCTAAAATTGTTCGTTTAGCCTTCAAAGGACTCCTCCACCTCAGGGAGCTTATCCCCGGGACGCGCGATCCAAACGTATAAGGTTGGCAACAGGACGATGCTCATCACCAGATCGGAAATGAGGCCGCCGACGATAACGATCGCGAAGGGCCTCTGTGAGTCCGATCCGATGGCGTGTGAAAGCGCCGCCGGCAGCAATCCCAGCGTTGCCACCAGCATCGTCATCATGATGGGACGCAGACGCAGGACGGCACCGTCAATGGCAGCATTCTCAATGGAATGACCTCGCGCGCGAAGCTGGTTAATGTACTCGAGCATGATGACGCCGGTTTGCACGGAAACGCCGAAAAGGGCCAGAAAGCCCACGCCCGAGGACACGCTAAAGTGCGTGCCCGTGATCAGGAGAGCCACCAGCCCGCCGATGCGAGCCATCGCCACGTTCGTGAGGATGAGCAGCGCCCACTTCACCGACTTGAACATGCTGTAGAGGATGATGTAGATCACGAGAATGGTCAGGGGCACGATGAGCAATAATCGCGCTTCGGCGCGTTTTTCGCTCTCGTATTCGCCCGACGAACCGACGGTGTAACCCGGCGGCAGCTTCACTTTTTCCCCGATCTGCTTGATCGCCTCTTCGACCGTGGTCCCCAGATCGCGGCCTCGCACATTGAAGGTGATGGCCAGGTAGCGCCCGTTGCCTTCCCGGTAGATGTCGTACGCGCCGTCCTTGACCTCGACCTTAGCCAACTGCGCCAGAGACACCCGCTCTCCGGTGGGAGAAAGCAAGCGAACCCTCGCGATGGCGTCCTGGGTTTTGCGGTAGGGCTCCTGATAGCGCACCACCACGTCGTAGCGCGCCTCACCCTGAAGCACCTGACTCACAGCGTTCCCGCCCACGGCGGTCTGCACGGCGTCTTGTATGTCCGCCACATTGATTCCGAAGCGCGCCGCCTGCTGGCGGTCGATGGTTATGTCCAGATTGGGCTGGCCGAAATCGCGTAACAGCTTGACGTCATGCATGCCTGGGATGCTCGCCATGACGCCAACGACTTCCTCGCCCTTTTGTTCGAGAATCTTCAAGTCCTCGCCGAAAATCTTGAATGCCAGGGAACCCTTGGTGCCGGTAAGGGTCTCTCCGACGTTGTCTTCGATGGGCTGGGAGTAATTCCAGATCGCTCCTGGACATCTTTTCTGGAGCTCGCGGTCCATGGCGGCGATCAGTTCTTCTTTGTCTTCATGAAATACCGGCCGCCATTCATCATGGGGTTTCAGGTCAACGAAATATTCGGTATTGCTGAATCCCCCGGTGTCCGTGCCGTCATCGGGGCGGCCAGCCTGCGACACGACAGTTGTCACCTCGGGAAACGACGCGAACACGTAGCGGGCGCTGGTGGCGAATCTCTCCCCTTCTGTGAGGCTCGTGCTGTTCGACAAGGTACCCCGCGCCCAGATGGCGCCTTCGTCGAGATGAGGCAAAAACTCCGAACCGATGATTCCGCTAAGGGCCAGGTACAGACTTCCCGCCAGCGCCGCCACCCCTATGCCGAGCGTTAGCGCGCGATGCTCGAGGCACCAGTGCAGCCGCCGTCGATAGCGAACCGTCAGAAACTCCATGACGGGATTGCGCCGCTCCCTGACTTTGTTGCGGAACAGCACGCTGCTCAGAACGGGCGCAATAATCATCGAGAAAACCAGAGCTCCCAGGAGGGCGAAGGCAACCGTCAACGCCATGGGCCGAAACAACCTGCCCTCCACGCGTTGTAGCGTAAAGATCGGCACGTAGGCAGTGATAATGATAGCGATGGCATAGAAAACCGGGCGCTGCACTTCATGTGCGGCCTCGCGGATGCACTGCATGGCAGTCTTGCCGTTCGCGTCAGCCACAAGGGGTGATTGTCCGTTCGTGGAAGTATTTTTCCGGCGGCTCAAGTGCCGGACGATATTTTCGACCATGACCACCGCGCCATCCACGACCATGCCGAAATCCAAGGCGCCCAGCGAGAGAAGATTCGCGGGAACCTTGCTCAAATCGAGCCAAATGGAAGCGAAAAGCAAGGAGAAAGGAATCGTGATCGCGACAATCAGGGCTCCCCGGGCGTTGCCCAGAAAAAGGAACAGGATGACCGTGACCAAGATCATCCCCTCCAACAGGTTGTGCATCACCGTGTGCGTCGTGTAGTGCAGCAGATCGCTGCGGTCCAGCATGGGCACGACTTTCACGCCGGGAGGCAGGATGCCGTTGTTGAGTTGCTCTACTTTCTTGTGGATGGCATCGAGCGTGGGTTGTTCTTCCGCGCCCTTGCGCATGAGCACCGCTCCCTGAATCACATCAGGCTCATCGATAATGCGTCCGTCCTGCACGTGGTTGGCTCTGGCCATGTGGCCCAGCCGGATTTTTGGACCCTGGACCACCTCAGCGATGTCCTTTACGCGGAGCGCCGTGCCCGTCTGCGTTTTTAAGACGGTTTGCTCAATGTCTTGCACCGTACTGAAGAGCCCCAGCGCGCGAACATTCATCTGCTGGAGGCCTTCTTCCACAAAGCTGCCGCCGGCATTGATGTTGTTGTTGGCTAACTGCTGCTCGACTTGCCCGATGCTCAAGCCATAAGAGACGAGTTTGCTCGGGTCAACGCGCACCTGATACTCGCGCACCGTGCCCCCGAAGTCGGAAACGTCCACCACATCGGTAACGGATTTGAATTGTTTCAGCAGAATCCAGTCTTCGATGGACCGCAATTCCATCAGGTCGTACCGGGGATTCGTGCTTCTCAGCGTGTACCAGTAGATTTGGCCCGTGGTGCTCCAGTCGGTGCCGATCTGCGGCTGCAGGTTTTGCCCATTGGGAAGATCGACCTGGGTGAGCCGTTCCAGCACCTTCTGGCGGTTCCAGTCGTTCACGGAGCTGTCGTCGAAGATCATGATCACGAACGACAGCCCGAAAATGGACTCGGAGCGCAGAAAAGTCATGTGCGGCATTCCGGACATCTGCATTTCGATGGGAATCGTGACTTGTTGCTCGACCTCTTCCGCGGAACGCCCCGGCCATTGCGTAATGACCGTCACATAGTTGTCGGCGATATCCGGATAGGCCTCCACCGGCAAGTTGTGGAACGAAATGGCGCCCCAAGCCAGCAACAGCGCGGCGATGGCCAACACCACAAACTTGTTGTTCAGTGCGAAATCGACCAAAGCGCGAATCATTTCCTGTTTTCCTTCCCGCTTTCGCAAATCAGCGGCATGGGCAGAACCCCAGGCTCCCGGCTAACCATCACTGGGCCAGCACATGGTCAAGCACCAGGGCGTTTGCAACTACCTGTTGCCCCGGTTTGAGCCCCGACTTGATTTCCTGCAGATTCGTGTCCTTGGGCAGGAGGTCTCCACTGACGACTTCCACGCGGCGGAACTTCTTGTCCGGCGCGGGCACGAAGACAAAATCGCGATCGTGCATATGTAGAACAGCGGATGCCGGAACAATCGTGTGCATTTCACTGGTTTGACCGCGGAAAGTCGCCTTCACGAACATGCCTATCCGCATCACTCCTGGATTCTGAACTTCGATGCGGACCTTGGCTGTGCGAATATTCGGATCGAGGATCGCGCCGATGTTGCTGACCGTTCCCTTGAACGCGTGATCGGGATACGCATTAAGAGTGATCTCCGCCGTGTCCCCGAGCCGGACACTGGGCAGGTCATTCTCGTAGACGTCGCAAATAATCCAGATGAAAGAGAGATCCGATATCGTGAACGGGCTCGGAATACTAAAGGCTTGTACTGCTGCGGCATTGGTGACTTCCTGGTCGGTGACTACTCCGGAGACCGGCGCATAGATATCCACCATGCCCATGGGTTTGTTCGGGTCGTTGCCCAGGAGCCGGAGATGCTCGGTTGCGGTCTCGAGGGTAGTCTTGGCGTCGTCTTCGGTGTCTTGCGCGACCTCGAGGTCTTGCTGTGCAACGGCGCCGTGCGCATACAGGTCCGTGGCTCGATTCAACTGCTTTCGCGCGAGAAGTTCGTCGGCGACGGCCTTGCGATAGGCGTCGAAACCCTGCGCAACGTCATCGCTTCGTATGGTCAGCATCAGCTGGCCTTTTTTCACGGTGTCGCCGAGTCGCGCGTGAATGGCCACCACGCGCCCAGAGGCGAGGGAGACGACCGGGACGTTGCGGGACACATCGGGGGTAACTGTTCCCGTAACCACTAACTCGGAGGCTGCGGGATGCGCAGTGGCTTCACCGAGCGGGAACTGCTCCGGGTGGTCGACCGTGAAGAGGCTGACATCCACGCCGGGAACGATATTGGCTGGCGGCGGCGCCTCTGCCGCCAGATCCGTCCCTTTGCCACAGCCGGCTAGATTCGGCAGCGTTGCGACCAAGATTAGGAGAAGACTGACTTCCAAACCTCTGCTTTTCATAAAACCTTCCGATTCGCCGCGACATTCATGCGTTCACGATTCTTAGGTTCGAACGGGCACACCCGTCGCAGCAGCAGGGTGACGCACCCACTCCAGACAAATATCCCAATGATGTTTATCTAGCCGCGCGCTATAGCGGCGTTACCAGCGCGGGTGGGGCTCTTCCCGAAGCGGAGGGATGCTCCGTGTCCCTCGTAGATTGAGAAACGAGCGGGGAGAGAAGCTTTTCTTCCAGATGTGGATCATGCGAGCCACCGCGATCGGCAAGTTCGCCGCTTCTGAGTCTGGGGGACACTCGTGCTGCGGCCCGGTAAGCTTGGTGCGGCCCCGATGCCCGGTCTTCCCCAGTTGCAAATGCGCTTGGCGAAATGGCCACGGTTAGGTGGTCGTGGCCCTCGTTGAGCAGGACGATGAGCGGCAAGCCGAGCAGCTTCGAACTCAGGACTAAATCATTTGGAACACTGTCGCCGCTCATATCGCGCATTTCGGGTTGCAGTCCCCCCGGCGGTGCCGTCAGTATTACGGACTGCTCAACGCCGGAGGCAAACTGCAAATGAACGGTGTACAGCGTGTATCGGGAGAAGGCCTGCTCGACGACTGTCGCTTCCTGCAGGCTGCGATCGCCGTCAAACTCCGTAGCGTAATGCGTAACCTTCGAGTGAACTCCTGATGCGGACGTTTCGGAAACCACGGGCACCGAGGAGAAAGCAGGCCAGCGACTCGTTATCTCAGTCTGAAACTCACCTCGGGCCACCTCTTGCGCGTGCGCGCGGCCGCTGACAGATAAAGCGATCGCGAGCGCCAACAAGAGTTTGGGGCTGAGTTTCATTGCTTTAGCTTTCTCCCTTCGCGCCTGATTCCTTTCTCCACTCCGGGCATCACGTGTCGCGGCCAGTTCTCCGGCCGCGCAAAAGTTTCAGAATTTCACCATGATGGCAATCGTGTTGACGGCTTGGCCCCTGCGAAGATCGGGTTGCCAGGCGGTCCATCCTGTGGTGCCGCCCACGTTGTATTGTTCAGAGCAGGATGCTGCCACTGCGCCACCAGTGTTGTCCACGGTGAAGCCGAGCCCCGACGGCGCAAAATTGGAAACGGCGGATGCGGATCCGTTCGTGCAGATGTAACTTGCACCGGTACCCACGACTCCATTGTTGGCCACGGGCCCGACGTTGCCCCCAGGCGGAGTAATTCCCTGGCGGCCAGACCAATAGGGAACGTTTGCGTGGCGATAACCACTCTCGAAACGGAAGGTAATGTACTGGGCAGGCATCCAATCGAACGTAAGCGTGCCATCCCAAGCCTTGTAAATGCTCCCGGGATACGCCGGGAAGTACGGCGATCCAGAGACGGCGGTTGCCCCATTGATCGGCTGTAGCAACGTCAGGTAGCGGCCCGGATTGTCCAGTACCCCGCCTCCCAGCGTTATGCCGTAACGGTCCTTGTGGAACCACCAGCGGTTATAGAGCATCCAGCCGGCAAAACTTTGCTTGGGACCGCCGCTCGTATTGCCATGGCAACTTACTCCTCCGCCATATTCGCAACCCAGGTCGCCCGTAAGCGAGAAGGCCATTTTGTCCAAACCGAGATTCTCGGGGTGATTGTAGTATCTGACTTCTATGCTGTCGTCCGTGTGTATGCGCGAGCGTCCGGGCACGCCCAGGGTGTCCGTCCCCATGCCGTAATTATTGAAGACCATCGAAATCCACGGCTTCGGGCGGTACAAGATCTGCCCTCCCAAACCGGGGTGACCGTTGAACTTGGCGTAGGATTGCCATCCGTTAATGAACCATGGCTCAATCTTCAGCTTGTCCGTTGGGAACCACTGGACACGAACGCCATTGAAGAACCAGGGTGTGTTGGAGGAAACAAAGGATGGCTGGTAGGTCCAGTTGTCGAAATTGTAGTAGCTGAACAGGCCGATATACGACACGAAAATTCCCGCGTCAATGTTGAGTCCGTGATTCACGTTAAAGTGGTATCCGCCGTAGGCTTCGGAGAAGTACTTGTAAGCGTCGTTGAGGTTCCATTGGCCAACGCCGGCGCTGCCGTCGTTGCGCGGCGTCGTGGTGGCAAACAATCCAAACATGGTCAAGATCCGGCCGCGAACATTTCCCACGTGCAAATCGCCACCGAAGCTCAACTGCTCCAACTGTACTTCGCCGTTGCGGAAACTCTCGGTAGAGCCGCCCATGGTGTGGTCTTTGGGCTGGTTGTAATCTTCGATGTAGTTAGTGTCCACCCGGAATTCCGGGGTGAAGTACTTCGAATCCCACACCGCATCTTTATTGCGCGCATTGCCGTTCAGCCAGGTCCAGTCCGCATAGGCGAAGGGCTCGGTCGGCTGAGCGCTGGCCGCACTGGCCGCACTTTGATCGGGAGATTGCGGCGGGCCTACTGCTGCCACGTCGCGGCTGCTGGAAAAAGAGCCCGAGTTTGCCGGAGTGGGCGAAAGGCTTGCGTGGCTCAGGGCGGCGGAAGGATTGGCTGCATTGGACGGCGCAGGCTGTGCGGCGGGCGCTTCAGCCGCGGGAGCCGCCGATGCCGCAGGCGGATTGGCCTTGGACTCGAGTTCCGCGACGCGCCTTTTGAGTTCTTCCACCTGATCAAGCAGCCATCGCTCTCGCTCGGTCAAGGGCGCAGGCGCTTCGATCTTTTCCGGAGCAGACTTTGCGGGTGGGTTGCTTGCGCTTTTGTCTGTATTACTGTCATCCGCGAATACAGCCCTGGGCGCAACGAAAGTACCGATGAATACACTCAACAGCAGTCCCGTAAGCCTACAGCGATTCTTCAATGCTCGCATCGCACTCTCCTGTTGTCTGGCCGGCCGCAGCGCTGTGGTTGGGCCTGAAATCATCGACGCGCCACGCGCTCCAGCCTGGCCTGCCAAAGAATTTAGTTGGCACCGCCCGTTTCGATCACCTGGTGACGATCCCTGTTCGGATCGAAGAGAGGACCGATCACCGCCGAGTGCCGCGAGCGGCTGCGGCACGTCAAGTAGTTCGTGACGATACGGGACGGCGCATGAAAAAGTCGTGAAGATTTTCTCAGGAGATCGGTTTGCAAGCGTATATTTTTCGCTGGCTCGCATGAATATTTTGGGAGCGCCCGCTTTTTCTGGTTTCATTCGGGCACTCGCAACTGGTAGCCGACCCAAGGTTCCGTCAATAAATGCTTTGGTTTGCCGGGGTGCGTTTCGATTTTTTTGCGCAGTTGTTTCACGTACGCGCGCAAGTGGCCAAGCTCGTCGCCGTAATCGGGCCCCCAAATGGCGCGGAGAAGTTCGCGGTGACCGATAACCCTATTGGGGCGGTTGGCGAGGTACTGCAGAAGTTCGAATTCCTTCGGCGTCAAATGAACCCGTTTGCCGCGAACCGTCACCTGACGGCTTAGAAAGTTGACTTCGACATCTTTCAGGTTGAGGTGCTGCACGGCGGAATCAGCGGCGTTTCTGCGCACCACGGCGCGGATACGGGCAAGCAGTTCAGATGTGCTGAAGGGTTTGATGACGTAATCGTCAGCGCCTGCATCAAGCGCCATCACCTTATCGGCCTCGGAGTTGCGCACCGTGAGCATGATCAGAGCGACATCGGAACTGGCGCGGATGGCCCGGCACACCTCCGTCCCTTTGATGTCCGGCATATTGATATCAAGAAGAATGACGTCGTACGTGGTCTCGCGCACTTTCTCGAGGGCTTCCTGGCCACCGCGCGCATCGTCGACTTCATAGCCGCCTGCAATCAGGGTGGTTCGCAGCACGCGGCGAATTTGGGCCTCGTCGTCAACCACGAGGATCCTGCCCCTGGATTTGGAGGCTCCAGTGGAACCACGGCGTTCCGCATGACTCAGCTCCATAAGCATGCCCCTCGAAGACGCGCGGTCAGGGGATGAAACTCGAGAGATCGCCGGCGAAAACCGGCAACGGGAATCGAGCGGTCTGATCACGCATTTATAGGACCCGCGTACAGTCTGCACAATTGGGAGTAAGCAGCCCGTAAGACGGCCATAATGAAACAGAGAAGAAAGCATAAAGACTGCGTGAAGACCCAGCCATATGTCCACAGCGAAAACCCGCCAGTACTCGTGCGAAAAGCCTGGGAAGCCGGGACAGGCTTCTCTGCTGGACTTGAACAATTCAGATTGTTCCCTGCTTAAAATGCCTCGCGGCCAAGTTTGCCGCTGGTATCCATCGCATGGCGGTGCCCGTGGGGGACGTTCCTCCTCGCCGTAGAGGACCGTTGAACAGAGAGTTCCTCCCGGCCTCGCCGGCAAAATCTCGAAGGTTCAGCAAATCCTTATGAATTCTTCCCACATTCTTCACGAGCAGCTTTGTACGCTCGAAAAGTGCGGGGCGCTTCAAGAGGTGGCCCCAGCGCGAGAAGTACCGAAAGTAGCAAGGAGGCTCTTTCTATGAAATGGTTACTGAAATCTCATCTCCCAATCATCCTGTTCACATGCCTGTGCGGCGTTCTATGCAGTTCCGCATTCGCTGGTCCGAATGCCATTGCAAACCAGAAGGAACTCAATGTCGCTTTGAAGACGGCCAAGACCATGGAAGATCATCAACGGATCGCGGCTTATTACGAAGATCAATCACAAAAATTCCAGAACAAGGCGAAGGAAGAGCAGGAATTGGCGGACTATTTCCTGGCGCACCCCAGCATGTACGGCAAGGAATATCCGACACCATACGAAAACCACAAGTGGCGCGCGAATCATTACAATCAGGTTGCGAAACAAGCAGCGGAGAAGGCAGACTTCCAAGCGAAATTGGCCACTGAAGCGCAAACCCAGTCAGTAAAACTCCAGTAGCCCGGATTATCAATCCGCCCCGCCCGCATTCATCTGGCGGGGCGGCGCGTGTTTAGGGATTGTCGGCAACTGCAGCGGGGGCGTTCTCAGATCTCACTCAGGGAACTTGGGTTTACAGTCTATGGGCAGACTGAAGGTAAAAATGGAACCCTGCCCCGGCCGGCTTTCAACAATCAAAGTTCCTCCATGTGCTTCGGCAATCGCTCTGGCGATGGGCAAACCCATGCCAGTGCCGTCAACCCGAAACCGCTGATTCTTCCCTCGATAGAACTTCTCAAAAATCAACGCCGCCTCGGTTTCTTCTATGCCAGGCCCTTGGTCTTCCACGCTGAGGAGGAGAAACCCGTTCCTTTCTGCGGTGCTTATGGTGATCGGGCATCCCGGCGAAGAGTATAGGTCCGCATTTGAAATCAGGTGGCCGAGCACAGTTCTGGCCAGGGGCAAATCGACAAGGACGCGCACTTCCTTATCCTGCACTCCGAAATGGATTGGGCGTTCGCGGAAAATGCTCTTGCACTCGGCCAGCGCCGTTCCGATCAATTCGCCGACCGCATGAGGCGCGCGAACCAGTTTGATCTCACCGGCCTCCAGGCGGGCCATCTGGGATGCTTTGTCGACCAGATGATCGATCCGGTCGCATTCCTCGTCGATGATGGCCAGAAGGTCTTTTTTCTCTTCCAGGCCAAATTCCAGGTCGGTCAGCAAGCCGGTGACGGAGGCTTTAATACAGGTGAGCGGAGTCTTGAAATCGTGAGTGATGGCATCCAGGACGACCGACCTTAAGTGCTCGCTCTCGCGTTTTGCTTCCGCCTTGCTCAGATGCTCGATGGCGCCTGCCCGCTCAATGTTTACAGCGATCAAAGATCCCAACGCATCGAGGGTCTCCTTGCAAAGCGCCCCGCCGGAGATGCCCACGCTGCCAATCACGTTCATCCCGGAACGCAAAGGCGCGAACAAAGTGTTTCTTTCCCTATCGACATTAGCGTCTGCACCTTCGGCGGCGGCTTTCAGACCGTCATCGTCGAATTGCGCGAGGTCACTGCCCGCACGATAGACTTCCTGGTGACCAGCAAGGAAAAGAGCCGCAGCGTCGACACGGAACGAATCCACGATGTGCCCGGGGATTTCCTTGCACAAATCCGTCTGATTCTCCGCGTGCAGCAGTCGCTGGCTGAGGTCATACAGACGCTCCAGTTCTTGTCGTCTGCGATCAGCCTCGCGCGCTTGGTTCCGGGCGCGCGCAGCAAGATGGCTGCCGATGACGGCGGTGACCAAAAAGGAAGAAAGCGCGATCCAGTCGTGCGGATCGTCGATATTCAGGGAGCCGATGGGCGGCAGAAAGAAGTAGTCGAACGCCAGAGTGGCGGCCAAAGACATTGCGGCTGAAACCCCGAATCCCCAAGACGTCGAGGCGCTGAGAATCGCAATCAGGAACATGAATCCGGCCGTGGATGGGTTAGCACCGCCTGTACGTACTCCTATGAGCGTGATCAGGAATATGATCGCAAGGCCGATAAAATAGCGCCCCATCACTTTAAGGTGGCGGCTAGCTGTGACGGAAAAGATAGTGTTTCCTACGCCATTCTGGCCGCCCCTTGGAAGTCCGAAAAAGCGCCATTGGCGATGCTCGAGAAAGGCCGCGGGGCTTGGACTCGCATACTTCGTAGCCATAAAGCTGTTCCCTCTTCGAGTTCTCTCCCAGTCAGGCTGTCCTTGCGATAAGCGAGAATATGGGGCAGCGTCCAGCAGAGCAAATTCAAATAATGAATTTGCCGTATCGGCATACCAGTGCATGAGCGCCAGATCGGCCAGGCGCGGCTCTCCTCCTGGAGGGCGCAAACGGGAGACGACGCGGAGCCGGTAACGCCAAATCTGCTCTTCATCACTTCCTTACAAACTATTCACGCTTTTTTCAGTGCGAAGGCCCTAAGTTCGGTCTTGCCAGCCTGGAACAAGCCTCTGTGCGGCGCAAGCTATGAGGCGGACGTAACAATCGGGAGTAGCCACTATGGGCACGTCGCAATATCCGCGTCTCGGTTATCCCCTGGCTCCAAGGTGCCTTCGCGAGGTCCTGGACATACCGGTCCCGCTTTCGCATATCACGCGGGCACGGCCCGCCCGGCTGAAGTACTTTGAACTGGATGAAAAAAGTTGGACGCATTTCCCTGCGCGAACGTGCAGAGAACTTGGCCAAGTGATCGTCAAGCAGACTGGCGAGAAGATCCGCGCTTTCCCCAGAAAGGTGCTTTCTCGACGGCTTCCCGCCATACCGGCGGGAATTGAGGTGGATGATCTGGACTTGGAGTCCCGGACTCGCAATCGCTTGCAACAAATGATGTCCAGCGCCCATTTGGCAGGTCTAAATGAACTCAGATATCTGACCGTCGGGCAGATTCTTGGCACGGATGGCTTGGGTGCGAAGTGCTTGGTTGATCTTCTGACTTCGTTAGAGGGCATTGCCGTTTACACAGATCAAATTAATGTAAAGAAGGAAAACGGGAGCCACCCGGTGCCAAAGCCTTTGCTGGATCGCCGTCTTTCGGAGGAAGCCAACAGACTCAGGGGAATACCAGATGCAGGATTAATCCGTCTTGACGACCCCAGGCTGGGAAAACATCTTCGGGAATTGTTTAGATTTGCCGCTTCGATTGAAAATGATCCCAGACTGACCTCTCAAGACGCACTTTTGGATCTGGCAAACCGCATTGCGAGCCGCCCGTATGATCCTGCCAACCCAGTTGCCTTCCGGGGACACATGCGGACTCTCCGAAGATATCTTGGATTAATGTCGCGCCAGCCACTAGAGAAGGAGCTTCTCGGTATAGCCGCCGCGGTCAAAAAACAGCGAGCGGTCGACATTCTCCTGCGGCACCACGGCTGGAAGGGGGGCGCTCCCTGCACTCTTCGCGCGGCAGGTGCGGAGTTCGGAGTTACCAGTGCCGCTGTCAGCCAAATCTGTTCTGACGTGAAAAAACGGCTCTCCAAGAAAACTCCTTATCTTCCGAGCTTGGACGAAGCGCTGGCATTCGTTAGAGGCAATGTGCCGGCGTATGCCAGGGAAATCGAACACGCATTGATGCAGCATGGACTGACCAAGGAGACTTTTCGTTTGGAGAGCCTTCTCGGCGCCGCCAGGTTTTTCGATCGTCCGGCCGTATTCACAATTGAGGTATTCAATGGAGTGCGCCTGGCAATGCCTGAACGCGGCGCGGGGCTCATACGCAAGATCATGCGCAAGGCTGAAGAAGCGATGACCCACAAGGGAGCGACAAGACTGAAGAATGTGACCGACAAGGCTAGACGCAAGCCCTCGTTTCCCGGCACTCCAGAGTTCGTTTCCAGCGTATTGGAGTTGCGAAGCGATTTCCAACGGCTGGACCGGGAAAACAATTGGTTCTGGCTATCCTCTGTGCGGAACAATCCGTTGGTCAGGCTCGTGCGAAAAGTTCTTTCCGTCTCGCCGCGAATTGATGTGAAAGAGTTACTGGCTGGAGTTTCGCGGAGTCTCCGGCCATCCGGCGTCGCCTTTCCTCCAGCGGTGCTCTTGGAGTTTTGCCGGTGCCTGCCAATGTGTTGCGTGTCCGGTGACACGGTAGCCGCGGCTGGATCTATCGATCCGTCCACTACGCTATGCAATTCTGAATTGCTTCTGCTGGGTATTCTGAAAGCCAACGGCCCGCTGCTGAAGTGGAGAACTTATCGAGCACTTTGTTTGGATGCTGGCATGAACCAGAATACTTTCGGCAGCGTCATCAGAGAATCTCCCATCATTGTGAAACATTCACCCGGCATTTACAGAATCATCGGAGATCATGTCCCTACCAGAGTGATTGAAGGGCGCGATAGCGAGCACCGCCAACAATCGAACAATGTCCTCCTTGGCATTGCAGAAACTAAGAGCTTTGGGCTGCCGACAGCGTGAACAAACCGGCCGTTCCACTTGCCCCAAATACCAAAACCGATCATTGTGCCCTATATCACAGTCATCCCAATGATTCTGCGTGATTTCCCCTTCTGGCTGTGGAAGAATCCTGGCCTTTGTCATATAACAAGCCTACAATCAACATGTTACGGAAACATGGGACGTTGGAAGGCCCGCGGATCGGATTGGGATCGGATACATGCAGGTGAGTTCTGCTCCTGGTTAGCGATGGGGGGGAAACCACAAGTTATCAAGCCTAAGTTTGAAGTCGGGGCTAGCGAAGAGTGCGTGAGTGGAGGGTTTGTGCCCTCAATGCGTTGCAGCGAACCACTCCAGCCAACTGGAACAAACCGGACAGAATGACTGACCTCCTGGCCCCAACCATGGAAGTCCCATAAAAGCGGACTTCGCGGATGGCAAGTGGCGTTGAGTGTTTGCACAGTCTTACCCGTACTCTCCATCTTGACTTCCGGGCTGCCCGCTAAGGTGCGCCCAATCCAGTCGGTCTGTCATGTCCCCGTCGGTTTTTGGGTGCAGCGCCTTTCCGACGGCCACGATTCCTGCTCTTTGGAAGATAGCCGCACTGCCTCCAAAAACCTTCAGCGGTCAGTGGGTTCCTGGAAGCGCCGGTTATCAAGGAGGCTTGGATGCGCCCGCAAATTGCCGGTCACCTTGATCGAAAAGTTCTGGACACTGGGTACGCCATCCACTCCGTCCACAGTGAGACGCGCGGTGAAATCCCCTGCCCTTGTGTAGGTGTGAGAGGCCTTGGAACCGTTCGCGCTGGTGCCATCGCCAAACTCCCAGCGATATTCGACTGCGGGCACGCCGGTGGCTTCAGTTTTTGCGGAGAACGAAACGGTTTCACCAGCATTGGCCGCCGAGGGCACTGTTGCGGTGACGCCTGGTGCGCCCGGCGCGACATTGCTGTCGATGAGCTTGATCACCTTCACGGACTCGGGAAGTTGATTCTCGATTTGCACGGTGCCTCCCACGACCGCGACCGGCGCGTCCGGGTTGAACACATCCAACGCTGTAAAGGTGTGCACCGCGGGCAACCCGAGATCCGAGAGATTCACCGTGTGTGACCGCGGAGTTTTTGTCCAATTAAAGACGGTCAGGATGGCCTGGTGCGGACTTTCCCGCAGAAAGAATATGCTGGGTTGTTCATCGTCGGGGTCATAGCTCATCAAATCGAGGGGCGTGGAAGCCCGCGCGACTTTGGCCATATTCAGCAAGTCTCTATTCTCAACGAGCGCCAAGCGATCCTTCTGGGAAGCCAAGACCAGCATGTCGTCGCCAATCTCATACATGCCTCCGGATACGGCCGAGAGAGCGATCGAGGCTTGGGCCGCGGGCAGCGCAAGGAACTGCTGCCTTTCTCTGAATTCACTGAAAGGCTGATCTGTGGTGTTGAAGGCGTCCGGGTCGTTCAGGAAAAAATTGCGGTGCATATAAAAACGAGCGGCAATCCCCGGCGCAGCATTCTTGGTTGCTTGAAAGGAATGTGCCGTGTCCGAGGAGACTCGGCCGGTGTCCACCAGCCCTACCGGCGTGAGCATGGGACTCCCGTCCTTGTCCAGGACCACGTCCTCACCCACAGTGTCGCGAATGATTTGTAAGCCGATGCGCTGCGCTTCCAGGGCGGTCGTGTTGGGCCGGTAGCGGTAGCCTTCGATGGCGCTGGTGTCCATAAAGTCCATCTTGATGAACCGGACGCCCCATTCACGCACCAGAGTCTTGTAGGTCTGGCGCAGATAGTCCTGCGCTCCGGGGTGCGTTGTGTCCAGCATGAACAACAGATCCGTTTTTTGATTCCAGACCTCGCGGCCCGAGATTGGTTCGCCCTTGGCGTTGTGGACCAGCCAATCCTTATGGTGTTCGTAAACCCAAGCCCGGGCGGTCACCTCAAAAGGAGCCGTCCAAACGCCAAACGTTAGCCCGTTCCCTGTGATGTGGTGCCCCACGGCGCGCATCCCATCCGGGAACTGCGTGGCATTGGCGGTTACGTACTCTCCGCGCGCGTACTGGTAGCCTTCATCAATTTGCAAGTACTTGTAGCCGAGCGTCTTCAAATGTTCGGCTTGCCAGTCAGCGTTGGCCAGGGTCTCGCCTTCGTTAATGGCGCCATAATAAGCCGTCCAACTCCACCAACCGATAGGATTCTCAACGGAAACGCGGGCATGGTGCAATCGTCGAATCGCATCGCCGTACGCCAACAACTGATTGTGGTAGCCCAACCCGGCTTGCAGCATCACGCGCTCCGAGGCCATTTCTGCGCCTGGTGCAATGGGCAGACTTAGTTCGACCTGATTCTCAGCTGGCGCATTCTTCAGATCAAAATCCTTCTGTATTTCCGTGGTTCCTGTGAAATCAACACTATAAGACGCAATCTTCGTTCCCGTCCCATCTCCCGCCGTCTGCAGATGTAGTATGGTCAGAAACCGATCCGCGGTCAGTGCGCCGATGAAGAGGCTTTGCTTGCTCTCCCGGTTGTAGACGAGCTGACTCCCGACTCCCCGATGCATCCCGGCGGGCGCTTTCCCCAGGTCGTAGAGCCGCAGCTGCGGCCAGTCTTCGCTAAAGCTGTCGGATAGGACTCGATCGGTGGAGGCAGGACCACCCAGATTGAGCAATGGCTCCCCGAGCGCCTCGACACCTCGAATGGCCTGCACCGTTACTTCCTTATCAGAACTGTTCCGTACTCTGACCTGAAGAGTAGCGTAAGAATTCTGCTCGTAGAGTTGGACAACGTAGATGAGGTCAGCTTTCCCCGGGAGTCCCGAGTTCGTGACGGTAATCGCTCGGCCAGCGCCGAGTTCGTCGCTGAACGGGGATTCGGACACCTGGTGACGCGGATAATCGGCGGAGCGCAGCCACCGGTGATTGACCTGAGCTGCCACACCGCTCGCGAAGATGGGCTGCCCGCCCCGCACTGCCAGTTGATACGCTCCATCTTTGGCGTTGACGGTCAGGGACAGCTTGTCGTTCGTCAATTGCTGAGCCGCACAGGGCATGATGATAACCAGCGCCACAGCGATCATCGCGATTCCCACACCGCAGAGCCTTCCGCTTCTCAATTTCAACATGGTGTAAATCTCCCTTTCAGGCAGGTTGCCCCCAGCTTTAGTCTATTGCCACCGTCATCCGCGGCGTGTTGTACCCCTCGAGTCTGACCCATGCGGGTGTTTTGCCGGGTTGCGGGATGACACCCTGAATCACGGCTGTTTCGCCCGGAAAAACTGTGACGTAATTATCGTCGTACTCGATGGGAAGAATCTCGTCCCCATCACGGTCGGACGTGATCTCCGCCCGCTCGAAGAAGGCGACGTGTTCGCTCGCGTTGTGCAGCCGAATCGTGACGCGATGCGCACCTCCCGCTGACGTTTCTTTGGCGCTCAGCTCCAATGGGGCTTGCGGCATGGAGTTCAGCGCCGTCATGTCGGCCCAACTCTCCTGTTGCAATGCAAAGGCGCCGTCGTTCTTGCGATCGCCCAAATCATCGTCCTTCTGCGACTGCCAGTAGATGTTTTCGGCAAGGACCTTGCCAGAATGGTCAAGCAACTGACAGCGCACAAAGAAGACCGGAGAACTGTGCGGGAACCTTGGCAGCGTCATGGCCTGGACCGCCCCGCCGGAAGCGACCTGGATCTTTGCCGCCTGGCGGTCGTCCAGCAGCCTGCCTTGCAGGTCGTAGACGCGCACGCGCACACGCAAGCCTTGCTGCTCAGCCGGGGTCTGGTTGACGACTGTGACCTTCGCCTGACTGTGATCCCCGGTGGCGTAAGAATCAAAGACCACGGAGAGAGGCCGCAAGCCCTTCTTGGCGCCGTAGTAGGCTCCGCCGGGGCGCAAATAATAATCGAAAATATTTCCAAAGAAAGAAGGCCAGTGGCTATTCAGCATCCAATAGATGGTCATTTTGTGGTTCGCCCAGCCGTTGGCGGCGAACGCCTCGAATTGCGCACGGGTAGCCTCGTAATGGGCAAGTTGCGCCTTCCGCGCAAACTCCTCCGCGCCGTTTGACTGCCCGTAGCGGCGATCCAAGGCGAGTTGAACGTTGATCAACGTGCTGTTTCCCGGATTGGCGCCGCCGTGGAAATACCAGGTGTCATTGATGGGCCAGAGCTTGTCGCTGGGAATGAACTTCTTGAGGCTCGCGTAAGGAGGGATATGTTCATTGTCGCCCTGCTCCGCACAGGAGCCGCGCGTAGGCCTATACCGTCCGCTGAACCAATAGGTGGGTGGCCGCCAACTATAAGGTCCCGCCATATGGATGCCGTCCCACAAGGGCTCGCCTCGAGCGTCCTTGGCGAACGACGAAACAGTGTCAACCGTGGCATTCTGCCAGTGCAAATCTGACAAGATCCTGTGGTACACGGTGAGCATGGATTTAGGCGGCAGGCCGTCGCTTCCGTTGGCCCATATCCAAACCGAAGCATGGGGACGCAGCATCAGGATTTGCGAGCGCAGGCTTTCGGCCGCAACGCGGTGATCTTCTTCATCCCATTGGCCCCACTTCTCCCACTGGTTGCAGCACATCCAGCCGAACATGAGCGGTATGCCCTGCTCGTCCGCCAATTCCACAATGTGCTCGCTCGAAATTTTCGACTCCCACCGGAGCATGTTTAGGCCAAGATCCTTCACGTAGCGGAGCACCGCGGCCTCCCGGTCCGGGTCGTACCGGTATAACAGGTCCGGCGTGTAAACCGCTCCGCGCACCAGGAAGTCTCTGCCATTGACCTGCAGATAAAAGTTGCCCCCTTTGCCAAGGTCGGGGAACTCCGCATCCTGATCGCGATGCTGAGTGATGCTGCGAATCCCGAAGCGGATCTGCGCGGCGTCGGAAAGCTGCTCGTTCTCGAGAAACTCGAGGCGCAGATCATAGAGGTTTGGCGTTCCCATCGTATAGGGCCACCAAAGATCGGGATTTTGTACCACCAGCTGTGGATGGCTTTCTGGTGTGAAGCTCACCTGCCGCTCCTCGCCAGGTGAGAGACTCACCGATTGCTCGAAATGTACAGGCGGTTTGCCTGGACGCGAGATAGATCCGCGGAGAATCCCACTCACTTGCCTGCTCGAAAAATTATGGAGGTCTGAAAAAACTGTCAGCCGCGCCGTGGTGGTTTTTGGCAGCGGAAGCTCAGAGTTGACCAACGCATGCTCGAGTGTGACCTCGCCCGAAACCTTCAAATACACTGGCTTCCAGATCCCCGCATTGCGATCCGCAGCGAATGAAATTCCGTTCTCAGAGTTCTTCCGGGGACCTTGATAGCCCAGATACTTCCAGTTAATCCAGTCGAACCAGCTATCCCCCAGCTCCACGCCATTGACATCTTGCAGCGCCTGTTCCGGCGTCACTTTGACCGCAAGCGTGTTCAATCCCCCGCGCTGGATCCATTGCGTGACATTCAACTCGTGCGCGCTATACATGCCCGCTACATGCTTGTTGTCGGCTATCATCTGCCCGTTCAGCCATATTTCCGCACGATAGTTGATTCCCGGAAAATCCAGTAAATAAACCGTATGCCCGTCCGGCGCCGTGAACGTGGTGCGATACCACCAATCCTGCTTGTACAGTTCTTGCGGAACGCTCTCCAGCAAGTTCTTGCCAAAGTAGAGATTTGGATACACGCCGTCTTCTTCGAGCGTCTCCAGAACGGTTGCGGGCATTCGCTGGATCGCATACCAGTCCGTGTCCTTATAGTCGGGGAGGGAGATGGCCGCTCCGCCAGTCTGCAAATCTTTTGCGGAAGTGAGCTTCCAGTTCTGGGCTAACTCGATGCTTCTTGGTGAGTCCGGGGCAGCGGAAGACGGGAGGACGGCCGCACCCAGCAACAGCAGCGAAACGATAAACTTGAACATGTTCCTTCCGCTCCTATCTATCGATCTGATTTTTTCTTTCGTGATATGGCCGTGGATTTCGCTGGATAACATATTGACCTCGGACGCGAGACACGCCAAACCCTGACTCACCAGGGAAGACACCCTAGCCGAACCTCTCCCTGCGGCCAGTGTTTCGGACCAAGACATCTCACCATCGATACAAGCGGTTGCACGATCAGTCCTTGCTGCTGCTCGACCCACACGGGACTTGCCACCTTCACCCAACCCAGGCTTTCATACCAGCATTGCAGCGCAGGCCTGCAAAAAAGCAGCATGAAGTCCATACCCAGATGGCTCGACGCAAAGGCTTCCGCTGCCTTCATGGCAATACGCCCATATCCACGCCCCCTGCACTCAGGCCGCGTCAGCACTCCTCCAATCCCGGCGACGGCAACAGCATGTCCCTCAACCGCGACGGTATGCTTCACCAGACCCACATGACAAACTTTCCTTCCTCCTTCGAGGATCAAAACATGTTTTTCCGTGGGCCTCCATTGCAACCCGTACGCGCTAGTCTGGCTTGGATCCTTTTCGCCACCCGCCAGGTCGCTGCGATCCGCCTCCGCGTAAGAATCCAGCACACGAACTTCGATGGGTGCCGGTGCCATTGGTGATTGCGGCTGCATGTCGTTTTCCGGCAAGGTCCCGGCGGCTTCGGGAACCGCGCTGAAATCAACTGCTATCTTTCCCCTCGTGCAACTGAAATCGTTGCACGACGCGGGTAATCACACCATCCGGACTAGGATTATCCGGATCCAGATCCGAGGCCAGGCTCAGGTGATAGGCCAGCAGTTGAGGGAAGACAATTTCGA
>Ga0074045_10001044_pt1 | contig 26876 bp, 20 predicted proteins | sample BogForMeECP23OM2_FD_94442 | JGI IMG/M metagenome (GOLD analysis project Ga0074045, IMG submission 94442) | Bog forest soil microbial communities from Calvert Island, British Columbia, Canada - Bog Forest MetaG ECP23OM2 | ecosystem: Environmental > Terrestrial > Soil > Wetlands ...
ACCCACCGAAGATCGCCTTGAGTCATCCGAAAACTGCCGAAACCCGCTGACAAGTCCGTTAGCCCAAAGGGGATTGCTACCCGATGCGGTTACGAAAGCGGCCGCTTTCCCGCCGGTTCCAAAATGAAACAGAGTTTACTTGCCGATTCCGCTGGAGAGCACCTTCGGTTCGGCCGCGACGGCGCACGTCGATACCCAGGCGTTTGATTTTCTGATTCAAGGTAGAAAGAGGAATCAGGAATCGTTCGGCAGCCTCGGTCTGGTTCCAACCAGAACGCTCCAGCATGTCGACAATAATGCGGCGCTCGACTTCATCGATGATCTGGAAAAGAGAAGGATTGGGATTATCGGCCGCGGTGCGCGATCCCGGTTCGCCCGGAAGCGGCGGCAGGAATTCCGACAACTGGAAACGAACGCCGCGCACGATTTCCTTGCTGCGGGTGGAGTCAGGCAACAGATCGACGTCGACGCGCTCCTGCGTGGAAAGCACCACGGCGCGCTCCACGACGTTTTCCAGTTCCCGCACGTTGCCCGGCCAGTCATAGTCCATCAAAAGCTTCATGGCGGCAGGAGTGAACTGGCGCAGCGGTTTCACGTTCTCCAGACAAAAGCGGTCGAGAAAATGTGCCAGAAGCATGGGAATATCTTCGCGGCGGTCGCGCAGCGGCGGCAGGCGCAAGTGGATGACGTTGAGGCGATGATACAGATCTTCGCGGAAGCGCCCTTCCTTCACCAGGGAAAGCAGGTCGATATTGGAAGCAGCGACGATGCGCACATCAACCTTGATTTGTTCGGTGCCGCCCAGACGCATGAACTCGCGTTCCTGAATCACGCGCAGAAGTTTCGCCTGAGTTTCCGGGCTAACGGTGGCAATTTCATCGAAAAAGATGGTGCCCTGGTCGGCAACTTCAAACAGGCCTTTTTTGGACGCGACGGCGCTCGTGAAAGCGCCCTTGACGTGACCGAACAGTTGCGATTCCAGAAGATCGACGGGAATCGAGCCGGTATTGACGGGAACAAAGGCCTTGTCGGCGCGGGTTGAAGCGGAATGAATGGCCTTGGCAATCAGTTCTTTGCCGGTACCGCTTTCCCCGCTAATGAGCACCGTGGAACGCGAGGGCGCTACCTGCGTGACCAGGTCAAACAGCGTGAGCATCTTGTCGCTTTTTCCAATGATGTTGGGGAAATTGAAGCGCTGCTTCAAGGCCCGCTTCAGCTGCAGGTTTTCATCGCGCAGGCGCCGCGCTTCCACGGCTTGTGCGACTTGCGCCAGCAGTTCATCGTTGGACCAGGGCTTGGTGATGTAATCCATGGCGCCGCTCTTGAACGCGGTGCGGGCCATTTCAATCGAGCCGTAAGCGGTAATCAGCACGATGGGCAGGTGCGGATCCTGGCGGTGGATGTCCTTCAGCATGTCGATGCCATTGCGGTCGGGCAGGCTGACATCGAGCAAAAGCAGATCGAAGGGCCGTTCCTCGAGCTGCGCTAATCCGGACAACGCGGTTTCGGCACTGGTAACCTGATAGCCCTCGGACCTCAGCAGAAGCTCGAGGCCTTCGCGGATTTCCGATTCGTCATCGACAACAAGAATGGAGCCTTTAGACATGAACCGATTTCCTGACTGCGGGAAATTCGACGTGGAAAGAAGTGCCGCGCCCCGGGGTGGAGCGCACATCGATTTTTCCTGCGTGTTCCTTGATGATGCCGTAGCTTACCGACAAGCCGAGGCCGGTACCGCGGCCGCTGGTTTTGGTGGTGAAGAACGGATCAAAGATCTTGTGAATGTGCTCGCGAGTGATGCCGTTGCCGGTGTCGACGACTTCCACTTCCACGCTGCCATTGTGGGCCGCCGAGCGTACTTCCAGCATTCCGCCGGAGGGCATGGCATCGCGGGCATTCAGAAACAGGTTCAGGAACACTTGCTGCAGCTTGTTGGCGGAGCCACGCACCGGAGGAATGCCTGCCGTCAACTGCTTGACCACCTGAATTTGCGAAGCCTTCAAGGGATGCGCGACCAGTGAGAGAGTTTCTTCGACCACACGATTCAAATCCACGTCGGCGAGTTCCCCGGGTCCGGTGCGGGAAAAGTTCAGCAAATTATTGACGATTTCGCTGGCGCGAAACGTTTGCTTGACGATTTTGTCGATGATGGTGTGGCGGGGATCGCCTTCCGGCATCTGCTTCGCGAGCATCTGGATGTAGTTCGAGATGACCGCGAGGGGCGTGTTGACTTCGTGGGCCACGCCAGCCGCGAGCAAGCCGAGAGAGGTCAACTTCTCGGTCTGGGTCAGCTGTTCTTCCATGCGATCGCGCTGGGTGACGTCGTCGAACAGCAGCAAGCGGCCGATGCGTTCGGCGGACTTGCCGACCAGCGGGGTGATCGAAACGTTGATAACCACGGACTTGCCCTGGTGCACCAGGCGGTGCTTGTAGATTCCGGTGACCTGCTCCTGGTCGCCGCGCGCGGCAATTTCCTGGACCAGTTCGGGAGGAAGCAGTTCGCCGAGCGGTCGGCCCACCGCGTCGTTGCGAGCCACGCCAAACAACTGTTCCATGCGGGTGTTCCAGGCTTCGACGGTACCTTCCAGATCGATGGCCAATACCCCGACGTTAAGCGATTCCACGATGTTTTCGCTGAAGTCCTTGAGGCGTGCGACTTCCAGGGCCTTCTGCTCAAGCGAGGTGTAGAGCTGGGAATTGTCGAGGGCAATGGCCACGTAACCGGCGATGGTCTGCACCAGTTCGACGTCATCGCTGGACAGGAAATCGCCGTCCACTGTTTTGCCAAGCCCGAGAACGGCAACCGTATGCTCGCGAATGCGGCAGGGAATAAAATAATTAAGATCGAGTTGCTCGAGGGTGCGGCGAACAGATTCGCTGACGTCCCTGGCGCCGCGGGGCGACTCGAAGAAAATCGGTCCGCGTGCAAATTCCTGCCGCGTGGGGGCGATGAAGCCGAGATTGAGCGGCTCGCTAAGGCGCACGCCCATGGAGCGTGCCAGGCGCATCTCTCCGGGATTCTGCTGATCTTCGACGAAAATGGCCAGGCGGTCCACGAGCAGCGTTTGGGAGACGCGGTCCATCACCGAACCCAGCATAGGCTCCAGCCTGACTTCATTCGTGAGCGTGCTGCCAAATTCGATCAGCGTGCGACGGTAATCCAGGCGATCGCGGTAGAAGAAGCGGTCCAGACGCGCCTGAATGCCTTCGCGGAAAGGCTGAAAGAGGAACGCGGCGACCACGATGGCGATCATGCCGGTGACCGGGCCGCTGCTTTGCAACGGGAAAATCTGGGCGATCAGCGCCACGAGTGCGAAGTAAATGGCGGCCACGGCCGCGGTAGCCGCGGTGTACGCCAAGCCGCGCTTGAAAATGATGTCCACATCCATCAAGCGATAACGGATGATGGCGTAACCGAAACACAAGGGAATCAAGACCAGGCTGAGCGCAGTGAATTGCATCCAGGACTTCGTGGCGGCATCGAAGGCAAAGGGGAGGATGTAAAACAGAGAAAACGGCAAGCTGCCTGCCAGCGTGCCGCCGGTGAGCCACTTCAACTGCTGACGCAGGACGCCGGAGCGAGAACGCCGGAAGCTGAGATAAAAGACCACGCCGGCCGAGAGGAAGCAGAGTCCCAGAAAACCAAGCTCCAGCTGATCGAGCGCCACACGCGCCCGCGTGGTAGGCACAAAACCCAGAGCATTGACCGCAGCCACGATGTGCACCAGCAACAAAACCAGCGGCGGCATATAGACCGCGGCAAGCTTGAGCAATGAGTTCCTGGAGCTCTCCGCGCGCTCGGGAAAGACCAGCGCGAAATGCAGCAGCAGCGCGGGGGCAAGCAACCGCGCGATGACGCTGGACCAATAGACTTCCAGATCGAAGGCGTCGAGCTTTCCGCTGTACTGGAAAGAGTACAGGATAAAGGAAACCAGGCAGAAGACATAGAAATGCACGGCGCGAGGCGCGTTCCATCGTCGGACGAAAATGAACAAGCCAATGAAGAGATAAAGCAGCCCGACAAAGCGCAGATAGTTTTCCACGTGCAGGGGTTTTTGCGCCGGGGTGGTGATCAGTCGAGTTTCAAACTCTTCGCCGTTGCGCGAAAGCTTATAACGAAGTTGCGTCCACAGCCCCGCGCGATAGAGCCGCCGCGCCACGTGGGCTGCACTTGGCACCGCGGCGTCGTTGATGGTAAGGAGAATGTCGCCGGGCCGGATGCCAGCCTGCGCGGCAGGGGAGTCGGTAGCTACCTTCCAGGCCTCGACGCCACTAGAGGAGTCGGTCCAGGCGACGCCGTCGTCAACCAGGTCGTAGCGCGAGCGCTGTACAAAGTTCAGCCAGGCAAAAATCACTGCCGCCAGCGTAGCTAGCGCCAAAACCACGGCTCCGACTCTGACGCGAAGATTCTCCTTCATGGCGCGGCTCTACCTCAGACTAGTACGATAAACGTGCAACTCGACTTCCATTCTTCTGTAGATTCGCAAACATCTAACCCGCTGTAAATAAGGCAATTAGATTATTCCCCTCGCCGGGCAGAAAGCAAATTCCATTTTCTGGTAGGCAGGATACAACTTTCCAGAAGTCCGTAAAGTGCTAGAACTGCAGGCTCAAACCACCTCGGAAGCTTCGGGCGGCGGGCATTAGAAGCATCTGGCCATCTCCGGTCGTCATGGTCACATAGCCTTGGGCCAGGAGATTGTCGCATTCGGCGTTGGCTTCCCACTGACCCAACGCAAAGTGGGGTAGTGGCTGCCGAATGCCCACATGCAGGTAGGGATTCATCTGATACATGTTTTCCCCGTAGGCATCCACGCGGGAAAGCGCCGGCCCACTGATCCACTTATATCCGGCGTTGAAACGCGTGCGCGTGCGCGGAACTCTGGCGTTTACGTTGGCGCCGAGGGAGTGCAGCGGTTCGGTGCGGATGGCGTCACGCAGCGCGGCGTCCATCACATTGGTGGGTACCAAAGCTCCTGAGAAAGCATAAATGGTCGTGAATTCCAGGTCCTCGCTGATTTTTTCGCGCAGGGCCACGCGCGCGCCCCAGGCATTCGAATAGCCGCCATCGTAGGCAAATCCCCTGGTATAGAAATCCGGCAAATATTCGGTGGAGGGAAGGCCCGCGCCACGGCCGAACAGAGCAACGTGGTTGTTGTCGTCGTGGAATCCCGCAACCTGTACGAACCCCCGCGCACCCACTTTGCGTTCGATGGCGATCTCTTCATGACGGCCGCTTTCCAATACCGGCCGTCCATTTCGCCACATCAAGACGGGGAAAGCGTCGAGCTGATCGAGCGCCGAGGTCAGGGCGCTCGGAACCGGCGCGCCGGTCAATTCCGAAGTAAAGGCATCGGTTGGAGCAGTGCCCGTGGGAGAGCTGCCGTAGACCATATCCAAATACCAATTTGCGGCGAGTTTTGATTCCAGCTTCATTCGCGGCCGCAGACTCCATGCCGACGCTCCCGCCCCTACCAAAACATATTCGCCGCCAACGTGAAGAATGAAACGATTCCCCAAGGCGAACGTGCCGCCTTGATCGAGACGCACGCCACGGAAGGTGGGACCACTAGGGCCCAGCCTCGCTTCGCGGAGAACGATGGTGCTTTCCGGGCCAGTCTCCGCGGATCCGGTAGGGAGCCAGACGGTGGCAATCCCGCCCGCAGGAGAATCTTCGTCGTAACTTACTTGACCGGCAAAAATGATGCGATTGAACTTGTCGATGCGCTGATCGTAAGCAAAAGCCGTTCCCGGTGCCGCGCCAACGCTCGAGATCGAGCCTGGCCGGCGAGCTCCATCGGTAAAGTCGATTCGTGCCCGAGGAAGAGAGACGGCCTGTTCAAGGACCACGCCATAACTGGCAGGCGTGTCATCGTCCCACTGGAGCACCGGTCGCAGGCCAGCGGAAGAACGCAGCACCCATTTCCAATCATCCTGCTCTAGAGCACCGTTGGCCGGCGCACGGCGCAGCTGCTCGATCGAGGCAAACATCGATTCCAACTGAATGCGCACGACGGTGGTGAGATTGGAGGAGATGCGCACGTGCTTTTCGAGGGTAGGCAAATATCCGGCGAGCGTCACACGAACGGTGTAGAAGCCGGGTACTAACTTCTCGCCACGGAAGAAACCTTGCGTGTTGGTAAGGAATTGCTGGACTGCGGCGATTCCGGGCGCTTCGGAAAGCACTTCAACCGTGGCACCCAGTTGGGGAGTTCCGGATCCATCACGCACTACTCCGGAAAGAGTTCCGAGAGAAGACTTGGCCGGAGCCTGGGCAGCTGCCGGCGAACCGAGTCCGCACACACCAACCGCGGAAGCTAAGAAGACCCAAAAGCACAGGAGCGGGCCGCGCTTCACTTCGGTTACCTCCCAGGAGTAGTAGCGATCGCTGCCGTCTTCGGTTCCACGGGACTCTTGACCGAAAAATCCGCCGTCCGGGAAATGGTCTGATTGGCCAGCACGTCGGTGGCGCTGACCTGCAGAGTATACTTCCCCGGCGCGAGGGTTGCTAGAGGCAAAAGGCGTTCCAGGGTGACCTGGTCGCCGGTCTGCTTCATTTCCGCCGTGGTTTCTTTGAACTGCATCACCTGCTGGTCGCCCCTCTTCACGGTGTAGACAAAGGTGGCGTCGGTCTTGTGCGTCTTATCGTCGGGCTTGAGGTTGTACACCTGCAAGTAGATTCCCATTCTGTCGCTGGTCGTGAAATCGGCGGTCAGGCGAGGCCGCACCTTGGAAGAACCCAACACGAATTGTCCGGTGCCGACCTGCTTGGCTGGCACGTGTTCAATCTGGTCCGCCAGGATCAGAGAACTGGCTTCCAGCTTTTCTTCGTCGTAGCGCGGCACGGCGAGACGGCTGTTCACCACGCCCACATTTCCGCTGTCCACATCCTTGATCACGATATCCAGGCGATACAGGCCCGGACGCAAAGGAATGGCCTTCTGATAGATGGCCGACAATTTCAGGGATTGCTGGAACAGCGAATCCGGATAGTCGCGCGAAACGGAGTCTTCGAAGGTTTGCACCACACGGCCAGTCAGCGTGCTGATGCGCCCGAAAATATTCAGCTCGGCAGAGTGCACGCCATCCTTGGACTTGAACTGCAGCTGATGATTGGGAATCTGGATAGTGATGGGCACCAGCACCGTGTCGCTGGTCACCTTCATAAAGTCGGTGCGATAGTCGAAGTGCAACTGGTCGCGCACCATGCGCGTGGTGACCAATGCTTCCAGGTCCTTGTACTTGACCGGCGGCGCTTGCTGCACCTTGGCGTACTGTTCCAGGCGGTTAAACTCATTCAAGGAAGCGGGCGTTCCACCCATGGTGGTCGGCATGGTCGTGCCATCCGAACGCGTGAAGCGGTCGGCCTTGGAAGCCATACCCATCGATTCCATCAAGCTCAAACCTGCGCCCGGGACGTGCGTGAGAGCGTCTTTTTCCGAGGGATCCATGGTCTGGTGATATTCACCGGAACTGCTGGGGTCGACGAACTCAATGATGATGTTCTCGCCGACTCCTTCCATGTAACGGTAGCGCCAGGTTTCCCAAGGGTACGTGGTAGTCGAACCGCCGCCCTCTTCCATCGGACGATCGTAGGTTCCGCCGGTGGGATGCGATTCGATCTCATCGGGCTTGCCCCAAATGATGTAGATCCTGCCGCGGTCGGTCATCCAGCCGGGTTTGCCGGAAGCAAAATGTTCGTTGGCATAAGCGATGCGGCGATAGTGCTCTTCCTTAAAATCGTTGTCGGGCAAATCGGGATTGGTGCTGCGGCGCAACCAGAAGGACTCGATGAACTGCTCGCGCTCTTCATTGGTTTCCAATCGCAGGAAGGCAGTGCGCTCGGCGGGGGAAATGATGTAGACGACGTCCTCGTTGAGCCAAGTCTTGTAGGGCGTATCCAATTCCTTGAGGGTCTTCTTGAGCTTTTGCCGTTGTTCTTTTGTGAGCTTCTGGTCGGTGGGAGCGGGCAGGGGATTTTGATCCTGTTCCTGCTGCGGATACACCGGTAACGTCAGAAATACCAGGGAAGCTAAACTAGCCGCGAAAACCCGAAAAACATTGGACATGGAGACACCTCTACCACGCTTGAATTCTAAACCCCCGACAACACCCCGTCAAATGTTGAATGTTATTCATTCAAAGACACTTCCCTACCCCGTTAGAAGGCCCAGCGCAGCGGGGAGTTGCCTCCAGACCGGAGGAAGCTATTGGATGTGGCGGATACCGCCGTCGCTGCCGACCAGGGAGTCGAAGATCGCCAGGACGTGGCGGCGGTATTCGACCATACGGGTGAAAATATCTCTTAGCTGGGGCTCGCGCTCGGCTTCGCGATGCCACTTGGCGAGCACCGCCGGAGGTACCTCAATATCCTGGCGAAGTTTTTCCGCAGAATAGCCTCGCAGGAAGAGCCCATAAAAAAAGGCCGCTTCCCGCTGGGGGAATTCGAGATCGGAGTTGATCTCAGGTGCCAGGACTGGTGCAATGGCTGCCATAAGGAAAACCGCAGTTTACCCAAAACTAGTGCGGCGTCAAGTAGGACCTGCGTTTTTTTGTTGCCAGCCTGTCAATAAGACAGCCCCAAACCAGGGGTAACGTATCGCCTCTTGACCAGCACTGACCGCCGTAGGATGCTTAACGGGATGACCAGGTTACCAAATTCGCTCGCGGGCAGAACCATCGGAAGGTTTTTGCGCTTTGGCATGCTGCGAGGCCTGCGCTCGGTGGAAATCAACGCCGACGATTTTCGCAAGTACTTGTCGAACAAGCATGGATTGTGGGTGCCGCACTTCGGGCGCATGCGGGATGTGCCGGTGGAACGGTTGGATGCCATTGCCGAGCGGCTGATTCACGATTCGCAACGATTGGCGCTGGCGCAAGGAGCGGGCTTTGGCCTGGGCGGAATGATCACATTGCTGCCCGACGCCAGCTTGCTGACGATCATCACTTTGCGGCTGATCCAGAGACTGTGCCTGCTGTACGGCTTCGAACGGAAAGGCAGCGAAGAGCGCGTGGAGTTGTGGCTGGCGGCTGCCGCTGCGGCGGGAATCGACTTCAGCAAGGATCTGGCAGAAAAACAAATGGTCGAAAAACTCGCGCCGCGTCTGGCCGGCCGGCTGGCCGTGAAGATTGGCGAGGAGAGCGCCGAAAAGTGGGTGGGGCGCATGGTGCCGCTGGCGAGCTCGGCGATTGGCGGCGCTTTGAACTACTCCTTCGTCAGAACCTGGGGACGCCGGGTGCAACGTCACTTGAGAGAACGGCACCTCCAAGAGCGAGTTGCTTCACAGGTGCAGGTCGGTAAGCCGGTGGTAGTCAGCTAGAGTTTCGCTTTTCAGGCGGTCATGCCCCAGGATGCTGCGATTCCGTTTCTACTCGGCGTTAACTATCCCTGGTTGAACTATGCGCAGGATTATGGCCAAGGGCCGTGGGGCCACCGGGGCATCAGTGTGCCGGAAAATCAATCACGCGTGGCGCAGGATTTCTCGGAGATTCGAGAGAGTGGCGCGAAAGCGGTGCGTTGGTTCTTGTTTGGCGACGGCCGCGCGGGGTTTCTGACGGAAAAAGGGATTCCCACGAAGCCCGATGCGTTCCTGTTCAAAGATGTTGCTGCGGCTCTCGGTCTCGCGCAAAACTGCGGCCTGAAACTTTGCCTTTCACTGATTGATTTTCTCTGGCTTCAGGACCACAGTGGAAAACGCGTCGGCCACGCAAATGAACTCATGCTGCAGTCTGCCGCAGGACGCGAAGCTTTCCTCGAGCACATCCTGATTCCGCTGTTCCGGGAATTTCGCGGGCACCCTGCGCTTCTGGCTTGGGAAATCGCCAATGAGCCGGAATGGGCCATCCGGGAATTCGACCGCCAGCGCAGCGCAAAAATGCATCTGGCGGATTTCCGCGTGTTTGCCACGGAAGTCGCCGAGGCTGTTCATGAATTCGGCGAAGTTCCCGTTACCCTGGGGTCCGCGCGGCTCGAATGGGTGCCCGCGTGGCACGAAATCGGATTGGATTTCTACCAAGGGCATTACTATCCGGCCACCGAACGCGAGACCGAGGCGAACCTCGGAAAGCAGCTCGCTCGACTGCCAACGCTCGACAAGCCTTTGTGGCTCGGCGAACTCCCTGCCCGCGACGCTTCCGCTCATTATTCTCTCGAGCAGGCGCTCGACGAGTGCCACGACGCGGGTATTCTTGGCGCTGCCGTGTGGCGCTGGACAAAGCCGGAGGAAACGAGCAGCGATGTAGCGCTTGGCTCGGTGGAACCGGCGACCTTGCGGACCTGGGCTCTAGACAGGCGTACGCGTGGGGCCAGCGCGTAAGCGCGCAAGGAGAAGGAATGCGGGCGGCGTTCAGGAAAAAAACTTGGCCAAAGGCTGCGGGAATTTTGTTGCTGCTCGCCGCTGGTTGGAGCACAGAAGTCGCGGCGCAAGAACCTGCCAACGAAGAGGAAATTCGCGCAGAAATGGCCGCGGCGGAACGACTGCTGGGCAAGACGCCCGATCGCGCCGCGGTGCTTTATCTGCTGGCGGCGTTACACGCGCAATTGGGAGAAATCCACGAGGCCATGACCAACCTGAAGGAATGCGTGTCCTTGAAGGAAGGTTTCGACCCCGCGGGCGGCCCGGAGTTTGCGGGTTTGAAAGGCGCTCGCGAGTACGACCAGCTTTTGGAACAAGCGCGTAAGGATTTCCCGGCGGTCGACCAGGCCCGGCTGGCTTATGTGACAACGGAAAAGGACCTGGTCCCGGAAGGGCTGGCGTACAGTTCCGCGCGCAACGTTTTCTACCTGAGCAGCCAGAACCTGCGAAAAATCGTCGAGATCCCGGGGAATAGCGTGGTCAAAGCTGCGGGCAAAGGGGCGGTTCCCGAGAAGAGCAGCGATTTTGTTCCCGGCGATCGCTACAAGCTTCTGCCCATTCTGGGGATTCGCATGGATCCCAACGATGGAAGCGTGTGGAGCAATTCCTGCCTGGATGAAGGCAAGTCGGAACTGCTGCACTTCGATCCGGAGGGAACGCTGCTGGGCCGCTATCGAACGCCGGAACCCGGGAAACACTGCTTCAATGATCTGGTTGTGCTTCCTTCGGGAGAGGTTTTTCTGACCGACACGCTGGCCAACAAGCTGCTGCAATTCGAGCCCCGGACGCAAACGTTCTCCGAGATGAAAGTTTCGCGGGAATTGTTGGAGCCGAACGGCATTACCCTCGCCGGCGACAATCAGCTCATGTATTTTGCCGATCAGCTGGGCGTGCTTCGCGTGGACCTCGAAAGCGGTGACAGTGTCGAGGTGGATGCAGGAACGCATAGCACGCTGGCGGGCATTGACGGTTTGTATTGGCACAAAGGCAGCTTGATCGCAATTCAAAACGGCATTGGCACGCCACGCGTCGCCGCGTTCCAGTTGGCCAAAGATGGCGTGCATGTTTCCAGAACCACGATTCTGGAGTACCGCTCGAATTTGTGCGTTTTGCCGACGACCGGAGCGCTGCGGGAGGACGAGTTCTACTACATCGTGAACAGCGGGAGCAACAATCTGAATAGTGACGACCACGTGATGGACGTGACAAAACTCGAGCCGGTGCGGATTGCCGTGATTCACTTGCCTTGAGGTGCACCGTCGGCGGCCGATGCGGCGCGGGAGTGGAATTTCCGACGAAGGCCACGTACATTGGGTAGAGCGTGTAGCGCGGCATACCGAGAAGAGAGGTGCGCATGAAAGCATTGGGAAAGATCCTGTCCGGAGCGGCGATTCTTGTCTCCGGCGTGTGCCTGCTCTTGATTCCGCAGTTCGCGGCTTCCGGCACACAGCCGATCGCCGGGATCGAGCACGGTCAAGCTCCGAACCCCGATGAACCGATTCCGGCGTTTCACATGCAGCCGCCGACAGAAGCTCTGCCACCCACCATGGAGCCCTCGCTCTTTCCCAACATCGGAGTTTTCAATGCCTATATGGTGGCGGGCCGGGTAAAGAAAGTTCTTTACCAGCAGCCCTGCTATTGCCACTGCGACCGCAGCCAGGGTCACGGAAGCTTGCTGGATTGCTTCGTTGGCCGGCATGGTTCCGGGTGCGACACATGCATGAGGGAAGCGTTTTACTGCTACGAGCAAACACGCAAGGGCAAAACGCCGGCGCAAATCCGCGATGGGATTATTCACGGCGAATGGGAGAAAGTGAACGTGGCGAAATACCAGACGGCGTATTTGCCACCGGCGAATGCGCCGGTAAAATGATTTGCGCGCGCGAGGAAAAGGTGCGCGAGAGGTTCGAGATCGAGCAAGGGCCTGGTCGCCTCGAGGGACGAGTTACGGAACAATCTACAGAGGTCCTGGAGTGAAAATGAAGAATAAAAGTGGGCGGATGGCGCTCGGCGCCGGGCTGATTCTTTGTTTGTGGTGCGCGCTGATCCTCCCGTTCATTCGCAGCGTGAACGCCGACGCGAATTGGGGTTTTGCCATGAGCAATCTGGACAAAACCTGCAAGCCTTGCAATGACTTTTACCAATTCGCGATGGGCGGGTGGATGAAAAGCAATCCGATCCCGCCGGAGTATGCCACCTGGGGATCGTTCGCGGTGTTGCGAGACAAGAATCTGACCGACCTGCGCACCATTCTCGAGAGCACGGCCAAAGAGAATGCCCCCGCGGGTTCGAACAAGCAGAAGATCGCGGATTTTTATGGCAGCTGCATGGATTCGAGCGCGATCGATTCCGCAGGATTGAAGCCTCTGGCCGCAGAATTCGCCGCCATCGAAGCGGTCGAGGACCGCAAAGCACTGGAAACGGAAATCGCGACCTTGCAGCGGGAACGCGTGAATGCGGTCTTTCGATTTTTCTCCGCGCCGGACTTCAAAGACAGCTCGCGCAATCTGGCGCAGTTGAGTCAGGGCGGGTTAGGAATGCCGGACCGCGATTACTATTTGCGCGAAGATGACAAGTCAACGCAACTGCGGAGCGACTACGTCGAGCACGTGGCCAAAATGCTGCAATTGGCGGGCGATGCCCCGGAAAAGGCCGCGGCCGAAGCCAAGGTGGTGATGGATCTCGAGACCGGTCTGGCCAAGGCCTCGCGCAATCGCGTGGAGCTGCGCGACCCGGACAAGAACTACAACAAGATGACGCTGGCCGAGATCGGCGCGATGACTCCCGACTGGTCGTGGGAAAACTATCTTCGGACCATGAGCGCTCCCGCCGTAGACCAGGCCAACCTGCGGCAACCGGATTTCTTCAAGGAAATGAACCGGGAACTTACGGCGGTGCCGCTGGCCGACTGGAAGGTCTATCTGCGGTGGCAACTGCTGCACGCCTACGCGCAGGCGCTTCCGGAAAGCTTCGTGCAGGAAAATTTTGCTTTCTACGGAAAGAAGCTGTCAGGAGCAAAGGAAATTCTGCCGCGATGGAAACGTTGCGTGCAAGCCACGGACCAGAATTTGGGAGAAGCGCTCGGCAAAGTATATGTCGACGAGTATTTCCCGCCCGCGGCCAAGGCCCACGCGAAAGAAATGATCAACAACTTGATTGCCGCGCTCGAATCGGACATTCCGACGCTGGCCTGGATGGGGCCGGAGACCAAGAAGCAGGCGCTCGCGAAGCTGGAAGCCTTCACCGTGAAAATCGGCTATCCCGATAAGTGGCGCGACTATTCAAAATTCACCGTGACGCGCGGGTCCTATCTTGCCGACCTCCGCAACGGTCTGGAGTTCGAGCAGGCTCGCGAGGTCGCAAAAATCGGACAGCCGGTGGACCGTTCGGAATGGGGCATGACGCCGCCGACCGTCAATGCCTACAACAACTCGACGATGAACGAGATCGTTTTCCCCGCGGGCATCATGCAACCGCCGTTCTACAATCCCAACGCCGACGATGCCGTGAATTACGGCGGCATGGGCGCCGTGATCGGCCACGAAATCAGCCATGGCTTCGACGATCAGGGCTCCAAATTCGACGGCCAGGGCAATCTGCGAACCTGGTGGACACCCGAGGACCGCAAGAGCTTCGACGAGCATGGCGATTGCATCGTGAAGCAGTTCGACAGCTACGAAGTCGAACCCGGGCTGCATCAGAACGGCAAGCTGGTGCTCGGCGAAAGCATTGGCGACCTTGGCGGGTTGACGATCGCGTATGCCGCGTACGAAAAATCGCTTGAAGGCAAGCGTCCCAAGGACGTCGACGGCTTCACGCCGGAGCAGCGTTTCTTCCTGGGCTGGGCGCAAGTCTGGGGAGCAAACCAGCGGCCGGAGGCGGCGCGGCTGCAAACCAACACTGACCCGCATCCGCTGGCACGATTCCGTGCCAATGGTCCGTTGTCAAACATGGAAGCTTTTGCCAAGGCGTTTGGCTGCACCAAGGGTGAAGCCATGGTGCGGGAAAACGCTTGCAAGATCTGGTAGGACGAACGGAAGTTGAAACGTAACGAAGCAGGCCGCGCGGGTCGAGCAGCGTGCCGCCTTTCTTCTTGCTTCCGTCGGCTTGGTCTCTCGCGGCGCTATTTCCCGTGGCGGAGATACGCGTCGGTCTTGTTGAGCCAGTCTTCGCGTGGCGGAGTGAACACGTCGAGGTCCAGCGTGTCTTCGAGCGCCCAGGCTTCATGCGGCATGTTGCCAGGGATGCACAGAACCTCGCCGGCTTTCACAACCACTTCCTTGCCATCGATAGCAAATTTCAGTGCGCCTTCCAGAATGTAGGTCACCTGTTCGTTGTGGTGATGATGCTCGGGGACGTGGCCGCCCTTTTTGATGAACACGCGGGCCAGCATGACCTTGTCGCCCACGACCATTTCGCGGTCGATCTTGTCGTTTAGCGGTTCGCGGTGAACCTGGTTCCACGGAATATATTTGAATTCCTGTTTTTCACTCATTTCATGTCTCCATACATGCGTGCTGCAGTGTCGTGCAGATAATTGCGCGCCATCTCCAGCGCTTTTGTCTCGGTAATCGCGCCTTCCTCGAGCAACTCGGCCAGCGCCGCCGCCAGTGCGGTGCGCGAGGTGCGCGCGGCCAGCCAGAAACTCTCTTCTGCGCCCAGCGCTTCATTGAACGGGAAGGCGTCGGAACCGTACATCATCTTGTCGGGATAAATGGTGAGGAGCATCTTGAGCACCTCTTTAAACTGCGAGGGATAGAGCATTTCCGACTGGAACGAAGTGTCCAGATAGACATTCTTCACCGCGGTGAGCAGCGCGGCTTCGCGTTCATACGGCCAGCCACCATGAATGAGCACAAACGTGACGTTCTTGTAGCGGGCATCACGCACCACATTTTCCAGATTGAGCACGTTGCCCTGCCGCAGGCTGAAGTAATCCCCGATGCCGACGGCGGTGTGGAAATGCATGGGCAGGTGCAGCTTGCCGGCCTCGTCGGCGATGACGCGGAAAATGTAATCCTGGAAGATGCGGTATTCATCGGCATTCGGGACGCCGCCGGAGTGATAGTGACTGTAAATCGCTTCGGCCTCGGAACGCGGCGGGTCGGTGAAATACAGGGTGCGGAAATACGCGGCTTCGAATTTAATGGCTACCCCGCCATGCTTTTGATTGTCGGCCATGGTGCGGCGCACAAACTCTTCATAGCCTGCCAGGTCCGCGGGAAGACCTTCGACACCTTCCTGTTTCTTCCAGCGCGCCAGCATCTTTTCCTGCAGCGGAACGTACACGCCCATGTCCGGGGTGCTCGAGGTCTGCTGGCTGTTATCGAAGGGATAGAAAAAGGAATCGCCAAAGAAAACCCAGTGGAATCGCTTGGGATCCAGGTACGGAGCCATCATGGCGCGGTTCGCCAGGCAGATTTGCACGTTTAGCTTGTCGAGGATGCCGTCGAAGTACGCGGTGCCGCCGGCCTGTTGCGCGGCTTTCTTCTTGTCGGCGAGCCATTTGGCGTGCTCGGGCTTGAAATCATCGTAGGGGTAGCCGAAAAGGGATTTCGCGGCGGCGACAAATTCGGGATTGTCGTCGCGCAGGCGAAATGTGGGGCTTTCCTCAGGCGGAGCGGCCATGGCGTCGACATCGGAATCGTCAGCGAAACCGGGATGGGCGTGATTGTCGTACATGGGAATCTTGTCGATCTCGACGAGCAGGCGATCGTAGGTTTTCTTCACGTCACCGGAAGCGAAGGGTGTGGCTTGCGCAGCCGCGGATTGCGCCCAACCCGCCGCGAGAAGAAGCCCCACGCTGGCGCCTAGCAAATGTTTGAACCTCCCCTGCCCTAAAGGGCGGGGATTCCTGACAGGCTCACACATGGCAAGCCTCCTCGTGGGCTGTTCCAGCCCCGACAAATAGCGTGTTACGAGCCGCATTAACATCACGGTCGTGCAGACTTCCACAATCTGAGCAACGCCACTGCCTTACCGCAAGCCCGGACCATCCTGTGGGACCGGAGAGGCTCCCACAGTCAGAACAGGTCTTGGTGGAAAACTTAGCATCAGGTTCGTCGTATTGCGTACCGCCTGAACGGCTCTTGTACGCAAGCATCTGACGCAACTGATAGTGGGAAGAACTGGAAACGGACTTCCCAAACTTTTTGGCAACACCTTTGTGATTGTCTCCGCTAAAGCGAATGATGACGTTCTCTTGAACAAGGCGAAGCGACAACTTGTGGTTCCGGTCCTTGACTTGATTCGCACGATGCTCGTGCAAGCGAGCCGTCAGAACTTTATTGTAACCACGCTGGGCTTGCGCCAAACGATGCTCCGTGGCTTCGAGTTCTCTTGGGTGTTCTACCTTTTCCCATTGCCCGTCAAGTGCGGCAATGGTGAGCAAGTGCTTGAAGCCGGGGTCAATGCCGACCTTTCCGCAATCTTTGCGCTCGATAGGCTCCCGGTCAGTTGCAATAAACAAGCACAAATACCAACCACTAGCACGTCGAACGATTCGACCGCACTTGATTTTGCCTTCGGGTAATTCCTGCTTGTGGAAGCGAACTTTACCGAGACCGGGGACACCAATATGGTTTCCCTTTGGTGGTTTGATAGGGTCAGGGAAAGGAACGCTATTTAACTTGTTTCGTACACCCTTAAAACGTGGCTTCTTGGCAAGTTTCTTAAAACAACGTGCCCACCCGGTATGGGCTTGCAGCAATATTCCCTGCAAGGTATGACTGGGTATTTTAAGTTTTTCGCCGTGGTTCGCTAGCAGGTTTTGAAAGTCTTTTGGCCTGTAGTAGATTTTGTCCTTGGCATCGAGTTCTATTTTGCGGATAGCCCAGTTCCACACGCTCGTGAGATTCCAAAGCCATCCCACCAGCCGGGCTTCCTGCACGTTGTTGAGCCGAAGTTTGAGTTGCGCTTGAATCATACTTTCTTTTGGTTCTCTACGTATTGCTTGATGACTTCAAGTGGTGCACCACCGACAGTTGAAACGAAATATGAGTTGGTCCAGAGACTCGGGAGCCGTGATGATAGACTCGGAAACTCTTTTCTGAGCTCGTGGGACGTTACGCCTTTGATGTACTTGACCAATCGGTGTATCCCAAATTGAGGGTCTACCTCGACTAGCAAGTGAACATGGTCAGGCATGATTTCCAGTGCGATAATCTCGGCTCGATACCTTGAAGCAGTCTTATATATCAACGCGAACAACTTTTTTGCTATCGCATCCACAAGAACTTTGCGACGATATTTCGGACACCAAACAACGTGGTATTTGCTGCTGTAAACAACGTTGTTGTTCGATTTGTACCCGAGCATTATACCCAGAGCCTACCGCACTTTCTCGTAACTGTCAATAGATACCTGTTAGCAGTCTAATCAGTTACTCGCTTGACCCCACGGCTAAAGCCGAAGGATTGCGCTCGCTCTTGTTCATCACCTCGGCAACCCCCCGCTCGTGCAGCTGAAAAAATCAGAAGCTCAGAAATCTACCCGATCATGTAGCGGTCAGAGAGCCACGGTGGCGCGCCAGTGGGACGACACGCGGCGAATGCGCTCCAGCGCCTCTTCGAGAAGGTGTGTGGCACTCACCAGGGAGAATCGCAGGAAGTTTTTGCCCTCGGCGCCAAACGCCGCGCCTGCAATTCCCGCCACGCCCACCTCTTCGAGCAAAATCTTCTGAACCTCTTCGGCGGACCTGCCGGTTTCCTCGATGTTCACCCAGGCGTAGAAGGCGCCGTCGGGCGATTGGCAGCGGAAGCCGGGGATTTTGTTGAGTTTCGCGACGAACAGATCGCGGCGTTTGTGATACTCGTGGACCATCGCGGGCACCGCGCTGGTAATGTCCAGCAAGGCTTCGATGCCCGCCAGCTGCGTGAACTCCGCGGTGCACGTAAAGGTATTGAGCACCAGCATATCCAGCGCGTCAATCACCGGCGTTTGCGCCACGGCGTAGCCCAAACGCCATCCGGTCATGGCGAAGGATTTGGAAAATCCATCGATAATCACGGTGCGGTCAGCCATGCCGGGCAACGCCCAAATGGATTTGTACTCGCCACTAAACAGAATGCGCGCGTAAATCTCGTCGGCGATGACCCACAGGTCGTACTTCCTGGCAAGTTCGGCAATCTGCAGGATCGTGGCGTCGCTGAACACCGTGCCGGTAGGATTGTTCGGTGAATTGAAGATCAGCATGCGCGTCTTCGGCGTGATCTTCGCGGCAATTTCCGCCACGTCCGGCTGAAACCTGTTTTTCTCGCGCAATGCGTAGGGCACAGCTTTGGCGCCCAGACCGCGCGTGAAGGACGGATAGATGGGAAAGCTGGGATCGGGATACAGCACTTCATCGCCGGGCTCAATGAGCGCCATCATGGCGAGTGCCAGAGCCATCTTGCAGCCCGGCGCCACCAGCACTTGTTCCGCGCGCACATCCAATTTGCGGGTGCGCTTCAGATACTCCGCGATGGCTTCACGAAGCGGAGCAATGCCGCGTGTGGAGACGTAGCGGTCGCGGCCTTCGGCAACGGCGGCGCGCAGCGCATCGACCACCGGCGCCGCGGGATGAAAGTCCGGCTCCCCGAGTTCGAGGTGAATGATGGAGCGGCCTTGCTTCTCGAGTTCTTTGGCGCGGGTGTATACCGCAAGAGCGCCCTCGCCGGTCAGTTGTGCGATACGTGTAGCGATTTTAGCCATGGCCGAAAAATCATATCACTAGTCGCCGCGGGGTTCTTCCGCGGAAAAACACGCTCCAGGCACGGATTTGCCGCGCCGCAGCATAAGCCCAGAGGTCAGAGGAGTTGCCCTTAGAACGCGAGTTTCAACGAAAACTGAATCAGCCGCGGCGTGCCAACCGTCGAGAAAATCTTTCCGAACGGCCCGCCGAACGTGGGGTTGCCGCTGGCATCGTGGGTGATGGTTTCCACGTCGTTGATCGCGGGATTGGCGAAATTGGCGTGGTTGAAGATGTTGAAGAAGTCGGTGGTGAAGCGAAGGTTGAAGCGCTCTCCCAGCTGGAAGTTCTTGATGAGCGAGAAATCCCAGTTTTGCTGGTACGGACCGCGATAGGTGTTGCGGCCCAGAACGCCGTAATTCGTGGTGCAGAAGTTGGCATCCGAGGCGCACTCGGTGGGATAAAGCAGCGGCGCCGGAGCAAAGTTGGCGACGTTCAGATAGCCGTCGAGGCGGCTCTCAGTGCTCCCCTTTGTGTAGCCGCCGCCAACGGTTCCGCCAGGCGCCAGGCTGCCGTTCAGAGTGGGCGTGTAACCAGGGGAGAGGAACGCGGAGCCAGCAAGCGAATCGGTGACGGAGAAGGGCGTCCCGGACTGGATGATGGTGATGCCGCTGATGGCCCAGTTACCGAGCGCCTTGTGTTTCCAATCGTTGCCGTCGGAGAAGAAGGGCAGGTCGTAGCGATAGCTCAGGGCCAGGCGCTCGGGCCGGTCGAAGTCCGACAACCCGCGCGACCACTTCAGGTCGGCCTCATTGTTGTAAGCGGTATTCAGAGCGGTGTTGCCGCTGGAGGTCGCGTCCGTTGATTTAGAGAAGGTGTAGGCAGCCTGGACGTAGCCGTGAGCCCAGCGTCGCGAAAGCGTGGTCTGCAGCGAGTTGTAGTGCGAATAGGCATCATTGGCGAAAATCTGGAAACCGCCGTAACCGTTGATCGCCGGGATCGGAGACCGCGCGGGACCATTGGCAAAAGTATTGGCGGTGATCTGATAGCTGTTTCCGTTCACATCGGTGATGGTGACGGGATGCTGCGGACTGGCGTCCTCGCCGGGAATGTTCGTGCGCGTTTCGCGCAAGTGCACCGCGTGGGTTCCGACGTAGCCAACTTCGAGCACCCACTGCTTACCCAAATCGCGCTGGATGGTCATGTTCCACTGCTGGGTATTCGGCATCACGAATTTTCGCGGGACCGCCAGCACGAACAGGTTGGTCGTGGGAATTGTCCCGGGGCTGCCCGCGGCGCAAGCGAAGTTTCCCGCCAGATTTGTGTTTCCTCCGGGGAAACCCTGGAACGCGGCAGTGCACGGAATGAAATTGGGATCGAGAGTTCCGGCGACAGGTAGACCGTTATTGGTGCAGCCGGGTGCTGGATTTTGTGAAAAGTAAGTCGCCAGGCAGCCAGGATTGGAAGCGCCGAAGGTAATCGGCAAAAATGGCGCCTGGAAGGAAAGCTGGTCCGCGGTTCCAACGTCTTCGCGGACGAAGTAAATCCCGTAGCCGGCGCGAATTGTGGTGGTGCCTTTGCCGCCAAGGTCGTAAGCAAGACCGATGCGCGGGGCGAGTCCGGTGGAATAGGCATTCTTGAACGTCGTATCGCTTCCGCTGCCGGTCAACCCGGGAACGTTCAAGGTGTTGGCGCAACCGCCATAGATCATGGGATAGAGATTCTGCGCGGCCAGGCTTTCATCGATGTTGCCGAGGTGGCAGAGATTGTCGCTGAAAGCGCCGTCAATCTCGGTGCGCAGTCCCAGGTTCAGCGTGAGGTTGCGCCGCACTTTCCAATCGTCCTGCGCGAAGAAGCCGTAGTCGGTGGTGCGGTACTGGTGGTTGTACACGCCGCCGCCGCCAAAGCTGAAGGCCGATGCACCCTGGAGAAAGTTTTGCCAGTCCGTCAGACCCGCACTGTTCAGGAAGAAGATTTGTCCGTTGAAGGTTTGCGGAAAGAGCTTGTCCAGATTGACGCGCGTAATTTCGCCGCCGAAGCGGAAAACGTGCGCGCCCTTAACCCAACTGACGTTATCGACAAAATTGAAATTGTTCTGCGTCTGATACTGGTTGGCGGGAGGCGTGGGTCCAATCTGGAAGCCCGAAGTGTTGAACGTGAATTTGTAGATGGACTGCGTGATGTTGTTCGAGGGGCGGTCAATGCCAAGATCCGCGGCGGTGACTGGCGGCACGTTCAGCAAGCTGTAGTTCATGCGCACATAGCCGAAGCGGAATTCATTCACCAGGCTTGGCGTGAAAAGGTGCGTCTCTCCGATGCTGAAGAATCGCGCGCCGACCGGTATCTGGTAGGGGAAGTCCAGGTCCGTGGCGCTGATGCTGCTCGCCAGCGTGCCGCCCAAGGAAGCTTGCAAGCCGCCGGCGCCGAAGGGCAAGAGGCTCGCGGAATTGGAGAAGAAGAAGTTGGCGCTGAGTTTGTCTTTGCTGGAATTGAATTCCTTGTTCCAGTCGATGGTGAACTGATTGTCGGTAAAAGTGCCAGGCTTGCTATAGATGAAGGGAGCGGTATTCACGGTCACCTGGCAAGTGGTGGGATTGACGCTGACGCCCGGCGTGCCGGCCACCGAAGGAATCAAGTATCCGCCGGGAGTATTGCCGAATTGCGTGCTCTGAAAATTCAGAAGCTTCAGCACCACGGGATCGATGGAGATCGGGACCGCGGGGCAGCCATTCGGATTGCCCGCCGAAGGAGCCACGGCGGGGGTGCTGAAGATGCTGGCGAGATTCGCCGCGCTGCGGTCGGTGGGAAGAATCGGGAAGCCAGGATTATTGATCTCGGTTCCTGGAGACAGCGCACTCACCTGGCGCGTTCCCTGATAGTTCCCGAAAAAGTAGCCGAACTTCTCTTCCACCAGCGGGCCGCCAAGGCTGCCTCCGAAAATATTCTGCCGGACTTCCGGGCGCTTCAGGCCGCTGGCGTTTTGAAAAAACTCGTTGGCGTTGAGCACTTCATTGCGAAAGAACTCGTAGACATCGCCGTGAAATTGCCTGGTGCCGGTTCTCAGGATGGCGTTGACGTCGCCGCCGCCGTTGCGTCCCTGGCTGGCGTCGTACAGCGACGTTTGCACCTTGAATTCCTGCAACACATCGGGGTTCGGCAGCGGCACGTAATAGTTCTGCGCCACGTTATAGTCGGTGGCGCTGATTCCCTCAATCTGGTAGTTGTTGTTGTCTTCGCGCTGCCCGTTCACAAATATTTTTGTGACGCCGCGCCCGAGTTGCGCCGAGGCGTTCAGTTCGCTTTGCGCGCCGGTGCTCAAAGTCAGCAATTGCTGGTAGTTTTGCGTGGCCAGAGGCAGCTCACGGATGGTTTCATGCCCCAAGGTGCCTCCGGTTGTGGCGGCGGTCGTGTCGACCGTGGCGACCTGAGCGGAAATCTCCACTTTTTCGCTGACGGTTCCGGGCTTTAGCGAGATGGTGACGCGGGTCGTCTCGGTGACGCGCACTTCAACGCCCGTGGCTCTGGCCGTGGCGAAGCCGGCCTTGTCGACCACCAGGTAGTAGTTTCCCGGCGGCAGCAGGGTGGCCACGAAGGAACCGTCCGGGCCGGTATTTTGGCGGCGCACCAGCAGGTCTGTGGCACGGTTGGAGATTTGCACTTCGGCGTCGGCAACCGAACCGCCGCCGACGTCGGTGACGGTTCCGCTGATTGCTCCGGTAGCGCCTCCCTGGCCGTTCGCCGCCGGAATACCAGGCAATGCTGCAATAAGAAGGAACAACGAAAAAAACCGGTTGAGTCCCCGCATGCTTTCCCCCGTATAAAAAGTCCGCCACGCCCCGGGGAACCGGGAAATCTCACCGCGCCACCTGGCTGTCGGTTTTCTCGCCGGACGGGCGAGAGAGATCGGTTGTACACAGCACCCCTGGAGGACCAGTAGAGCAGGGAAGTTATCTGGTAAACCCTCTATTGTCAAGCAGTTGGCAGTAAATAATTCTTATCCTGGTCATCGCGCGAGCGTATACTGGCCCGTACCAATGTGCTACGTGACAGAAATTGCAACGCCTGGGGATGAGCGGCGGGAGGCAGGTGTCGCGCCAACTTCACTTGTCGCTGGTTTGTCATTTCTTTTCGCTAACGCAACCTGGTGAAGTGCGCTATCGTCTAACTTTACAGGGAGCTTGCTCACCTCGAGGTACGCCATGAAAGCTCGTTCACTTGTACTGATTTTTGCAGTAATTCTGCTGGTCTCGGCCGGCCTGCCCGGCATGGCGGCCGCCGATACCAGCCATATTCGAATTATTCGCCTTAGCCTGGTTCAGGGAACTGTGCGCTTTGCCGGTTCCTTCCATAATGATTCGTTGACCGATCCCAAGGCGGTATGGCAAACAGCACCGCTCAACATGCCCATCCGCGAGGGCTATGCCCTGGCAACGGACGCAGGCCGGGCGGAAGTTGAGTTTGAGAATGGCGCCATGGCATTCCTCGGCGACAATACGGTCCTGGAGTTCTACGATCTCTCGCTGCACGATGGACAGAGGATTACGCGTTTGGTGCTTCGCCAAGGCACCGCCGTTTTCTATGAGCACTCGCTCACGGACTATTTCAGCGTGACGGGTGGAGACTTTACGGTAGAGGCTGGAGCGCGCTCACGGTTCCGGCTGAACAATTTTGACGACGGCAGCATCGTGGACGTCGAAGCTGGGCAGGTTACCGTGCTGCGCAATGACAACTCCACGCCGCTCGAAAAAGGCCAGTCGTTTTCTGTGCGCGCATCCGATCCGAAGTACCCGGTGATCGCGCGCGTGGAACCAAACGACGATTTTGACGCCTGGGTTTCTGGGCGGATCAATAGCGTGATTACGGCCACAAATTACACCAACCAATATACGAGCACCTTTAATTACAGCTCCGGATTTTCCGACCTGTACACCTTCGGTTCCTGGTATTCGCTGGCAGGATATGGGTACGGCTGGCGCCCGTTCGGCGTTGGCGCGGGATGGTGCCCGTTTGATGCGGTTTACGGCAACTGGTACATGGACGCGAGCATTGGCTGGTCGTTCATTGGTTCCGCTCCCTGGGGTTGGTTGCCTTATCACTATGGCGGCTGGATCTTTTCTCCGGCGTATGGCTGGGTCTGGACGCCCAACGGCTTTAACAACTTTGGAGGTTACGGCGGAAGACCCATTCCGTATCGGCCGGTAACGGCCGTCTGGGTTAACACTGGCAGTACCTTCTTGGGACTTGTCCCTGCGCATCCGTTGGACAAAAACGGCAAAACCCCGCTGAACATTGCTCACGGAGTGTATCCGGCACAGGGAAGCGCCATCGCGCCGCCCGTCGCTCTAGCGAATGGCGAGAAAGTGTCCGTGATCAAGCATCTGCCCGCAGACGCCCTGGTGGCCGGCAATATCGTCAAAACCGCTGCGCCTTTAGTGGTTTCGCGCACCCTCCCCGCAAGCACGTTCACGACGCGGCAGGCCGGTTATGTGCGTCAATCATCGATTATGTACGACCCGGTGGAGCACCGCTTCGTGAATTCGAACCAGGCTGTGGCGGCGGCGAATGCTGCCGTGGCGCATGCACATAGCAATGTCGCCAAGGTCAATGAAGCAACCGTGGAACACGCCAATCCGCCGGCTGCCACATTTACAAATGCCGGACGCAATTCTGTTCCTGCACGGCCCGCGATGACACCAGCGCCGGCTCGCGTGGGAGGCGGATATTCGGGCGGGAGCGGCGGAAGCGGCTGGGGCGGTGAACGCAGTTCCGGAAGCTCCATTGGATCCTCTGTGGGATCTTCGACGCCGGCGAGTTCGGCGGGTTCGTCGCATCCGTCTTCTTCAGGCGGTGGCGGCCGGCCGCACTGATCGCGCGAGAGAGCACCTGGTTCTAGGTTCAGAAAACGGCTCGTGGCGAATCCGCTGCGAGCCGTTTTACACATGCGAAATCAGCAGAGCAAGCCCCACGAACACCTCAAGCAAACAGCATGCCTGCGTAGCCCACTACTCTTTCGCGATCGCCCGCGACATCGCCCGAGGTGGCGTATTTCACCAGTTCCGCGTCTTTCGCGCCGAGCTTTTTTAGCGCCGTGAGCATAACCACTGCCGGGCCCAGTCCGCACATGGAGATCGACTCCTTCTGACACACGGCGTATAAACCGGCCGCATCCACGCGAAGCATACAGTCGATTGCCTGGCGATCCTTCAAACGCGTCCGTTCGTCGTCTTCGTAATGATTCATGTCGGACGAGGCCACCACCAGTATCTCTTCGTCGCGTTCTGCCAGCACGCGCGCGAGTCCTTCACCCACTTCCACCAGTTCCTGGAAACGAATGGTGCCGACGGCAACGGGCACAAACGTGAAATCCGGATCGAGCACCTGCAAAAAGGGCAACTCGACTTCCAATGAGTGCTCGCGGCGATGTGCGACTTCGTCCTCGCAGAGCGCTGGGCAAGCAACGCGCACGCGCTTGGCCAGGTCTTCATCAATGCGCACATCCCCGAGCGGGGTTCGCCATTTCCCAGCCGACAGAATGGCCAGGGGTTCGCCACCAGGGTAGTGGCGCACCCCCAGGATTATGATTTTCTTTGGAAGCACGATGCGCGAAAAGACCGCTCCCGCGACGTGCCCTGAATACATGTACCCGGCGTGAGGCACCAGGCAAGCCTTCGCGTGAGCCTTTTCGGGCTGATTCTGCTCGCGGGTATATCGCTCGACGAGTGCGGCAAGTTCCTTGGGATGGTCAGGATAGAATTGTCCGGCAACAGCAGGGGGGCGAATCATGGCCCCTTCCTCTAGAGCGAAGGCGAGGGCTTCCCTTTGAACTTCATGGCTTGCTGCGACTGGGGATCGTAGTACACGGTAATTCTGTCGCCGTACTGGTAGCCGCCCTTGTCGATGATCTGCTGCATCTTGGTGGCGGCGGGTTGGCTCAAGGAAAAGCTGCGGATGGCCATATCGTTGCCCTTGGCGCGCACGGTGACCTGCGCCGCGTTCGCGTTCATTACAAACCCTTGGAACTTTACGAGGCCCACATCCTTCGGCTTTGGCGTCACCGCGCTGACGACCATGGTCGCCGCCGTGTCCACGATGAGTGGCGTCAGGATAGGATCCTGCGCGGAAGCTCGGGAGGCTCCGAGCGTGCCGAGGGTAACCAGACCGAGCGCTGCGATTCCCACCAGATGCAAAGTCTTTTTCATTCGATATCGTCCGTCGCAATTCGTAGCGATTTCAAAAAACGCACATCCTGGGGAGTCATGGTCAGATGCGGCGCAGCCTTCTTCTCCGGTTCCTGTTCCATCGATTCCTGATCCACCTGAATGCGCAGTGATTCCAGGAATCGGCGGTCCTGCGTGGAGATGCGAGCTTCATCGCCGCCGGACGCATCGCGCTTGGCCAAGCCGATGGTGGCGTCCAGTTTCAGCACGATGTCATAGCCATGTGCGCGCACGCCGGCAATTGCCCCGGTAATCCGCTCGGACTCCGAAACGGTATCGTTGATGGCGTGCCCTAGCTCTCGAAGGAGGTTCTTCAGATTGTCGTCGAGTTGCAAGGATAGCTCCCCAATACTTCTAAATCCGATTGTAGGCTTTCACTTTATTCGATACAAGATGGGGTTTTGGCGTTGTCCTCAAAGTATTCACACCACGTACCTGTACCACGGGCCGGGCAGGACCGAGGACACGTTCAGGGAGAGTGCGCTAAGATGCTGCTATGTCAACGGTTGCAGGGAGTGCCAGCCGCCAAGCCGAGCCGCAGGGATTTCGGCGGCTTTGGCGCGTGCTCAAACAGTTATTTCACGAGGCCATCGGTGCCATTTTTGCCTTGCTGGCGCTGGGCTGGCTGAATATGGC